>Ga0310345_10003592_pt1 | contig 14668 bp, 15 predicted proteins | sample HC15DNA20500_MG_FD_204667 | JGI IMG/M metagenome (GOLD analysis project Ga0310345, IMG submission 204667) | Marine microbial communities from station ALOHA, North Pacific Subtropical Gyre - HC15-DNA-20-500_MG | ecosystem: Environmental > Aquatic > Marine > Oceanic | place: Pacific Ocean: North... | reverse complement strand
TTCTCGGACTGATCCCCGTGTCCCTCACGTTCACTTGCACACTTGGCCTGAAGTCCATGGGGCTCGCATCACCCTTGGTCAAGGCACGTCTCTCCGCGTTTCCCGTCGTACTCGGCCTTGGGCTGGGCGGCGCGATTCTCGGGGGCTCATACCCTGCCGCAGTAGGGGTTGCTCTAGGGTCGACGATTGCGTCTCTGATTTTTCTCGCTGTCCTTATGCGTGAAGAACGTTCCCGCGCCTAGAGACTGAGTGGCGCATTCATCGCCTACCTAGGACTCGCCCTGTCCTTCGGCTAGGATGGAACGCCACGTCAACTCGATTCCCTCCATAAGGGGCGTATCTCGGTGGTCGCCATCGGCAAACTCACGGCGAAGTCGGCCAGTAGATAACACTACTTTCGCGACGTAGGTGGGAGGAACGTCACGCCGGTCGACCTCAACACTGCGTCCAACCACTTCCTCAATTGCGGCGACGATCTGGCTGATCGTATAGCCTGTCCCGCTGCCAACGTTGTAAACCGGGAACATCGGCTGATTTTCAGCTATGCGAGCAGCGTAATACGCGACGTCGGTGACGAAAATGAAGTCTCGTACCATTGACCCGTCACCGTACAGCAGTATCGGCAGTCCGTCTCGAACCCTACGGAGAGCGATCGGGATCAGGCCCTGCTTCCTGTGCGCCGGCTGTCTCGGGCCATACGGATTCGAGATCCGCAGGGTCGTGTGGTTGAGGCCTCGCGTCTGCTTGAAATACCGCAAGTAGTGCTCGACTGCAAGCTTGCCAATCGCATACGGAGACACCGGACTTGTCGCCGAGTCCTCGTCCTTGACGGGGTCGCCACCGTCGCCGTAAATCGCACCCCCTGTTGATGCATAGATGACTCGCTGCGCACGCTCGTCTGCTGCGATCTGGAGCAGTTCGATCGACTGCGAGACGTTTGTTCGAACGTCGAGCGTCGGGTCGCTCTCTGCAGAAGCCGGCGTTGTAAGAGACAGAAAGTGGAATACGAAATCCGCACCGCGCAACGCACGCTTGAGGTCATCGCGATTTAGAAAGTCACCTTCCAAGACCTCTATTTCGCGTTCCACGAATCTGGGTTCGCTCGAGAACCGATCAAAGGACAGAACCGAATGCCCCCTTCGGACCAGCTCGTCGCAGAGGTGAGAACCGATGAAGCCGTTGCCGCCTATAACTACGCACTTGGCCAACTGAAATCCCCTACAACTGTCCCGCACCAGCGTGCGAAAATGCTTCCGCCAAGCGCGTCGCCCAGACCTGTGGGGACCAATTTGCCTCCGCGAAGGCTCGAGCACGCTGGCTGTGGTGCCTTGCCTCTTCAGGATCGTTCGATACTTGTTCCATCGCTCGCGCGAGATCGACCACGCTCGTTGGCGGGACTAGGTAGCCCCGACCATCAGCAAGAAGATCTGACACTCCCCCCACCTCGCTGCCAATTACCGGCACATCCGCCGCGATCGCGTCGTACACGACCAGCGGGCTGACCTCGTGCCAAACCGAGGGCACAATCAGCGCACGAGCAGCGCGCAGCTTTGCTCGTGTTTGCGCGAGCGTTAGCGCGCCGGTGAACTCAACCGGAGCGCGTAGATCCGACGCGAGCGCCCGCAGCGACTCAGACTCGCGACCATCGCCCACAATAACCAGTGGGTGCCCGCTTAGAGCTGCGGCTCTGATCGCAGTATCGACTCCCTTCTCAGGCACGAGACGGGCGATGACCAGAAACTGAGATCCTGCGCTGTCGGGCCGGTCATCCATTAGGGCAACGGGATGCGGGATCCGGAAAAGGCTCGCTGGGTCCACGCCAGCAGCAATTGCGGATCGATCCTGCAGAGAATTCGTTGTGATGACTGCGCCCGGCTTGGAATAACTGCGTCGGAGGCGGGTCGCCGTCGACTCTAGGACGAGAGCGGCGCCCGCTGCGCGGGAGCCGGACCAACACCCTTCCGCAATTGGTGCCCACAGAAACCCGCTACGGTGATCGAGGCAACGAGTACAGATCGACTGAGTTCGCTCCGAGAATAGGCGGTAGTTAGAGCAAGCTACTTTGTAATCGTGAATACTGAGAACAGTTGGTATCTTCGCATCCGCGAGCATGTTCAAGACCACGGTGCCGAGCTGGTGATAAACGTGAACCACGTATGCAGCGTCGATGCTTTGGTCAGCCAGAAGTGCTCGAAGCTTCTTTCGCGTTTCGCTAGAAAAGGCGGCGCGCTCGACCGAGCGCAGTCCACTCTTCAGAGAAGTGACGCGAAAGTCGACCTCGCTCGGGAAGTAGTCGCTGAAGGGCGTCTCGAGAGTGTTCTCCTCCATCATCGCAAAAGGGACAACCTCGTGTCCCAATGATTCAAGGTGCGCTGCAACTGCCATCGCATGAGTCTCGACGCCCCCGAGCGGCCGCCAGTACTTGTTCATCAGGAGTACTTTCACGTACGGGCCCCTCCGATCGCCTCGTTCAGAGCCGCTTCATACGACTCGCACACAGATTCCCACGTGAAACGTTCAGCCGCTCGGCTGCGTCCGGCGGATGTCAGGCGCGCTCTCAGGGCTGCGTCCGCCATGAGTTCGTTCAACGCCCCCGAAATGGCTCCAGGTGTGGGTGCAACCAGGATTCCCGCGGACGGGCCCAATACCTCTGCGTTGTACGGGGTGTCCCGCGCCACCACGGGAGAACCGCATGCCAACGCTTGAACCAGCGCCGGGTTGGTGCCGCCAACGCTGTGACCGTGAAAGTAGGCACCAGCATGCTGCCACAGCGCGAGGAGCCGCCGCTGATCTCTGATGTGCCCCAGCCAACGGATGTTCGGATTTCGGCCCACCGACGCCTTGAGCTCATCTTCTAGAGCTCCGCCGTAGCCGGACGATCCTACGATCACCACCGGATGCCTCGTCGACATCGTCTCGGCCGCCGCGAGAAACTCGCTGAACGAATTCTCGGGGACGAAACGCGCTACGTACAGCACGTACGTGCCGCTTTCAAGGCCCTCCTCGATCGGCAGATCCTCGAGGAAATCGGCTCCGTAGGGAATGTATCGTCCGCCACGACCGAATTCGGACTCCCACCTTCGCCCGATCTCCTCGGCGTCGACAACTAGAAAGTCCGCGAAACGGGCTGTCATATTCGCGCCGCCCTTGAAGACGCGTTTCGCTAGACGGCCCCACTTAGCCCGCTCCCATTCCATTCCGTCAACGTTCAGAACGATGGGTATCTGCCTAGATCGCAGCAGCGGAAGGAAGTACCCGTTCGCGACGTTCATAACCAGCACCACGTCAGGTCGTTTGCGCATGGCATGGAATGCTGAGGTCAGCCCATATGAGAGAGTGCTCAGCGACCTCGACTCGAACCCTCGGGTCGTGACCGTTCTGACTCCGGAATCGAGGTCCGGGTCATCAAGAGTCAGCGCACCCTTCCTGCCGTATACCGTCACATCCCAGCCATGGTCACGAAGGTACGGCGCCAGCTTGCGGACGGCGGTCTCAAAACCGCCGTAGTAGCTCGGGTACCCCCTCGTTCCGATTATCGACACGCTAGGCACTGCGCACTGCACTCTCGCGCTGCGCTTCGCGCGTAGCTGTCTTGCATTGAGCAATGGAATACACAACCGATGGTTGACCCACGATCCAAGCGCTCCTCTCCGTTTACCGGCCTGGCTCCCGCAATGTACCAGCCGTGGATTACAGACTCGCGTCGACCCGTGTGGCAGGTGTCTCAGAACGTTGAGCCGACCGATGTAGTCATCTGTGCTCCCTCGGGGGTCCGACATACGATCACTCGTGTTGAACCCCGCTCGGATGCCACCCAACCTCCTGATGCTAGAGCGGAGCGTTGTGCCTTTGCGGCCCAGCGAAACTAGACGGTGAACGTCAACTGCACGAAACAGAGTGGTGGTATCTTCGGCGCGGGTGGAACCGGGATCACTAAGAAGGGCACTCTGTGACGGCTGACATTCAGCACGGCACGAAGACGACGGGGCATCGCGCGGTGGGCAAAGACGATCTTACGGAGCGGCGTACCGTGATGACGTCCACAGGGTCTGTCGTCGTACCAGCGATGCGACCCGACGCTCGGTGGCAGCAGCGCTTCGCGAGGCGCTTGTGGATGAGTGACGCCCTGGCGCTGATATGGATCATATTCGGCACACAGATCTTCTGGTTTGGCACGGGCAACGCCGAGGTATCACTTCTTCAGGACCACCGATTCAGCGACGTCTCGTACTGGGTGTTCTCGGGGCTCCTCGTATTTCTATGGCTGTGGGCACTCTCGCTTGTAGATTCCCGCAGCCATCGGGTCATCGGGGCCGGCACCGCTGAATACATCCGCGTCGTTGATGCGAGCATCCGTCTATTTGGCGTGATCGCGATCATTGCGTTTCTCTTCCAGATCAACATCGCGCGCGGCTTCCTGCTGATCAGCCTGCCGCTCGGAATCCTCGTGCTCGTTCTAGTGCGCTGGCTATGGCGACAGTGGCTGATCGCCAAGCGCCGCAACGGTTCCTACATGCACCGCGTCCTGCTGGTCGGCTCGGAGATCTCGGTAGCACAGATCGCCCACGAGCTTGAGCGCACTCCCCGCGCGGGTTATCGCGTCGCGGGGGCTTGCGTACCAAGCGGCAAGGTCGCCGACACGATACCCGGAACCGCTATTCCGATCATGGGCAACGTCGACACCGTCGAGAGAGCTTTGCTGGTAACAGGCGCTGATACTGTCGCGGTCACGAGCGCCGACGACCTTCCTCCCGCGAAGGTCAAGCAGATCTCCTGGGGACTCGAGGCGGGCAAGCAACACCTCGTCATCGCGCCGAGCATCGCGGACATCGCGGGTCCACGCATCCACATCCGCCCCGTCTCCGGACTTCCACTCATCCATGTCGAGACACCTCGGTTCTCTCTCGGTCAGCGTGTCACCAAGCGAGTCTTCGACCTGGCGGCCGCCACCACGGGCGTAATCCTCATTAGCCCGCTGCTTCTTGTTCTAACCGTCGCGATTATGCTGTCCTCGACGGGGCCTGTGCTGTTCCGCCAAGAGCGGGTGGGCCTGAACGGCAAGACTTTCAAGATGATCAAGTTCCGATCAATGGTGCCCAACGCCGAGGAACTTCTGGCCAAGCTGCTCCAGGAACAACGGGACTCAGGTAACGAAGTACTGTTCAAGATGAAGAACGACCCGCGCGTGACGCCCGTCGGACGCTTCATGCGCAAGTACAGCCTCGACGAGTTGCCGCAGCTGTTCAACGTCATAGGCGGGTCGATGTCGCTTGTCGGGCCACGCCCACCGCTACCCCGTGAAGTCGAGCAGTACGCCGAACATGTTCACCGTCGCTTCCTTATGAAGCCAGGCATCACGGGCCTGTGGCAGGTCAGCGGTCGGTCATCTCTGTCTTGGGATGAGAGCGTGCGCCTCGACCTCTCTTACGTTGAGAACTGGACACTCGTCGGGGACCTCACGATCTTGTTGAAAACCGCGCGGGCCGCCTTGGCCCCCGGCGAAACAGCTCACTGATCTTCGTTTCACGATGCTTCACACACGCGCCCTAGGCTTGACATGTGAAGCTTTCTGTCATCGGATGCGGATACCTCGGAGCCGTGCACGCGGCGGCCATGGCATCCATCGGTCACGAGGTCGTCGGCATCGACGTCGACCAGCGCAAGATCGACGCCCTCTCGAAGGGTGAAGCGCCGTTCTTCGAGCCTGGGCTGCCCGAAATCCTTGCCGAAGGTGTGGCATCCGGTCGCCTCCGCTTCACGACCGACATGGCCGAAGCTCGCGGCGCGAAGGTGCACTTCATCGGCGTGGGGACGCCGCAACAGCGCGACGGTTACGGCGCGGACCTCACCTACGTGAACGCTGCGATCGACGGACTCGTGCCCTATCTGTCCGAGGGCGACATCGTGGCCGGCAAGTCCACTGTTCCGGTCGGCACCGCCGCCGAGCTGACGCCGCGCGTTGAAGCCGCGGACGCGACACTCGTCTGGAACCCAGAGTTCCTGCGCGAAGGCTGGGCAGTACAAGACACCATCGATCCTGACCGATTGGTGCTCGGCGTTTCGTCTTGCTTCGCTCGCTCAACGACCGGGGAAGAGGTCGACGTCGTTGCGGTGATGAAAGAGGTGTACGCGCCGCCGGTTGCCAAGGGCACGCCGTTCATCGTCACTGACCTCGCAACCGCCGAGCTCGTGAAGGTCTCGGCCAACGCATTCCCCGCGACCAAGATCTCGTTCATCAACGCGATGGCCGAGATCGCCGAGGTCGTCGGAGCCGACGTCACCCAGCTCGCCGACGCGATCGGGCACGACGACCGGATCGGCCGCAAGTTCCTCGGCGCCGGAATTGGCTTCGGGGGCGGATGCCTACCCAAAGACATACGTGCCTTCTCGGCCCGCGCTGAAGAACTCGGCCGCGGCGAATCGATCGCGTTCCTGCGCCAGATTGACGAGATCAACATGCGCCGACGCGACCGGGCTGTGCAGCTCGTGGTCGACGGGCTCGGCGGATCCGTGTTCAAGAAGAACGTCACCGTACTCGGTGCCGCGTTCAAGCCACACAGTGACGACATCCGCGACTCCCCCGCCCTCGACGTCGCCGTGCGCCTGCACGGACTTGGCGCGTGGGTCACGGTCACCGACCCCGAGGCGATCGCGAACGCTCAAGCGAAGCATCCGCAGCTCAACTACGTCGCCGATCGCGACGAAGCCCTGCGCTCAGCTGATGCGGTGGTTGTCGTGACCGAATGGGACGAGTACCGCCGGCAGATGCCGCCCGAGCACGTCTCGACCCTCACCGAGGGACGCGTGATCGTCGACGGACGCAACTGCCTGGATGCCGCCGCCTGGCGAGCCGCCGGCTGGACCTACTACGGCATGGGACGCCCGTAACGCCAGTTCACTCGCCTGCAACCTGCGCCCGCTAGAAACGTGACAGCGACGCAAGTCCCCGACGGAAGAGAGATAAACACGTGAAGGGCATCATTTTGGCTGGAGGTTCCGGTACCCGGCTGCATCCGATCACTCTCGGGGTTTCGAAGCAGCTGGTGCCGGTCTACGACAAGCCGATGGTCTACTACCCGTTGTCGACGCTGATGCTTGCCGGTATCCGCGACATCCTGATCATCACGACCCCGCACGATGCTGAGCATTTCGCGCGTTTGTTGGGTGATGGTTCGCAGTTCGGGGTGAATCTCACGTTCGCGACCCAGCCGTCGCCTGACGGGCTTGCTCAGGCGTTTACGATCGGCGCCGACTTCATCGGCAACGACAAGGTTGCGCTCGTGCTCGGTGACAACCTGCTCAACGGTCCGGGTTTGGGTTCGCAGCTTTCTCGCTACGCGGATGTCGATGGCGCGGCGGTGTTCGCGTATTGGGTGGCTGAACCCCAGGCGTACGGCGTTGTCGAGTTCGACGCGACCGGGCGGGCGATCTCGATCGAGGAGAAACCGGCGGAGCCGAAGAGCAACTACGCAATCCCGGGACTGTACTTCTACGACAACGACGTGGTCGAGATCGCGCGAGGCCTTGCACCGTCGCCTCGGGGCGAGTATGAGATCACGGATGTGAACCTCGCGTACTTGAGCACGGGCAAGCTTCAGGTTGAGGTTCTTCCGCGTGGCACGGCGTGGCTCGACACCGGAACGTTCGACCAGATGCTCGACGCTGCCGAGTACGTCCGCACGATCGAACGGCGCACGGGTATGAAGATCGGTGCGCCTGAAGAGATCGGCTGGCGGCAAGGCTTCTTGACCGATTCCGAACTCGAGATCCGCGCTCACGCGCTGAAGAAGTCGGGGTACGGCAGTTACCTGCTCGACCTGCTGCAGAGAGGCAAGTAATGGCACGCACGCTTCTGGTGACCGGTGGCGCTGGGTTTATCGGGTCGAACTTCGTCCACCATGTGCTCGAGCACACTGATGACCGGGTCGTGGTGCTCGACAAGCTGACGTATGCCGGGAACCGCGCCTCGCTCGCGGGTCTGCCTGAGGATCGGGTGCGGCTGGTTGTGGGTGATATCGCGGATGCCGCGGTCGTTGATCCTTTGGTGGCGGATGCCGACGCTGTCGTTCACTACGCAGCCGAGTCTCACAACGACAACTCGCTGCACGACCCACGCCCGTTCCTGGACACGAACATCATCGGCACCTACACGCTGTTGGAGGCCGCGCGGAAGTACGGGACCCGGTTCCATCACATCTCCACCGATGAGGTGTATGGGGATTTGGAGTTGGACGACCCCGAGCGGTTCACCGAGCACACCCCCTATAACCCGTCGTCGCCGTATTCGTCGACGAAGGCGGGTAGTGACCTGTTGGTGCGGGCGTGGGTGCGGAGCTTCGGGGTGCAGGCCACGATCTCGAACTGCTCGAACAACTATGGGCCGTATCAGCATGTGGAGAAGTTCATTCCGCGGCAGATCACGAACGTGATTCGCGGGATCCGTCCCAAGCTCTACGGTGCGGGCGAGAACGTGCGGGACTGGATCCACGCCGATGATCACTCCTCGGCAGTTCTCACGATCCTGGATAAGGGTGAGATCGGGCAGACGTACCTGATCGGCGCCGACGGTGAGCGCAACAACAAGACGGTGGTCGAGTTGATCCTCACCCTCATGGGTCAGCCGCGGGATGCCTACGATCACGTCACCGACCGCGCAGGCCACGACCTGCGATACGCGATCGATTCGACGAAGCTGCGCACCGAGCTGGAGTGGACCCCGAGGTTCCAGGATTTCGAGGCCGGTCTTGCCGCGACGATCGACTGGTATCGGGAGAACGAGGCGTGGTGGGCGGCATCGAAAGACGGTGTTGAGGCGTTTTACGCGACCAAGGGCCAGTGATGACGGAGTACGGCAAGCCGCTCTTGGTGACCGAGACCCCCATCCCGGGGCTTGTCGTGTTCGATCTTCCCGTGCACGGGGATGCGCGGGGCTGGTTCAAAGAGAACTGGCAGCGCGAGAAGATGACGGCGCTGGGTCTTCCCGATTTCGGCCCGGTGCAAAACAACATCTCGTTCAACGATGCGGTCGGCACCACGCGCGGCATCCACGCCGAACCCTGGGACAAGTGGGTGTCGGTCGCGACCGGGCGGATCTTCGGCGCCTGGGTCGACCTACGTCAAGGCCCCACCTTCGGTGCCGTCTACACGACAGAACTCGACCCGTCCCGCGCGATCTTCGTACCCCGCGGCGTCGGGAACTCCTACCAGACCCTCGCACCCGACACCGCCTACACCTACCTCGTCAACGACCACTGGTCTCCCACCGCCGAGTACAGCTTCCTCAACCTCGCTGACGAGACCGCCGGCATCGACTGGCCCATCCCCCTCGACCAGGTCGAGATCAGCGAGAAAGACAAGAACCACCCCCGCCTCGCAGACGTCACCCCCATCGGGCCGAAACGGATCCTCGTCACCGGCGCGAACGGGCAACTCGGCCGCGCCCTGCGCGACCAGTTCGGCGACGCACCCCACATCGAGTACGCCACCCGCGACGACCTCGACCTCACCCGCCCCGACCTGGCCACCGCACGCCGCTGGCGGGACTACGCCACCATCATCAACGCCGCCGCCTACACCGCCGTCGACACCGCCGAAACCCCCACCGGACGCGCCGACGCGTGGGCCGCGAACGTCACCGCCGTCGCCGCCCTGGCACGCATCGCCACCGACCACGGCATCACCCTCGTCCACATCTCCAGCGACTACGTCTACGACGGCTCCTCCGAGAGCCCGTACACCGAGACCGACCCCATCGCACCCCTCGGCGTCTACGGGCAAACCAAAGCCGCCGGCGACGCCATCGTGTCCGCCGTCCCGCACCACTACATCATCCGCACCAGCTGGGTCATCGGCGCCGGGAAGAACTTCGTCCGCACCATGGCCACCCTTGCCCAACGCGGCATCAACCCCACCGTCGTATCGGACCAGACCGGACGCCTCACCTTCACCACCGACATCGCCGCAGGCATCCGACACCTCCTCGACACCCGCGCCCCCCACGGCACCTACAACCTCACCGGAGCCGGTGAACCCGCATCCTGGGCAGACATCGCCCGCGCCGTCTACCAACTCACCGGCCACGACCCCGCCCGGATAACGGACGTGACCACGGCCGAGTACTTCGCGAACGCGACAGGGCCGGTCGCGCCACGACCAGCCAACAGCACCCTCGACCTCACCAAGATCGAGAGTGCCGGATTCGCGCCACGCGACTGGCGCTTCGCACTCAAGTCTTACCTCAGCAGTTCGTAGGCATCGAAGCTCTCGACCCCGAGGCGATCGCTTACGCTCAGGCGAAGCATCCGCAGCTCAACTACGTCGCCGACCGCGACGAAGCCCTGCGCGCCGCTGACGCGGTGGTTGTCGTCACCGAGTGGGACGAATACCGCCGGCAGATGCCACCCGAGCATGTCTCAAACCTCACCGAGGGGCGCGTGATCGTCGACGGCCGCAACTGCCTGGATGCCGACGCCTGGCGTGCCGCCGGCTGGTCCTACTACGGCATGGGGCGCCCGTAGATCAGATTCCTCCACAGCACACCGCGGGGCCCGACTGTGCACGACTGTGACCCACGCCACCGCCTGGACGGTTCGTCCTGGCATCCTGGGCGAGAGTGCCGCACACTGAGAGGGTGACCCTCATGACAGAACCGCAGAGCTGGGCGCTCGTGGGAGTGTTCACCACGATCATGCTCGGCGGCATGACGATCATGACCACACTGCTGATGCGCACCGTGACGGCATCCGTCAATGGGCTCCGCGGAGAGATGACCGGGCTGCGCGGCGAGATGAACGGTCGCTTCGATGGGATTCGCGGCGAGATGAACGCCCGGTTCGACGCGATGGGCACCCGCATCGACCATCTCGACCGCGACATCTCCGCCCTCAGCCGCCGCGTCTGGGGCGAACCCTCCGGGGAGTGACTCGAAGGTTCTGGCTGTCACGCGTCGCGAGGCGAGTCGTCGTCCAGAGCCTGAGTCGCCGGTGCGGGCCAGCGCGCGTGCCGAACACCGGGTCCAATCGCCGATGTTCTCATGTGCTACAGCGCGCTACGCTATTCGCCATGGACATCGTGAGCCACCGGGAGCTGCGCAACCGCAGCGGCGAGATCCTGCGCCGGGTTGAAGCCGGCGAGACCGTACAGATCAGCAACCGTGGCAAGGTCATTGCACTCCTGACACCCCTTACCTCCCGGGGCCTCGAAGCCCTCGTGTCTGAGGGGGGTGCGAGGCGCGCTACCGCGCCGGTATCGACGCTCTCCGGCATCCGTAGAGCCGCATCTGCGCGGGATACAACCGAGATCATCCGCGACACCCGGGGCAGCTGGTGACCGTCACCTACCTCGACACCTCAGCCGCGATGAAGCTGCTCATCGACGAGGCAGAATCCGACGCACTCCTCCACGAACTGACCACCACAGCGCGCGATCTGGTCGCCTCATGGCTCCTGCACGCCGAGTTGCACTGCGCTGCCGGACGAAACCCCAGCCTGATCGAATTTGACGCCATCACCACTGTGCTCGACGCAGTGACGCTGATCGACGTCACGCGCGGCGACCTTCTCTCAGCGGGGACGCATGCACCGTTGCGCTCGAATGACGCGATTCACCTAGCGACTGCTCTTCGCGTGGGCGTCGACGAGGTGCTCACCTACGACGGGGGGCTTTCGGCCGCAGCCAAGCGGTCGGGGCTGCGCGTGCTCGCACCATCGTAGGGTTGCGCTCCTCCCCAGGCGGTTCCCGCGCGGCACCGCCTGCCAGGTGCGGCACCATTCGTCCGCGCGAGGGCGAAGCGATGGCATCCTGAATCGCGATACCGCACACTAGGAGGGTGACCATCGTGACCGAACCGCAGAGCTGGGTGCTCATCGGCATCTTCGCGACCATCATGCTCGGCGGGCTCACGCTGTCTACGAACCTCATCATGCGCACAGTGACCGCCAGCATCTCGGGCGTCGAGGGCCGGCTCGAGGGGAAGATCGATGGCCTTCGTGCTGAGATGAACGCCCGCTTCGACGCGATGGGAACCCGCATCGACCACCTCGACCGCGACATCTCCGCCCTCAGCCGCCGCGTCTGGGGCGAGCCCTCCGGCGAGTAGGCATCCGTCGCGATCCACCACGGGGCGCGTCGGTCAGAGATTCGAAGCGGCCGTCCACGCCGTCGAGGAGGTGCTCGCGGGCCGTTGCACCAACGACGCTCTGGGCGACGGGGCGCACGCTGTCGTGAGGGCAGCATGTGCGGAGCGGAGCGGATGGAGCAGGCAATCGCAGGCCTCGATGTCACCGACGAACTCGATCGGCTCGCGACGAATGTCCGTGAGCGTGCCTTCACGCCACGGGAGTTCACGGACTGACGAAGCCCGGATCCAATATTCGTAGTTTTGTTCTATTGAGCTTCGAGTCGAACCATCATGCACTCGCATGTAGATCAATTTCTGCGGGTTTTCCACAGGCGCGCCCCTCTGGGACTCAATGTCGGAGGGTGATGTCATCATTAGTACATGCATTCGAACGGAGTCATCGAGTTCAGCGAGGCGCAGACCGCCGAGCTGACCTCGATCGTCGCCGCCGTTCAGCAGGCGGATGCCGCGCTTGCCGCCGCCGAAGCCGCCCGCATCCGCGCTCTCGCTCGCGCGGGCGAACTGGCGCGCGAACTCGCGGCGGGCAAGCCGTCCCGGGTGCGCGAGCACGACATGGCGCTACGCAGCATCGCCGCCACGATCGGAGTGCCGGCGCGCGTGTCCGATCGGTCGATGCAACGCCAGATCGGCGACGCCGAACGGCTCGCCGAGCGCTACCCCGGCACCCTAGAAGCCCGCGCTCAAGGTGAGATCACCCGCCAGCACGTGTACGCGATTCAGGATGCTGCCGCCGACCTCCCCGATGAAGCCATCCCCGCCTTCGAAGCCGAAGCACTCGATCGGTGCCGGCGCGACACCGTCGGTCGGGTGAAAGCTGAGCTCGAAATCCTCGCCCAGCGGATGCATCCCCGCAGCTTCGTCGAACGACACGCCTCCGCGCGCGAACGCCGCGACATCACCACCCGCGCGCTGCCCGACGGGATGTCATCGCTACTCCTGGTCGCGCCCACCCCGGTCATCGCGGGCATCGACGACCGCATGAACCAGATGGCCACCATTGTCATCGACGTGCGCAACGCCGCGAAGGCTGCAGTCGGTTCTCCGGCAGACGATGACGCCCGAATCCCGGCTGACATCCTCGCCACAGACATCCGCTCCCGGGCTCAGATCCGCGCCGATATCGCCGCCGACATCCTTCTCACCGGATCCCCCTTCGCCGACCCCACCGTCACCGGCGACGGACCCGGCACACTCGGCGCGATTCGCGCGAAGATCCAGGTCGTCGTTCCAGCCCTCAGCCTCCTCAAGCCCGAAGGCGACGAGAACGGCCACGCAGAACCCGCCGACCTCGTCGGGTACTCCCCCATCGACGCCGAAACCGCCCGCGCCATCGCCGAAGCCTGCGACACCTGGTGGGAACGCCTCGTCACCCACCCCGTCACCGGTCAGGTGCTCCACACCAACGGCTACCAGCGCACCGCCGCGATCGACCGCCACCTGAGGGCCCGCGACCGCCACTGCCGGTTCCCCGGATGCCGCCTCCCCGCCATCCGCTGCGAAGTCGACCACACGATCGATCACGCGCTCGGCGGCAAAACGGATGTCTGCAACCTCGCCCACCTCTGTCAAAGACATCACTCGATGAAACAGTTCGCCGGCTGGAAAGTCAGGCAACTCGAGGGCGGCATCCTCGAATGGACCTCACCGGTCGGAACCACCTACACCGACTATCCACCCACGCCAGGGGTGCACTTCACCCCCGATCGATACGATCCCGACGATCCCCGACCCGCGGATGCCGCACCCGCCGACGCCTCCGACGCACCGTTCTGACATACCTCACGCGCCGACACTCCGCGCTGCCCACCCGGCGTACCGCCCCCTCCGAGCGCCACGTGCCGACGCGCCGCGCCCGCACCCCGCCCTGCCCACCCGGCGCACGTGCCCGGAAGCCCCCGTCCTTGCGCTGTACTGAGGCCCGGTCCCACTCACCCCGCGCACCGCTCCTCCCCAGCGCCGCCCAGTTCGCCGAACAGTCCAGGCCGCCCGCGCCAGCGATCGGCGGCGCGAGAACCTTGGCATCCTGAAGTGACCTGCCGCACACTGGAAAGGTGACCACCGTGACCGAACCACAGAGCTGGGTGCTCATCGGCCTCTTCGCCACGCTCATGCTCGGCGGCATGACCGTCATGACAACCCTCCTCACCCGCACCATGACCGCATCCATCAACGGACTACGCGGCGAGATGAACGGCCGCTTCGACGGACTCCGCGGCGAAATGGATGCATCGATCAGCGGACTGCGCGCAGAAATGAACGGACTCCGCGGCGAGATGAACGCCCGGTTCGATGCGATGGGCACCCGCATCGACCATCTCGACAAAGACATCGCCGCACTCAGCCGCCGCGTCTGGGGCGAGCCCTCGGGCGAATAGCACCACACCATCCGCACACGCGTCAGCGTGAGCTAGCGCCGAGCAGCCACCACCGCGTCCCACACGGCATCCGCCACCTCGAGCTTCGATCCCGAAGCCTCCGCGGCAACCTCACCCGACCTGCCGATCACGACGACCTCGTTGTCGGTCGTCT
>Ga0310345_10003591_pt1 | contig 14668 bp, 8 predicted proteins | sample HC15DNA20500_MG_FD_204667 | JGI IMG/M metagenome (GOLD analysis project Ga0310345, IMG submission 204667) | Marine microbial communities from station ALOHA, North Pacific Subtropical Gyre - HC15-DNA-20-500_MG | ecosystem: Environmental > Aquatic > Marine > Oceanic | place: Pacific Ocean: North... | reverse complement strand
GACAACCCCGCTCCGCCTACGCTGCTCGACGTGACGCACGACGGGCGCCGCATCAAAGCGGTCGCGGTCGTGACGAAGCAGGGCTACACGTACGTCTTCGACCGGGAGGATGGAACGCCGCTTTGGCCGATCATCGAGATGCCGATGCCGCCATCGGACGTTCCTGGGGAATGGACTTCTCCGACTCAACCCATCCCCTCGCGGCCGGCCCCCTTCGACCGACAGGGCTTCACGGTCGACGACCTGATCGACTTCACGCCCGAGATCCGCGCTGAAGCCATGGAGATTGCGGCCCAGTTCCGCATGGGTTCGCTGTTCACACCCCCATCGCGGATCGATGATCCGGATGGAACGAAGGGCACGCTGGTCCTTCCCGGATGGGGCGGAGGCGCCAGTTGGCCAGGGGCCGGAGTCGATGTCGAGTCGGGCATCCTCTTCATTCCCTCGCTGACAGTGCCCATCGTGGCCGCGCTGGAAAAGAGTGAGCCGGGGGCGGGCGGGACCGACTACTTCCGCTCGGGGGAGATCTATCCTGCGGGCCCGCGTGGACTGCCCCTGGTGAAGCCACCGTGGGGACGTATCACCGCGATCGACCTCAATACCGGGGGCCACCTTTGGATGAAGCCGCTTGGTGGGGCACCTCGAGAGGTTCGTGAGCACCCCGACCTGCAGGGTCTGGGCTTGGACTTCTCGAGCATGGGGCAAAACGGTCGGCCGGGTGCGCTAGTGACGAAGACTCTGCTCTTTATGGGGGAGGGTGGCGGCGTGCGGGGTGGCGTGGCTTCGCGCTATGGCGCCGGCGGGCCAACCTTCCGCGCCTACGAGAAGCGAACGGGTGAGGTCGTTGCCGAGATCATCCTGCCGGCCAACCCGACTGGCAGCCCGATGTCGTACATGCTGAACGGCCGGCAGTACATCGTTGTCGCGGCGGCCACGCTGGATAGTCCGGCCGAGTTCATTGCCTTGGTGCTGCCAGACTGACGCCTGTCGCGGCTGACTTCCCAGCCGCATGTTTGCCCCCTGGTAGCGTCGCAGTCCACGTCGCAAGCGGGAGGAGACTCATGCGCAGCATCCCAAGCATCCTAGGGGCGGCCGTGCTGACCGTCATTGCTCTGGCCGTGTTCATGATGCGGGCCCCTGAGCCCCCACCCACCGACTCAAGCGCCCGCATGGCTACTGCAGCCGAAGCTTACATGGGAACCCTCGGAAGCGCCGAGCGCGATCGCGGTACTTGGGCGCTGGACGCCGAACAGCGTTTCGATTGGCATTTCGTCCCCTGGGAGCGATATGGGGTCCGCCTCAAGGACATGAACCCGGAGCAACGCACCGCTGCCCACGGGCTCCTGCAAAGCGCGCTCAGCTCCCAGGGCTACCTGAAGGCGACCGGCGTCATGCAGTTGGAGGGGATCCTCGGCCAGATCGAGGACCGGCCGGATCGACGTGATCCGGAGGACTACTACTTCAACGTCTTCGGCACGCCGTCCGAGAGCGGGGCATGGGCCTGGCGCTTCGAGGGACACCACATCTCGATGAACTTCACTTCGGCGGGGTCAGGGCTTCCGTCCGTGACACCGGCGTTCATGGGGTCGAATCCGCACGTGGTTGGAGAGGGCCCGAACGCCGGGCGACGCCTGCTTGGAGCCGAGGAAGATCTGGCGCGCGATCTCATGGCCCTGCTCACTGATGCCCAACTCCGAAGAGTCATCATCGAGGCGGAAGCTCCCCGCGACATCGTTACCGGGAACGCGCGCATAGTCGAACTGGATGAGTTCGAAGGCCTGCCCGTCTCGGAAATGAACGACGAACAGCGTCAGGCGTTGATGCACGTCATCGAGGAATACCTGAACAATGCGGTAGCCGACATTGCCGACGCCGAGATGGAGCGCATCCACGAGGCGGGGCTCGAGAACCTCCATTTCGCGTGGGCGGGCAGCACCGAGCGCAGCGAGGGTCACTACTACCGCATCCACGGGCCCACCGTGTTGATTGAGTACGACAACGTGCAGGGTGGAGCTAACCACGTGCATTCGGTGTGGCGCGATCCCTCCAACGACTTCGGAGACGATCTGCTACGGCGGCACTACGAAGAGGCGGAGCACCATCAGAACGACCGCCTTCCGGCGGGATCCGGGGGAGGAGGGCGATAGGCGGCGGTTGACACAGAGTACTTGGCAATACAAAGTAAAACTCACGTGCGAAGTCGCTCTGTTGCGGAGAGGTGCCCATGTCGATGCGTCTGGTGACTCGAGTCCTAGCGTCCGCGCTCGCTTTGGGGCTCTTGGGTGACTGGCTCTTGGAGACGGACGCCTTCGCCCTCAACGTCTTCGTGGGCATCGCCGCCCTCATGGTTTCCGCGACGTTGCTCGTTCGCTCGGAGGGCCAAGGGATGCCTCCCCGGGTTCCGGCGCTCATGCTCGTGCCCCCGCTCGTCGCGTTCGGACTCGTGTGGCGGGCCGCGCCCGCGCTCGGCGCTGCGAACCTGCTCGCGCTCGTGGCGGTGCTCTCGCTGCCCGTGCTCGGGACGGGGCGTGTGCGCCTCACCGTGGCAAGGCTCACCGACTACGCCGCCGGGCTGGCGGTGACCGGGACCCGAACCTTCGCCGGTCCGCTTCATTTTGCATCGTCCAAAGTGCCGTGGTATGAGGCGCTGGAGGGACTCCGGCGGCGTCGGGCGACCTCGGTATTTGTTGGGCTTTTGCTCGCCGCGCCCCTGCTGGTGGTCTTCTCCGGGCTGTTCGCTTCCGCCGACGCCGGGTTCGAGCGCGCCTTACAATCTGTCTTCAACATCGACTTCGAATCCCTCATCGCTCATGGCTTCCGTACCGCCTTCGTCGGCTGGCTTTCCGCCGGATACTTGATGGCCGCTATCAACGGCGCAGGCGCCCGCTCCGAGGCGTGGCGCAGGGTCGAGTGGCCGCGGCTGGGTGTGCTCGAGCTCGGCGTTCCGTTGGGGGCGTTGACCCTGTTGTTCACGACCTTCGTGGTTATGCAGGTGGGATATGTTTTCGGGGGGGAGCAGCTCGTCCAAAACTCGGAGGGGCTCGGGTACGCGGAGTACGCACGCAGGGGCTTCTCCGAGCTGGTCGCCGTGGTGGTGCTGGTGCTCCCGGTCCTGCTCGGGGCGAATTGGCTCACCGACCGCACGAATCCCATTTCCTGCAAAGTGGTGAGGGGACTTTCAGGAGCGCTGCTGATCCCGTTGGCGATGATCATGGGGTCGGCGCTGCACCGAATGGGGCTCTATGTGGACGCCTACGGCCTGACGCAGGACCGCATCTATGCTACCGCTATGCTCTTATGGGCCGGTGCGACTCTCGGCTGGTTCGGCGTCACCGTCCTGCGTAGCAGAGCCGAGCGCTTCGCTTTCGGCGCGATGGTGAGCGCGTTCGCGGTTCTCGGGGCTCTCAACTTCGTGAATCCGGATGCGATGGTAGTACGCGTCAACCTGGCGCGGGCGGAGAGCGGTCAGGAGCTCGACGTCGCCTATCTGGCCACGTTGAGCGCCGATGCCGCACCGGAGCTCGCCTCCTTCCTTACGTCGGACACAGCGTCGTCGCTGCTCTCCGATACCGACGCGTGCTTCCTCCGTGAAGAGCTCCACCGTCTTTTGGAGGATGAGGGACCTCGTGACTGGAGGAGCTGGAACGTGGGCCGTGAGCGAGCGGTCCGTGCGGTAGCGTCTTTGGAGCTGGTGGGCGCGGCGGATTTGTGCGAGTGACGGGAGTCAGCGCCTGACGTCGGCGGGCACCGGTCCCGGTGCGTGCCCGCGAGGTCCGACGTACTTTGGTCCCGCGTCGAGCGTCGTCCTGACTCGCGGCGTAGGCCCCAACGCACGGGCCCCGTGAGCCCATCTGTTCTGGGGAAGGAAGACTCCGTGATCCGCAGGTCGTTGTACGCAGGGACGTGGACCGTAGCTGTGGGTGCTCTGCTCGCGGCACCTGTGCTCGCCCAGCAGGGCGCTACCGACGGGCAGTGGCGAGCGTTCACAGGCGACCCGGGTGCGACGAAGTATTCGTCGCTCGGTCAGATCACGAAGGACAACGTAGCCGACCTGACCGTCGTCTGGCGTCGCCCGACCGTCGACACGTCGATCCTTCAGCACGTTCCGGAGGCCGGCGAGCGTAGCCTCATTGGGACCCCGCTCATGGTCGATGGCGTGCTCTACAGCCCGAATGGTGTGGGTCTGGTGGAGGCTTTCGATCCGGGAACGGGTAGGACGCTTTGGGTTCAGGAGCCGGTGGTCGAAGGACCGGATGGGGATCTGCTCGATGCGTACCTGACCGGCGCGTCTACGCGCGGCGTGGCGCACTGGAGCGACGGCACCGATTCGCGAATCCTCGTGCAGCGCGGTGAATATCTGTACGTCCTCGACGCTCGTACCGGACAGCCGATTGCCGAGTTCGGAACCGATGGCCGCATCGACCTGACGGCGGGCCTCCAAGAGGGTGCCCGCTACCGTTGGCCGGGAGCGCCCACCGTTGTAGGCAACGTAGTCGTGTTGGGCAATGCCATGCGCGACGTCTTCAGGAGCAAGGAGTTCGTGAGGGGCGACGTGCAAGCGTTCGACGTGCGCACCGGCGAGCTTCGCTGGATATTTCATACGGTCCCACAGGATGGCGAGCTCGGCATCGATACCTGGGAAAACGACTCGTGGCGATACTCGGGGCACGCCCCTGTCTGGTCTCTGTTCAGTGCCGACCCGGAACTGGGGCTGGTCTACATGCCGGTGTCTTCGTCGACCAACGACATGTACGGCGGCCATCGCCTCGGAGACAATCTCTTCAGCCAGAGCCTGGTCTGTGTCGACGGCGAGACCGGGGAGCGCGTGTGGCATTATCAGTTCGTGCACCACGGATTGTGGGACTACGATACTCCTGCCGCCCCGATCCTGATGGACCTGGTCGTCGATGGGCGGCCCGTCAGCGCGGTCGCGCAGATCACGAAGCAAGCGTTCGTCTACGTGTTCGACCGCGTGACCGGCGAGCCCGTCTGGCCAATCGAAGAGCGGCCCGTGCCACGGTCGCAGACGCCGGGGGAGCGTACGTCACCGACGCAGCCATTCCCCACCAAGCCGCCGCCCTTCGACCGGCAGGGCTCGACCGAGGACAACCTGATCGACTTTACGCCGGAGCTGCGCGCCGAGGCGCTCGACATCGTTTCTCGCTATACGACCGGTCCGCTCTTCACACCACCCTCGATCCGCGTCGAGGAGCCGGACGGAAATCTCGGGACCATCCAGCTTCCCGGGTCCCAGGGCGGTGCCGACGTGCAGGGCGCCGCGTTCGATCCCGAGACCAACACGCTCTACGTGCCCTCGATCACGTCGCCGTTTGTCGCGGATATCGTGCCCGGGGATCCCGACGGCGATCTGAACTACGTGTTGGGCGGCAGGCAGTGGATTGCGGGGCCACGGGGATTGCCTCTCTTTAAGCCGCCTTACGGGCGCATCACCGCTTTGGATATGAACGCGGGTGAGATCCTCTGGCAGGTGCCGAACGGACACGGGCCCCGCGATCATCCCGCCATCAGGCATCTCGGACTGGACCGGCTGGGCTCGCCGGGTCGTCCGTCGCCTCTGGCCACCGGGACCCTACTCTTCATCGGCGAAGGTTCCGATCTCGTGGGTGGGCCGAGAGTCCCAGAAGGGATGCCGCTCGAGATCTCGACCAACTACGGTGAGCCGTGGTTCCGCGCGTACGACAAGGAGACGGGTGACGTCGTATGGGAGATGGAACTTCCGGCCGGGACCACCGGGGCGCCCATGACCTACATGCACGAGGGTCGGCAGTACATCGTCGTGGCGGTGAACGGTCGGGACGTACCTGCCCAATTCCTCGCGTTTAGTTTGCCTCAGCGGTAAAGTCGACTGGCCTCAGCTGCCGTCCGACGTGATTCGTCGAGACTGGATCAGCAGCTTCTGCACCCGCCAGTTGTTCATGTCGGCCACCCAGAGGATGCCTTCGTCCATCTGCGAGCAGTCCAGACCGTGCACCCAGTTGAATTGACCCGGCCCGCGACCTGAGCTGCCTAGCCAACCCTTGATCTCGCCATCCAGCGTCATCTGGTAGATGCGGCCAGGCTCGTTGTCTGAGACCCAGATCTCCTGAGGCGTCGAGTCGGTGATGCACATAGACCAGGGCTGGGTGGCATCCGGGAGCCGCCGATTCGGGTTGATCGCGGTGTAAGGCGGCTGATAGTCCGCGGGGTAGGGCACGTTCATGAGCAGCACGCGCAGGAAGTTGCCGTCGGAGTCGAACACCTGAATTCGTCGGTTCGAGCGATCCCCCACGTAGATGTTACCCTCGCGGTCAGCTTGCATGGTGTGCGGCAGATTGAATTGGCCGATGTCCGAGCCGTAGGAGCCCCAGTCCATCAGGAAGTTCCCGTTCATGTCGAACTTCACCATGCGCGAGTTCACATAGCCGTCGCTGACGAAGATGTTGCCGTCCGGATCCCAGGCCACATCGGTGGGCCCGTTGAAGTAGCCGCCGACGGCCCTCGCTTCTCGCTGGTTGGGAAGCTCGACGTCACCATGGTACCCCTCTTCCCGGCGCCCCAGGTTCATGCTGACATAACCATCTGGGTCGAACTTGATGACCGTATTGGCAGCCTTGTCTACGACCCAGAGGTTGTCCTCGTCATCGAAGCGCACCTGGTGGGCATAGGCGATGCCGTACACGCCCTTCCCGATCTCTCCCACGTAGTAGCCGTCCTGATCGAACTCGAGCAGCTGCGTAGTGGAATTCGACCAGATCGGACCCTGATTTGCACTACCCGGGTGATTGAGAATCACGATGTGTCCCACGGAATTCACTGCGATACCGAGGATTTCGCCCAGATTCATGTCAGGGGAGTACTTGAGCGGCCGGGGAAGCGACTCGAACGGAATCTCGGGTGCGGACTGCTGTGAGAATGCCGGGGTGGCGACTATCGCTGTCAGCGTGAGGATCAGGCAGAGGCGTCTCACAGTTAGTCTCCTAAGCTCGTGTTATTGGCGAAGATACTCGTCGAACCAGTTGATCGCGAGTGACGCTGCGGCATGATGTCCTCCGTCTCGAGGGGTCGCGACAGCCGTCAGCCTTACAGCTCGACGAGGTCCTGAAAGTGGGCGAGGGACTCCGGATTCGCGAGCGCATCGGCGTTCTCCACAGGGAGCCCGTGGATTGCTCGGCGCACAGCTATCTCGCTGATCTTTCCGCTTATTGTGCGCGGGATCGCGGGTACGGCGAGCATGACTTTCGGTATATGGCGCGGTGAGCTGTTCAACTTGATCTCGCTCCGGATGCGGGCTCTGAGTTCGTCGTCGAGCTCCACTCCGGCGCGAAGCACCACGAACAAGACGATGCGTTCGTCGCCGTCCCATTGCTGCCCGACGGCTACGCTCTCGACGATCTCGTCTAGTCGCTCGACTTGCCGGTAGATCTCAGCCGTCCCGATCCGGACTCCTCCCGGATTGAGCGTGGCGTCCGAACGGCCGTGGATGACGAAGCCACCGTGCGCGGTTCTCTCGATCCAGTCGCCGTGACGCCAGGCCGGACGCGCCGTGTGCTCGAAATACGCCGCTCGGAAGTGCATGTCATCGGGATCGTTCCAGAAGCGGACGGGCACAGAGGGGAAGGCTCGAGTGCAGACGAGCTCACCCTGCTGGCCGGGCGGCAGCTCGACCGCCTCGGAGTCCCACACCTCGACGCTCATGCCCAATGCGGGCGCCTGGATTTCTCCGCGGTAGACCGGTGCGGTTGGGTTTCCTCCTACCAAGCACGCGACGAGGTCGGTGCCGCCGGCAATGGACGCGAGGTGTACGTCCGCCTTGACCCTGCCGTAGACCCAGTCGAACGACTGGGGCAGCAAAGGTGAGCCGGTCGACAGGATCGTGCGCAGCGAAGACAGATCGTGCGTCTCCCTCGGGCAGAACCCCTCCTTCTCCGCCAGCGCGAGGTACTTCGCGCTCGTCCCGAATACGTGCACGTGCTCGGCGTCGACCACGTCCCACATGCGTGTCGGCGTCGCCTGGAACGGAGAGCCGTCGTACAGTACGATGCTCACGCCGGATGCGAGCGCCGAGACCATCCAGTTCCACATCATCCAGCCGCAGGTCGTGTAGTAGAACAGCGTGTCGCCGGGCCGCAGGTCGCAGTGCAGCACATGCTCCTTGAGGTGCTGGATGAGCGTGCCGCCCTGTCCGTGCACGATGCATTTGGGAATGCCCGTCGTGCCGGAGGAGTAGAGTACGTAGAGCGGGTGGTCGAACGGGAGTTGGGCGAAGTCGGGCGTCGGCTGGTCCGACGGGCTCGCGAACTCGTTCCACGGGATCGCGTGCGGGATACCGACTAGGTCACCGGATCCAGCTTCGCCCCCGTAGTCGGCGACGACGACCGCGCCCAAAGACGGTAGGCGCTCGGAGATCGCTCGCACACGCTCTAGCGAGCCCATCCAGGATCCGTTCCACATCGCGCCCCTCGCGCAGACGAGCACCTTGGGCTCGATCTGGGAGAAACGGTCCAGAACGCCGTCGACGCCGAAGTCCGGCGAAGAAGACGACCACATCGCACCGAGGCTCGAGGTGGCGAGCATCGCGATGACCGCCTCGGGAATGTTCGGCAGGAAGCCCGCGACTCGGTCACCGGGGGCGACACCGGCCCGCTGGAGTCCGGCCGCGAAGTGCGCGACCTGTACCCTCAGGTCCGCCCACGTGACCGAGGTGGTCGGTCCGTCTTCGTTCCAGGCGACGATCGCTTCTGGGCGACGCTCGGCGACGTGCCGATCCGCGAGCAAGTTCTCGGCGAAGTTGAGCCGGGAGCCGCTGAACCATCGCGCGCCCGGCATGCGCGTGGGGTCGTCGACTACCTCGGTGGCCGGTTGCGAAGCCCGCACGTCGCAGAAGCCCCACAGTTCGGGCCAGAACTCCGATGGCTCGCGGATCGACCACTCGTGGAGAGGTGCGATGGAGTCGGACTCAATCGCCTCGGTCGCTTCATGCCCCAGGTGGGCGCCGACCTGCTCAGCGAAGCGCACGAGATTGCTTGTCGCGACGCGCTCGGGCGAAGGGCGCCACATCAGCCTCCGGTCATCGGCGGAGGACGATGCTTCAGATGACATTATTGGGGAGCGGGTCTTTCACGTGGCGCTTCCGCAGGTGTATGATGGCCGGAACATCAGGGAGGCATCCTATGGTCACACGCTCGTCACCGCGACTTCTCGTGCTGGGTGCGCTATCACTCGTCTCGGTGGCGCTGGTTGCGCTGCCCTCCGCCCAAGCGCAATCGGCCAGGCCGGCAGGCGAGTGGCACGCCACGGGAGGAGACCACACCAATACGAAGTACTCACCGCTCGACCAGATCACGGCTGAGAACTTCACCGATCTGGAGATCGCTTGGCGCTGGACCTCGATCTCCACCGATGTCACCGACCGACTGGAATCGGTCCGCCCCAACGGGTTCAAGACCACCCCGCTCATGGCGGACGGGCTCGTCTACCTGAGCACTTCGGTCGGCCAGGTGGCCGCGCTCGACGCCGGCACGGGCGACCTGGTCTGGTCCTACGATCCCCGCAGCTACGAAAGGATGGAGTTTTCCCCGGCCAGCATGGGGTGGCAGCATCGAGGCGTAGCCTATTGGCAGGATGACCAGAGCGATGACGCGCGCATCTTCATCGCGCTGCACGACCTGCGCTTGCTCGCGCTCAACGCCCGGACCGGTGAGCTCTATCCCGACTTCGGCGACGCCGGTTTGGTCGACCTCAGCGGCAGCCTGGGGCGCGAGGTCAACCCTGTGCGATTGACCCACTCCTCACCGGTCGCGATCGCCCGGGATGTCGTGGTCATCGGCAGCATCGTTCAGGACACCAACCTGACGCTCAAAGAAGCGTCACCGGGACACGTGCGTGGTTTTGACGCGCGCACCGGCGAGATGAAATGGATCTTTCACACCATCCCGCAGGAAGGAGAGTTGGGCGTTGACACTTGGGAGGACGACTCCTGGCGCTACAGCGGCCACACCAACGTATGGGGGACGCTGGCGGTCGACGATGAGCTCGGTCTCGTTTACCTGCCCACCGGCACGCCTACCAACGACTACTACGGCGGCATGCGGCGCGGTGACAACCTGTTTGCCGAGAGCATCGTAGCAGTCGACATCGAGACCGGGGAGCGCGTTTGGCACTTCCAGGCAGTACACCACGGGCTCTGGGACTACGACTTTCCGACCGCGGGCAACCTGTTCGACATCACGGTCGACGGACGCGTGATCAAGGCGATCGCGCAAACCAGTAAGCAGGCATTCGTCTATGTTCTCGATCGAGCGACCGGGGAGCCGGTCTGGCCCATCGAGGAGCGGCCGGTCCCGCAGGGCGACGTGCCCGGCGAGTGGTACTCGCCCACGCAGCCGTTCCCGACCAAGCCTGCCGCGTTCGACCTGCAGGGCGTGACCGAGGACGACCTCATCGACTTCACGCCCGAGCTGCGCGCAGAAGCGCTGCAGATCGTCGCCGAGAGCGCACGCCTGGGGCCGCTCTTCGAGCCGCCGGTGCTGCGCGGCAGCAGGAAGCCGGTCATCCAGGCACCTGGCACCGGTGGCGGTGTGAACTGGCCGGGCTCAGCGGTCGATCCCGAGACCGGTCGCATCTTCATTCCGTCGCAGACCAGACTGCGCACGGTCGAGTTGGTCCCCTACGAGGCGCCCGCCACTACCGGGTACTTCACCGATCCCTGGGCGAGCGCGATCCCGGGGCCGCAGGGGCTGCCCATCGTCAAGCCGCCGTACAAGCGCATTACCGCGATCGACCTGAACACCGGGGAGCACGTCTGGATGACCGCGCATGGCGACGGACCGAGGAACCATCCGGCGCTGAAGGGCCTCGACTTGCCGGCGTTGGGCGGCCACCTGGGGCCGAACGCCGGGGGGCCGCTGGTCACCAAGACGCTCTTGATTGTGAACTCGGGCGCTCGGGACGTGCCCAGCATCGAAGACGTCGCCGCCACGCTCACCGCTTACGACAAGGACACCGGTGAGTACCTCGGGTCGGTCAGGCTTCCCGCAGTGCCGCAGGGGAACCCGATCACCTATCTGCACGAGGGTAAGCAGTACATCATGGTGGCCATCGGCGGGCGCAGGAATGCCGCGCCGGAGCTGATTGCGCTGGCGCTGCGGTAGCGGCGATCCCAGCTGCGGCCGCTGCTTACGGGATTCGGCGTCCCCTCTCATAGATATCCACGATGGCAGGTCGTTCGCCTTCCGTCGTCATACCGGCCGCGAAGAGAAGCGTCTCGAGCACTTGGATCACCTCGCGGGACGGTCTGGGAAGTCCGAACCGGTAGCCCTCGGCAATGAAGAGCGGCGTCCATCCCTGCTCGTTTTTCTGATTCCAGGTGAGCGGGTCGGCGCCATGGTCAGCGAGTAACTGAACGATGCTCGGAAAGCTCCCATACGCCGCGCCATGCATCGCCGTATCGCCCTCGTCGTTCATCGCGTTGACCTCCGCACCGAGCTCGAGCATCAGCTGTGTGGCGATCAGCGCTTCTGGCTCCGTCCCAGCCTCTTCCTCCGGGGCGGTCGTACCCAGGCCGGCTGCCGCCATCAGAGCCGTGGTGCCGCGCGTGTTTGGAATGAACGGATCAGCACCCAACTCCATGAGTAGACGCATCAATGCGGCGTCTGCCCGGTCGGCGGCCAGCAGGAAGGGGGTGGTGCCTCCCGATCTGATTCGAGATGCCGAGTTCGGCTGGCGACGAGCGCCTTCCGCCAAGCGCCAGTTCACATCAGCTCCCAGCGCCACCAGCGTCCGTACGAAGTCGAGGCTACTCACGTTCCCCGATCCGACTGGGGCTGGATCGCCTCGATCGCTTTCATCCGGCTTGCGCACCCAACTCATGGTGTGCAGCGGCGTGAATCCAGTGCGCTCGTCATTCACATCGGCCCCGGCTTTCACGAGTTCGATCGCTAGCTCGAAGTGGCCGTTCCTGACCGCCATGAGCAGCGGACTCATGCCGTCGTCGATAGGCTGGAATGTGGCGTTGTTGGCCCCCCGATCTCCCACATTCTTCTTGGCCTCTAGAAGCGCGTTCACGTCCACGCCGGCCTCGAGCAGATTGAGCGCCACGTCGATGTGGCCGGCGCGCACCGCGAAAAACATTGAGGTGAACCCAGACCCCAGCGTGGCGTGCGCGTCGGCACCGGCGTCGATGAGGGCCCTGACAACCGATGGGTGTCCTTCGGCCGCTGCCCACATGAGCGCCGTCTGATCACGTCTCTCCTGCGCGTTGGCGTCGGCGCCTTGGGCGAGCAGCAGTTGCACCACCGCGAGGCTGCCGGTACGGGCGGCGAGCATGAGCACGGTTTCCCCGCCTGCTAGTGACGCGTTCGCATCGGCACCCCCGTCGAGCAGGAGGTCCACGACGGTTGCGCTGCCGTTGGTGCACGCCAAGGCGAGTGGCGGTACGCCGTAGTCGTTCTCGGTGTTGACGTCGGCGCCCGCGCGAACGAGCAGCTGCACCATATCTGCGTCGTCACGGTAGACGGCCCAGAGCAGGGCGGTCATGCCACCTACCTGTGGCACATTGACGTCCGCACCCTCGTGCACCAGGCCGTGGACGAGCGCCTGATCACCGTGCTCGGCCGCTGATGCGATCGGTGTCTCCTGGGCCTGCACAGCCACGATGGTACTGACCAGGGCCAGAAGCACGATTCTCCCGATAGCCATCGCCTTAGACCGGTACAGGATGGAAGAGCTCTTCGATCTTGCCTGTGCTATCGCCGAATGAGTCGAGCTGGACTCCGACCCGGTCCAGCAGCGTCATGTGGAGGTTGGCCAAGGGTGTGCCATTCTCGTACTCGATGTGCCGCCCACCTCTCATGCCGCACGAGGCGCCCCCCGCGACGAGAATCGGGAGGTTGATGTGGTCGTGCAGGCTGGGGTTGCCCATCCCGCTTCCGTACAAGAGCACGGTGTTGTCGAGCAGAGAGCCCTCGCCGTCCGGCGTGGCCTGCAGCTTCCCGAGGAAATCGGCGAACAGTGACACATGGAACGTGCCGATCTGGGCGATCTTCTCGACCTTCACCGGATCGTTGCCGTGATGGCTGGTCGGATGGTGAGGCTCCGGGACGCCAATCTCGGGATAAGTACGGTTGCTGAGCTCGCGCGTAAGCTGGAAGGTGCTGACCCTTGTGATATCGGCCTGGAACGCCAGCAGCTGCAGGTCGAACATGAGCGCGGCGTGATCGGCGAACGCCGCCGGTACGCCAACAGGACGATCGAAATCGCGTCCCTCCAGGTTCTCCTCGGCCGCTGCCTCCGCAAGCTGGATCTGACGCTCGATCTCTCGCACGCTGTCGAGGTACTGGTCGATGCGGGCGCCGTCGCCCACTCCTACCAACCGCTTGAGACGCGCGATGTCCTCGTGGAACGAATCGAGGAGGCTGGCGCGACTCCGGAGTGCTGCGCGACGCTCGGCCTGGCTTCCGCCCTCGCCGAATAGGCGCTCGAATACGATGCGCGGATGCGCTTCGGACGGAAGCGGTGTTGTGGGTGAAGACCAGGAGAGGTTGTTGGTATAGACGCACGCGTATCCGTTGTTGCAAACGCCCGCGAGCGGATTCAGGTCCATCGACATCTCGAGCGACGGTAGTTGCGTGTCCTGACCGATTGCTTTCGCCGCGATTTGGTCGGCGGTGGTTCCCAAATGGTAGTCCGAGCTCTCGGTGTGCTTGGCGAAGGCCGCGCTCAAGAATCCGGAGTTCGAAGTGTCGTGCGTGCCTGGGTAGGAGTTCTGGAGCTCCAGATTGGTGACGACCGATACGTGGTCCTTCACTTTCTCCAGGGGGCTGAGCACAGGCGGCAGCTCGCCGAGAATCTCCCCACCCTGCGGTGTCCAGCGGGCGATGTCCGTCCCCATGGGCATGAACACGTAGCTGAGCCGGGGCGTGGGGCTGGCCGCGGTATTGGCTAGGGCGGTCGCCGCGGGAATCATCGCGTCGAGCAGAGGCAGCGCCAGCGTAGCCTGCATGCCCTTCAGGAACGTGCGCCGCGGTAGGGCCTTCTTGGTGATGATCATCGTGCTGCCCTCATCTGAAACGGTACGCTCTCGACGATACCCAAAATGAGCGACGAGAGTCGATATCCACCGGGCTCGGCCTCGCGCAGAATCTGGCGGATCGCTGGAGCATCGTAGTACTCGACTCCACGTCCGAGTGCAAAAGTAAGCAACTTCTCGGTGACGGCACCCGCGAACAGCTCCGGGCGGCTCAGCAAGGCCGCTTCGAGGCCGGCTACACCTTCGACTTCGCCGACACCGGGCAGGCCGCCCGAAACGTCGATGGGCCCGCTCTCTCCTTCGTTGTCCCGCCAACGACCCACGGCATCGAAATTCTCTAAGGCGAACCCCACTGGGTCGATGGTGCTGTGACATCTCGCGCACACCGGGTTGCTGCGATGCTCGGCGAGCCTCTCCCGCATGCCGAGAGCTGCGGATACCGAGTTGTCGTCGAGCGCAGGCACGTTCGGCAGCGGAGGCGGTGGTGGTGCGCCGTAGAGCTTGTCCAACACGAACTTGCCGCGAAGCACCGGCGAGGTACGCGTGGCGTAGGATGTCACGGCGAGTATGCTACCGTGCCGTAACAGGCCGCCGCGCTGGCTATCGTTCGCAAGCGCGACGTGCCGAAAGCGGCTGCCGATC
>Ga0310345_10003590_pt1 | contig 14668 bp, 8 predicted proteins | sample HC15DNA20500_MG_FD_204667 | JGI IMG/M metagenome (GOLD analysis project Ga0310345, IMG submission 204667) | Marine microbial communities from station ALOHA, North Pacific Subtropical Gyre - HC15-DNA-20-500_MG | ecosystem: Environmental > Aquatic > Marine > Oceanic | place: Pacific Ocean: North... | reverse complement strand
TGTCCGGGGTTCAGGCCCGGCTGCTGGTTCCGGGGGCCCGCGCCATCGCGCAAGGCGCCGAGGACCGGCGATTCGTCACCTATTTCATCGCCAATACCGAAACCGGCCTGACCCGATCCGACGACTTTCCCCTGGCCGCCAGGGGCATGACCTTCACCTTCGGCGCCAAGACCTCGACCTCGGGTCGACTGATGCCGGAATATTACATCCGCGAGAAAACCGGGCAGGCGCCCGACGATTTTTTCAGCCGCGTCGGCTTTTCCGGCGATCACAGCCAGACGCTGCGGTTGGTCGCATCCGGGGCATGGCAGATCGGCGCGCTGAATTTTGCCGTCTACGATCAGGCCGTGGCCGAAAACGCGCCGGAAATCGAGACGGCGAAGGTGATCTGGAAGACGCCTCCCTATCCCGATTACAACTGGACGATCCGTGGTGATGTCGATGCCCGCTGGGGCGAGGGCTTCACCGACAAGGTGCAGGCCGCGCTGCTGGGCATGGCCGATGCGGAGCTGCTGGCGGCCTTCCCGCGCAGTGCCTTCATCGCCGCCGGCAATGACGATTACGTCCCGATCGAGACAATAGGCCGCGAACTGGATCTGCTGGAGTAGGTCTTGCAACTGCTGATTGCCGCCGATCTGGGCTATGGCGCCGCGCCTGTCCTGCGCGACGTCACGCTGGATGTCGAATCCGGTCAGCGGGTCGCGCTGCTGGGACGAAGCGGGGCGGGCAAGTCCACGCTTCTGGCGGCGATCCGGCAGGCCCTGCTGGATCGCGGGCTGCGGGTGGCGCTGGTTCCGCAGGACCATGCGCTGGTGCCGCAGCTTTCGGCGCTGCACAACGTGCTGATGGGACGGCTGGACGATCACGGCGCGCTCTACAATCTTGCGACGCTGATCCGCCCGCGCCGGACCGATCGCGCGGCGGCGCTGAAGGTTCTGGCCCGCGTCGGCCTGACGCCCGAGGCCGAGCGCCCGGTCGAGGCGCTGTCGGGCGGTCAGAAACAGCGCGTTGCACTGGCGCGGGCGCTGTATCGGGGCGGCGACGTGCTGGTCGCGGACGAGCCGCTTTCCGCCGTCGATCCGGTTCAGGCCCAGGCGCTGGCCGGCCTGATCGGAACGACCTTTCCGACCTCGATCCTTGCGCTGCACGATGTGTCGGTCGCCCTGACCTTTGCCACGCGGCTGATCGGACTGGATGGCGGCCGGATCGCGCTGGACATGCCGGCCCAGGATGCAAAGACCGCCGCGATCGAGGCGCTATATGCGCGCTAGGCCGATCACGCGCCGCGGCATTGTCGCGGGCTTTCTGATCGCGGGGCTTGTCTGCCTGCCCTTCGCCGATCTCACCCTGGCGGGAAACGATCCCTGGGCCGCGCTGTCGCGCATGGGGATGGGGTTTCTGTCGCCGGATTTCGGCGCCGTCGAACGGATCATGCGCGCCATCGCCCTGACCCTGGCCTTCGCCATCGCCGGCGTGGCGGGGGGGGCCGTGGCCGGCCTGATGATGGCGCCGTTCTATCGTCTTCGTCCGGTGCGCTGGCTGGCCATCGCCCTGCGTTCGGTCCACGAATTGTTCTGGGCACTGATCCTGATGCAGATCACCGGGATCGGCGTCACCACCGGGATCCTCGCCATCGCGCTGCCCTATGCCGGGATCTTCGCGAAGGTTCTGTCCGAAATCCTCGACGAATCCGACCGGCGGCCCTCGGACTGGCTTGGCGCCCGGGTCGATCCGCTGAGCCGGTTCCTGTGGGCCCGAATGCCGCTGGCGCGGCGCGAGATGGCAACCTACACCCTTTACCGGCTGGAATGCGGTCTGCGGTCCTCGGCCGTGCTGGGTTTTGTCGGCCTGCCGACGCTGGGCTTTCAACTGGACAGCTTCTTTCGTCAGGGCAATTATGCAGCGGCGGGCGCGATCATGGCGGTCTATATCGCGCTGATCGCGACGATCCGTCTGTGGATGCGCCCGCATGCGGTCTGGGCATGGCTGATCGCGGCCGGAATCGTGCTGGTCCGTGTCGATGCGCCACCGATGGGGCAGGGCGCGCTGTGGCGGTTCCTGACCAGCGACATCGTGCCCGCGCCGCTGCTGCAGGGCGATCCGGCGGGGCTGGGACCGTGGTTGTGGGATCTGGTCGCGGGGTCGATCCTGCCGGGCCTCGCCGCAACGCTGGTGGTGGCGCAACTGGCCCTGATCCTTGCCGGGCTCGTTGCCTTTTGCGGGCAGGCGCTGATCGTGCCGCGCGTCACCGGCCGGCTCGTCGCCATTCCGGGCCATCTGTTTCTGGTCGTCCTGCGCAGCTTTCCCGAATACATGCTGGCCTATCTCTTTCTGCAGGTCTTCGGCCCTTCGATGCTGCCCGCGATCCTGGCGCTTGGCCTGCATAATGGCGCGATCATCGCCCATCTGCTGGGCCGGCAGGCCGGCGGGCTGGCCCTGCGCGCCGATGCGCCGCGCGGTCTGACCCTGTGGGGCTGGGAGATCGTGCCGCGACTTTTCGGGCAATTTGTCGCGCTCTGTCTCTACCGGTGGGAGATCATCATCCGGGAAAGTGCAATCGTCGGGATTCTGGGCGTCGCCACGCTGGGCTTTTATCTGGATGACGCGATTTCGCAATTGCGCCTTGACCGCGCCGTGCTGATCCTGCTGGCGACGGGCATGGTGACCGTCGCCATCGACGCGCTGTCGCGGTTCCTGCGCAGCGGACTGGGCGCGGGACGGCTGCGGGCGCGCGCAGCGTCCGAACGGGGCATTGCCCTGGCGGCAGAGGCGCCGGGATGATGCTTGGTGCGGGTGAAGGGACTCGAACCCCCACGCCTTGCGGCGCCAGAACCTAAATCTGGTGCGTCTACCAGTTCCGCCACACCCGCGCAAAGATTTCAGACGTGCGGGCGCCGGGCCCGGCTGTCCACCGATCCTGTTACGGCAAGATCCGCAACACGTCCGGGAAGACAGACGGAACGGTCGCGGGGTGGATATTACGCTTTTTCGGGCGCGTCAACGCGCATCGCCCGGGCGACGGCCGCGGTTTGCATCCGCCGGCCGTCATTCCGGGCCAAGCCGCGCACGAATTGCGGTTTGAAGATTCTGCATGACGCTTTCGGCTTCGACGGCGGTTCCGGCAAACATCGGCGCGCGGGGCTGTGCCTCCAGCAGCAGCCTTGCCTCGCTTTGCTGCCATGTGTGCCGTTCGCCGGATTTCCGGATGACGAGATGACCGAAAGGCGGCGCGAACAGGACCCGAAAGCCGTGGAACAGGGCGCGCCTGTAGAAATCGCGATCCTCGCCCTCTGCAAGTTCCTCGGCGAACGACAGTCTTTCGGCCGCGGCCCGGGTCACGATCAGGCTTGATCCGCTGCCGACGACATCGCGCGAACCCGCCCAGGGCTGGTAGTCCTGGGGGCAGAAATCGTACAGGATCGTGCCGCCGATCTTCTCGAAATGGACGAAGATTTCGGGCTTGCCACAGAGATCAGCCGACATTGCCTGCATGAATCGGATGGATCGCGACAGATAGTCGTCCAGATAAATGTCGTCGGCATCGAACCGGGCGATCAGATCGCCCCGCGAGGCCGCGACCCCCATATTGAGGGCCGCGGACAGCGAAGTTCCGCCCCGCAAGGACAGGATCCTGGTCCTCGAGAGGCCGGAACAGCCGGCAAGCCGATGCGACAGGCGTTTGGGATCGACGTCATCTCCGCTGCAGACGATCACCGCCTCCAGCGCGGGATAATCCTGTCTTTCAATCTGTTTCGCCAGATTTTCCTCGTCCTGGCGTCGATGGATCGGCGCAAGGATGCTGACCAGAGGTGACGGACCCTCTGAGGGCAATCCGAAATAGGCAGCGGCGGAGGCATATCGTCTGGCCAGCCGGTCCGCCTCGCGGTCGAGATCAATCGCGTCATTCAGACGACCACGCAGGGGGGGCGGCGCGGCAAGGATGTCCAGGGCGCGCGAATGCAAGTCGGGCAGCAGGTTTCGGTCCGCGCACGAGACCAGCGCGTTGTCGGCCGAAAGACTACCTTCGAGGGCCTGAAACAGCAGCAATGCGTTTCCCAGTCCCCCATCGGGGTCGATGAGGTCGAGACACGTCGCGGCTCTTGCCTGCGCGTCGCACTGATGCAGGATCGACGCCAGCAGAAACAACTGCCGGTCGGAACAGTTTCGCGGCTCGATCGCCTCGGCAACTTGCCTGGCCTCGTCGCGCCGACGGGCGGTGATCAGGGTCTGGGCGGTGTTCATGCGGATGCGAAAGCTGTGGCGGGCCGGTTCGGCGCAGCCTTGCAGAACCCGGACCCGGCCAGCCACGCCGTCCTTCAGATGCGCGATGCGGGCCAGCATCAGCACCGGGTCCGGCTGATCGGGTGCAAGACGTGCCGCCGTTCGGGCCTGGCTTTCGGCTGCCGCCAGATCCGCCTTTGCCAGCGCGATGCGCGCCTGCAACAAATGGTCTCTCGATGTCGTGAGACCCTGCGCCGCGATCCGCGACAGGTGTTCCCGTGCCGCCTCGGCGGCGCCCAGGTCGCACAGCGTCTCGGCCAGATCGCGCCTGATGACGGGGGAATCGCCGATTTCGTCAAGATAGTGCGACAGGATGCGCGCCCGCGCCTCGGCGCCGTCGCGCAGCAGCGCGATGCGCGCCAGTTGCAGCCATGGCCGCGGTCGTTCGGGCGCCAGCATCCGCGCCGCGTCCGCCGCGCGCTGCGCCCCCTCCAGATCGCCCTGACGGATCCTGCCTCGACCGATCAGCAGATGATCCTGAACATCGCCGCGTCCGCCGTCGATGATGTCCTGGGCCACCGAAACGGCGCCCGCGACATCGCCGCCTTGCCACAGCGCATCGGCCAGGTGACGGCGCAGTGGCAGATCGTCCCTGACCGCCGGCAGATGGCGATGAAGCAGGTCGGCCTTGGCCTTCGGCCCCTGACGCAACTCTGCCGCCCGCGCAAGCAGCAAGACCGCCTCGACCGACGAGGGATCGCGCCGCAATGCCAGCTGCGCCAGCGTTTCGGCGGAATCCAGACCGCCCGCCGTCAACTGCCTGCGGACACGCCGAAGCCGTTCGGCGGCGATGGCGGGGGGCGGTTCGGCATCCATCGTCACCCTGCATCCGGCTGCTGGGTTTCCGCCGGGCCGATCGTGTCGCCATCGTCGGGCATCAGCGGCGCCACTTCACCCCGCGGAAGATCCGTTCGGGCACGATCTGATCGCGATACTTCATCGTCAGGCCGATCATCCGGTCCATGATCTCGGGGGTCAGCCTGTTGGGCTGAAGACCCAGATCCAGAAGCCCGGTATGGGCGGGATTGTAATAATGCTCCTCGGCCTCCTTGCGCGGATTGGGAAGCGATTCGATCTGCACGTTCAGCCCCAGCCTTTGCCCCGACTGCCGGACATGTTCGGCCAGATCGTTGACGCTGAACGTTTCGACGAACTGGTTGAAGATGCGCAACTCGCCCGGCTCGGCCGGGGTTTCGACGGCCAGCTTCACGCATTGCAGCGCATCCTTGAGATGCAGATATCCGCGTGTCTGCCCGCCCTTGCCATAGACGGTCAGAGGATAGCCCGCCACCGCCTGAACCATGAAACGGTTCAGGACGGTGCCGAAAACCTCGTCGTAGTTCAGGAACGAATACAGCCGGTCGTCATCGGCGCTTTCGTCGGTCGCCAGCCCATAGACCGGGCCCTGCATCAGATCCGTTACACGCAGCCCCCAGACGCGGACATAGAACCACAGCATGTCCGTATCGAGCACTTTCGTCGTGTGATAGAACGATCCGGCCGCGCGCGGGAACAGGAACCGATCCTTGCGTCCCTTGTGCTCGATATCGATCCAGCCTTCCTCGATATCGATGTTCGGCGTGCCATATTCGCCCATCGTTCCCAGCTTGATCAGATGAGCATCGGGGGTGAACTGGTTCATCGCGTGGATGATGTTGAAGGTCACGCCCAGGTTGTTGTCCAGCGTCAGCCGGGCCGCAGCCCGATCCATCATCGAATAGGGCGCCGAGGGTTGTTCGGCATAGTGGATGATCGCGTCGGGAACGAATTCCTCGAAGATCGCGGCGATGAAGGTCCAGTCGTCCAGATCGCCGATCCGGACCGCCAGCTCCTTGCCCGAGCGGTCCGCCCACAGGCGCGCCCTTTCGTGAAGGTTTGGCACATCGAACAACGCGTCGCAATCGATCTCTCGCATCAGCCGGCGTCGCAGATAATTGTCGACGGCCATCACCTGATGCCCGGCCGCGGCAAGTTTCATCGCGGTCGGCCAACCGATATAGCCGTCCCCGCCCAGGATCAAAATCCGCATCACGCTTCCTTCAGAGTGTCTCGAGTTGTGGAACCGTGCCGGCGGTGACCAGCCTTGCGACAACGCTTTCGGGAAGTACGCCATCGCGCATCAGCAGCGCCCAGATCTGATCGTCGCCGATCGCCGCCTCGCGGTCCGAGTGATAGACGATGCCGCTTGGCCGTGCCCCGATTTCGTCAAAGGCATATTTCTGCCGCCGCTGTTCAGCCGTATGACCGGCCGGCATGACGATCAGGAAATCGTCGCTTTCCAGAAGCCGGTTCGCCTCTTCGTCCGTTGAAAGCTCTTCCCACAGTTTTTCACCGGGGCGCGAACCGGTGATCTCGATACCGATCGATCGGGGATCATGCCCGTAGGCCGGTGCCAGGTGCTGTATCATGACCCGTGCCAGATCGACGATCCGCAGGACAGGCATCTTGGTGATGAATACTTCGCCGCCCCGGGCCAGGACCATGCTGCCGATCACCAGATCGGCCGATTGTTGCATGGTCATGACGAAACGCGTCATGCGCCTGTCGGTGACGCGCACGGGCCCGCCCGCGGCAATCTGCTGCGCGAACAGCGGCACCACCGAACCGCGCGATCCCAGCACGTTGCCGAAACGGGTCGAGGAAAACAGCGTCGGCGAATCCGAATGGGTGAGAAAGTTCATCGACGTGAACAGCCGCTCTCCCATCAGCTTCGATGTGCCCATGACATTGGTCGGGTTCACCGCCTTGTCGGAAGAGGTGAAGATGACCTTTTCAAGTCCCTGCATCTGCGCGACGCGGCCGACGACCTCGACACCCTCGATGTTGACCTTCACGGCCGAAAACGGGCTGCGTTCGCAAGACGGCACGTGTTTCAGCGCGGCACAGTGAAAACACAGATCCATGCCGTCGAAGGTGCGCCTCATCTCGCGTTCGTCGGTGATGTCGGCGTGGAAGAAGTCGAGCCCCGCCTTGCCCTTGCGGCCGGCAAAGTCCATTTCCATGTCGAACAGGCCGCTTTCGTTGTTGTCGATCACGCGAACATGTCCGACCGGGCTTGCGGCAAGTTTCTCCACGATCGCCCGGCCGACCGATCCGACTCCTCCGGTGACGACGATGCGCTTTCCGGCGAGTTGCGACAGATATTGCGACATTTCAGGTCGTCCTCCTCTTCGGGCGAGAAGACGCCCACCTCGTTCACCCGATGGCCTCGGAAGCTGCGTCCTCCGACCTCTTCCGGGACGGGAATTCGAAAGTCAATCTCCCGAGGTGCAACCATTGAGCGAATTTCAGCGCAAAAGTTATCGAGAAGGGGGGATGGATTTACGCCCCGTGTTGCAGCGGGCCGATGTCAGTGATCGTTTGCAGCCGGCAAGCCGGAAAGGCTGCCTGATGAAGTGGCTGGCAGCCGGGCAGTCCGGACGCATGGCTGTTCCCGCACCCGAGGGTCATTTCTGCCTGTCCCGACAGCTCAGGTTCGGCGCGGCGTCTTTCTTTTCAGCCGCGGCGCCCCAAAGCGCAGCCAGGCCACGGATACCCACCAAAGCGCCGTGATCGACCAGAGATCGACCGTCAGGCGTCGCAGGACGCCCTGACCTTCCGGGTTCAACTGGAAGGCGTCGCCGATCACCGACAGCAGAACACTGGCGACGAATGCCCAAAGCCCGCCGCGACCGATCTGCTGCATGGCGACACCCGGCACGGTCGCGGCCAGCCATGCCATGGGCCGGGCCAGGGGCACCGCGACCAGCCAGGTCGCGGCGAGAATCGCCAGATAGCGTGTGCCGTCCAGGTCCCATTTGTTGATTTCGCCATAGATCAGCTTCAGCGCGTCGCGGAATTCTTTCGCGGGCTCGCCGATCTTGGCCCCGATCACGATCGCGGTGCCGAACAGGAACATGCCCGCTGCAAGGATCGTCAGAAGCCGCCGATGCGGCATCAGCGTCCGCATGATCCGATCGCGGAACAGCGCCATCGCGATGCCCGAATAGAACAGCATCTGCCAGCCGAACGGGTTGAAAAGCAGGCCCGCGCGGCTGTGGTTCGGGATGATCTGGTTGAGCAGCGGCGCGAACCACCACAGGACCAGCGATCCGATCGCGAAGCTGATGGGCCAGCGCCGCAGCAGCGGCACCAGCAGCGGCGCCGAAACGATCAGGATGACGTACAGCGCCAGCACGTCCAGAAGGTTTGGCTGCAACCACATCGTCGCCAGCACGCCGGAATAGCCCAGCGGGTTCTCGACCACCCATTCGGCATACTGGTTCCAGACCGCGGTATGGGACATGTCCAGCGCCAGCAGCCCGGCCGAAACCAGCGCCATGATCACCCCGCCCAGAACCAGCGCCCGCCAGACCTCGAACGAGCGCCGTGCAAAGCGCCATTGGGCGCTGCGCAATCCGTCCCGCTCCTCGACCGAATGCCAGACCAGGCCGACCAGAAAGCCCGACAGCAGGACGAACAGTTCTGCTGCGTCGAAGACCGAGAAATTGGCAAGCGTGAACCGCCGCAGGATCGAGATTGGCATATGGTCGATCATGATGCAGATCAGCGCGTAACCGCGCAGCATGTCGAGAACGATCAGGCGGTTCATTCAGGCAGCGCGCTCCATCGCCGCAACAGCGCGGCATCGGATATCAAGGCTTCGGTTTCTTCCGGGTTCAGAAGATCAAGCGCCTGTTCGCGGCCCGCGGCATTGGCGATCTTTGCCCCGGCGGTGATCTGCGGCAGCCGCTCGGCCACAGGGCGGTCGGGCAGCGAAGTCAGCATGGCCAGGTGATGCGCCATACGGTCGGGATGCTGTGCCAGTTGCATGATCGCCGCACGGCCGGGCAGGGGGCGCGGCAGGGCGCGGATCGCCGCGCTGGCCTCGGTCAGGATCGGGGGATAATCGCGTTCCTCGGGTGTGACCAGCAGGCCGTTCATCCGTGCCCAGCGGCCGAAGACCGGGCTTGCCGACAGCCGGGATGTCAGCGGCGACAGGATCAGGCCGGCAAGAATCGGCGACAGCCAGATCAGTTGCGTCGGCGAGAACTGCGCCAGCACCAGCAGCGTGGCGACGCCCAGCAGCACGTGAATCCAGTGCCGCGCGATCACAACCTCCCAGCCGGGCATCGAGCCGGCCCGTTCTTGTGCGTTCCAGCCGCTGTCGCGGCCGCGCAGGATTTCGAAGATCTGGCGGGTCTGGATCAGCATCTGGACCGGCGCGATCAGGGCCGATAGCAGGATCTCGAACAGCGCGCTGGCAAAGATGCGGACCGGTCCGCCGGAATTGCGCGCCAGCGGCCGCGACCAGGCGCGCAAGGTCGCGATCAGTCTGGGCAGCAGCAGCAGCGCCATCGCCGCGATGAACAGATACAGCATCCGGCGGGCATCGAAGACCGGCCAGTCCGGAAAAAGCTGATAGGCGTTCGGGAAATATTCGGGCGTGGACAGCAGCACCGTGGCCGACAGGACCAGACCGACCAGCAGCAGCGCCAGCCAGATCGGGCTCATCAGGAAACCCAGGATGCCTATGGCGAAATGCACCAGGCTGATGGCCCGGGCGCCCTTGATCCCGAAGAGGCGCGCATGTTGCAGATTGCCCTGCGCCCAGCGGCGTTCGCGCGCGGCCATGTCCAGCAGCGTCGGCGGGCAACCCTCGTAGCTGCCGCGCAGGTCATGGTCCAGCCGCACCTTCCAGCCGGCGCGGCACAGGGCGGCAGCCTCGACGAAATCGTGGCTGAGAATGGTGCCGCCAAAGGGCGGTTTGCCCGACAGGCGCGGCAAGCCGCAGGCTTGGGCAAAGGCCGCCACCCGGATGATCGCGTTGTGGCCCCAGTAATTGCCCGTATCGCCCGACCAGGCCGAAACGCCGCGCGCGATCATCGGGCCATAGACCCGGCCGGCGAACTGGGTCAGCCGGGCAAAGATGGTCTCGCCGCCGACCAGGATCGGCATGGTCTGGATCAGGCCCAGATCGGGATCGGCATTCATGCGCGCGGACAGATCGCGAATGGTTTCTGCGGACAGCACGCTGTCTGCATCCAGCACCACCATCTGATCGTAGCGCCCGCCCCAGCGGCGGATGAATTCGGCCAGGTTGCCGGATTTGCGATCCTCGTTCGTTTCGCGCCGGCGATACCAGATCGGCACCGGCGAGGCGTCGCGGGCAGCCGCGACGATCAGGCTTTCGTTGACCGCAACGGCAGGATCGCGGCTGTCGGACAGAACGAAGATTTCGGCTCGGTTCGCGATGCCGGTCTGCTCCAGCCCCTTGGCCAGGGCTGTCAGCAGGCCCAGGCTTTGGGCGGCATTCTCGTGATAGACGGGCATCACCACGACGATGCGGGCATCATTGGGGCCGTCTGGCGTCGTCAGCCGGGGCGCGAACAGCCCCGCCAGCAGACCGCAGAAGGAAAATCCGACCCAGGCGAAGGTGGGCACGAACAATGCCAAAAGCGCAAGCTGCATCGGCGTCGGCTTGTCGCCGAAGGCCTCCAGCATCTGCATGAAGCCGATGACGGCGATCGCGGCGGTTCCGCCGAAGGTGATCAGCCGGGCCAGCCAGACCCGCGCGGATTCGGTTCGGCGCAGCCGCCGAGTTGCGGGCAGGGTCCGAAAGTCCTGCACCGGCATGGCGATCGGCGATTCGGGTGGAACCGGGCCGCCAGCCTCGGCAGAGGACGGCGCCGCAATCATGCCGACCAGCGCGCCAGCCAGGATTCGCTGAGGGCGACCCCCTGCTTGTCGGTCAGAAGCGCCTGCAGGTCGGCCACGGTGGCGTCGCCCGGCTCGAATTCGAAGGCCAGCCGCAGGACGCCCTGATCGGCAAGCGTCTTCAGGTAGGCATGGACGATCGTCCCGGCCGATGTCGTGACCTTCGATTCCGGCATCTCGCCGCCGAACAGGGACAGGTCGAAATCGACCACGAAGCTGCGCAGATCCTTGTTGTTGATGGATTGTCCGGAACGGACCTGGCGCACCTTGGCCAGCGGCATGTCGTTCGGCGGCAGCGGCGCGAAACTGAGACGATAGCGGAAATCGTGCCGCTTGCCGCGCGCCAGCGGATCCTTGGGCAGCCAGTAGGTGACGATATTGTCGTTGAACTCGTTTTCGACCGGGATTTCGATCAGGCGGACCTCGCCCTCGCCCCAGTCGCTTTCGGGCTGGATCCAGGCCGAGGGGCGCTGGTTATACATCGCCTCGGCGTCCTGATAATCGCCGAAGTCGCGGTTGCGCTGGATCAGGCCGAAGCCGCGCGGAGACTTGTCCACGAAGGACGAAATCTGCAGGTTCTTGTGCGAGGCAAGGCTGCGCCACAATGCCTGGCCGGCGCCGGTATGCATCTGCAAGCCGTCGCTGTCATGCACGGCGGGGCGGTAATCGTCCACCGCGCGCCGGCTGGCCGGGCTGAACCAGAACATCGAAGTCAACGGCGCGATGCCGGTATTTTGCAGATCGACGCGCGGAAACAGCGCAAGCCGCGTCCGAACCATCGTCACCGCGCCGGGATTGATGTCGAACTGATAGGCGCCCGTCACCGACTTGCTGTCCAGAAGCGCGTGAATGCGCACCCATTCGGATCCCTCCGAGGGGCGGTGGATCCAGAAATCGGTGAACAGCGGAAATTCTTCGCCATCCGGGCTGCCGGTCTTGATCGCCAGACCCCGCGCCGACAGGCCATAGAGGGTGCCGCGCGCGACGGCGCGAAAATAGCTTGCGCCCTGGAAAACCGCGAATTCGTCCATCACGTCGGGCCGGTTCAGCCGCGTGCGAAGCCGGAAACCCGACCATCCCATGTCGCCGATATCGTCCAGGTTCGCGCCGTCGGGAAACTGGGCCGGATCGAAATCCAGCAGGCGCGGATCGAATTCGAACTTCTGCGGAACTCCGTCGCGCACGATGTTGATGCCGATCGGCTCATAAAAGATCGCGCCTGGCGGCAGCAGGTCCATGCCGAACTGGTTCTGATCGCTCAGCGGATCGGCGTCGCGCCGGAACCTTATACCGCGATACTGGTCATAATTCAGGTCCGCGAAGCTGCCCACCAGTTTCGCCACCGGCTGCTCATGAACGGCTTCGGCCCGTTTGGCGGCGATCGCGGCCACGTCTTCGAAACCGAAATCCGTCCTTGCGCCTTCGGGCGGCGTGTCGATCGTCGATTCGTCAGAACTCGATTGTGCCTGGGCCGGCGTCGCGGCAAAGACGCTGCCGGCTGCCAGCGCCGTGGCGGCATTGAGGAAATTTCGTCGCTTCATCTTTGGAGGCAGTTCGCAAGAGCCGGTTCAGTATAGGGATTGCGCCGCAGCGCAACAAGTCGCGTCGGTCGCCGGAAAAGCGACCCTGAGTTGTGTGTGGCGTCGCCCGATCGCGCCCAGGGGTGATTCGGGCGATTTTCCGCCTATTGTCGGGCCAGCCATTCGGTCACCGGCCGGCGCAGGTTGTGCATTCCCGATGCCTCGGCCTCGTCGATGACCTGCCGAAGATCGGCGATCGAGACGCGACGGATCAGATGCTTGACCGGGCCGATCGAGGCCGGACGCATCGACAGGCGTCGGATGCCCAGGGCCGCAAAGGTCAATGCCTCGATCGGGCGGCCGGCATCCTCGCCGCAGAAGGACAGCGGCACGCGCGCCTCTTCGCAGCGCAGCACGATCTGGCGCAGCAATGCGAGAAAGGGCACGTTCAGCGTGTCATATCGGCGTCGGACGCGTTCGTTTTCGCGGTCGGCCGCGTAGAAGAACTGCTTCAGGTCGTTGCCGCCGATCGAGACGAAGTCGCACATCTCGAAGAACTTTTTCGGAGCGAAGGCCAGCGAGGGCGTCTCGAGCATCGCGCCCACGCGAATGTCGGTCGGCAGGTCACGGCCCACCCGCTGTTCTCGCGACATTTCCTGCATGAGGATGCGATAGGCGTCCTCGTATTCGCTGATATCGGCGATGAAGGGGAACATGACGTGCAAGGGGCGTCCGGCGGCCGCCCGGATCAGCGCCTGAAGCTGCATCCGCAGAATGCCGCGCTTGTCCAGGCCGACACGGATCGCGCGCCAGCCCATCGCCGGGTTGGGCTCGTCCTGGGGCTTCATGTAGGGCAGCACCTTGTCCGACCCGATGTCCAGCGTCCGGAACATCACCTGCTTGCCCTTGGCGTTGTCCATGACCCGGCGATACAATTCGGCCAGTTCTCCCCGTCGCGGGACGTGGTTGCGGATCAGGAACTGCAATTCGGTCCGGAACAGGCCCACGCCCTCGGCCCCCGACCCTTCCAGCGAGGGCAGGTCGGCCATCAGGCCCGCATTCATGTAAAGCTGGATCGTGGTGCCGCAACTGCCGGTCGCGGGAAGCCGGCGCAGGCTGGCATAGCGGTTCTGAGCCTCGGCCTGCATCGCCATCTTGTCGCGAAAGGCCAACGCCACCGTGTCCTCGGGGCGCAGATGGACAATGCCCTGATCGCCATCGACGAGGATCGGATCGCCATTCAGCGCCTCGGTCGTGATGCGGGCGGCGTGGATGACCAGCGGAATCGCCAGCGCCCGCGCCACGATCGCCGCGTGAGAGCCGACCGATCCTTCCTCCAGCACCACGCCCTTCAGCCGCCGTCCGTATTCCAGCAATTCGGCGGGGCCGATATTGCGGGCGATCAGGATCGGATCCGCGGGCATCTCGGCGCCTGTATCGACGCCCTGTCCGGTCAGGATCCGCAACAGCCGGTTGGACAGGTCGTCCAGATCATGCAGGCGGTCGCGAAGATAGGGATCGGCCGACATTTCCAGCCGTGCACGGGCAGCGGATTGTTCCTTCTCGACCGCCGCTTCGGCGGAAAGGCCCAGTTGGATGTCTTCTTCCATCCGCTTCAGCCAGGACCGCGAATGGGCGAACATGCGATAGGTTTCCAAAACGGCCGTGTGATCGCCATCGGCCCCCATGTCGGCGGCGGCGACCATCGAATCGACCCGTTCCCGCAGCCGTTCCACGCCCTCGTGCAGCCGCGCCCTTTCGGTTTCGGGATCGTCGCCGACGGGGTTGGCGATGACCACGCGCGGCTCGTGCAGCCAGACATGACCCTCGGCCGCGCCTTCCTGTCCGGTGGTGCCGCGCAGCATCAGCGGAAAGCGGTGGGCCTGCGGCAGACTGTCGGCCTGGGTGCCCTGGAAGGCGCCCAGTTCGGTCATTTCCGCCAGCACCATTGCCACCACTTCCAGGCCGTAGACCTCGTCATCGCTGAACAGGCGGGCATCGCGCGACTGCACGACCAGAACGCCCAGTTTCTCGCCCACGCGCTGGATCGGCACGCCGAGAAAGCTGGGAAAGACCTCTTCGCCGGTTTCGGGCATGAAGCGGAATCCGGGCATCGCGGGCGCGTCGGCGGTGTTCATGTAGCGGCCGGTCCGTGCGACGCGCCCGACCAG
>Ga0310345_10003589_pt1 | contig 14677 bp, 14 predicted proteins | sample HC15DNA20500_MG_FD_204667 | JGI IMG/M metagenome (GOLD analysis project Ga0310345, IMG submission 204667) | Marine microbial communities from station ALOHA, North Pacific Subtropical Gyre - HC15-DNA-20-500_MG | ecosystem: Environmental > Aquatic > Marine > Oceanic | place: Pacific Ocean: North... | reverse complement strand
CAATCGAGGATTCGAAATTCCACCTAACCATAAGAACTATCGGATTGGCTCGTCTCGAGTGCTCGACATGGACATCCTAGTGTTGACTTACTGGCCGCACGCTCACCTTCGTGCTACTGCTGCCAGATATACCGCGTTCTATCCTGATGGGCGTGAAGAATTACTTCTCGACGTTCCGAATTATGACCAAGGTTGGCAGGTAACCTACAAGTACAAGGAGCCGAAACTACTTCCTATGGGCACTCGTATCGATGTCGATTTTTGGTACGACAATACTTCGGAACGGGCTGCGCGTAAAGGTTTCAGATCCGACCGATTCGTTGGTTACGGGCCGCGAACCGAAGACGAGATGTCACTTGGATTTATTGGCTACGCGGAGGTAGAAGACGCGGGGTCAATGAAGACCGGCAACAATAATTAGCAGGCTCGTGTGGGGAGTTTCTTCCACGACTACAGGGCGGGGCCTGTTGGTTTCGCCCTTCGTTTTTTCATGCGATATCTGTTTTTCGCTCTTGGATTCCTGGCACTGCTGACAGCGAAAATTGTTGACGGTCAAACGCCAAAACCGAGCGGACCTGCTGACGGTTTTGTACACAGTGAGCTCACCCTTGAAAGCCAACTAATCAGTATCGCTTTCTCACCAGACTTGTCGGCTAGTGATGAATCCCATCAAGCACTGATTGCGGGAACCATCGGTTCCCGCGTGGAGGTCGGCAGACTGGAAGGTCACCGCGCTCTACGTCTCGGTTCGATAATTCCGAATCTCACCGAGGTCCAAGCGGAACCTTCGGACCAAGATGCGGTGACCGATAACACCATTATTAGAATCGAAGATCAACCAATTGCGTCGAGTTATCAACTTTGGCTTGTGCGGAGTCAGCACGGGTGGGATTTAGAAGCCCAAGCCGTCGACACAGATGATGTCAAAACCGTACCGCTAACTCGGCGCGAGGCTGATGCCATTACACCAACCTTTACCGCCTCGTTGCATCCAACAGCGGCCGAAGCGGGCCGCCTCGTCCTGGATTGGGAACAGCACGTGTGGACCGCCGATTTTAGATTTGATGAAATTCCGTCGGCACCGCGTCGTCCTTTAGTTTCAGGTAGAGGAGAAGCACGAAGTGGCGATAGCGACCCAGACGAAATTACTCGAAGCCGTGAAGTTGCTCGGCGTTTTACCCTGCGCGAGCGTAATGAAACTGCACTTGTTCTTCCTGATGGCTCTCGTATTTCCATAAACACATGGAAGGGTGTCGACATCGACGACGATGACTACGAAGGTCTCGGAACTACACCCGATGGGACCGTGATTCCATTTGTGCACGCGCCCCCTCTACGTTTCAAAACGGACATTTCTCTTCGATTCGGGCAGCGTCAGATCCCAACGGGGAATGTCGCACCTGGTTTCGCCGGCGCTTATGGGATATGGCTAAAAAGGTTTGGGAAACAATGGCTGTTCGTTTTCAATGATGAACCTGATTCCTGGGGTACACAACATAACGTAGAGCTTGATGCTGCAGAGGTCTTAGTCGATTACACACGGACCGACGGAGCGTTCCGGCCACTTGGTGCTACGGTTGTGTCGACTGGTGTAGACCAGGGGCGCCTGGTCGTGCACTGGGGTCCGCACGAATGGGCTGCAGAGTTCACGATCGAACGGTAGGGTCACGCTAGTTCGAAAACATCCGCCTAACTTTTAGGACAGGAAATTGCAGTTGGAAGATATTTCCTGCAAAATGAAGGATTGTCGAGTGCGGCAGTTCAAGCACGGGGGACCAATGTCGAGATGTGGGCCGGGTAAAGACCAGTTGGTACTCGTCGCGTGGTTGCTGGCTGTCGAGTCTGGCGCGGATGTCAGGGCTATCGATGGGGACGGCAACACGGTACTGCAACCATGCCGTCGATAAAGGTTTCGGTAGCGTGCTGGCCTTCCTGGCTTCGCATGGTGTCGATCTGAATGCGATGAACAATCAGGAACAGACGGCGCTTGCGATCGTGGAGCGTGGTCGAACAGGTAACATCGAGGCTGCTCCGGTGAGAGTAGAGCTACTAAGGACCCTGGTCGCCCAGGAAGGTGATACCGTAAAATCTGTTGAACGGTGAAGGGCTTGCCGTCATCACGAATGGTGCAAGTAACGTGGCCCACCTGCGGTGGCGTGATCGGGCGCAGAGATACGGCCTTTTGTTCCAAGGTTGAAATGGTCTGGGTAGGTCTCAAGGGGGTTCCGGAGACTTGGGTGGTTAGAGACAACAAGCGGAAATTTGGCGGGCTCTTAGGGAGAGGGAGATCAGGATGAATGTCCGATCGAGCATGCTGAAGGTGGTGGCCGTAGCGGTCCCACTGATGTCCGCAGGTGTGTGGGCTGAAGAGACTGAGAGCGAGCCTGTTTTTTCAGCCCGTTTGGTTCAAGAGCGAACCGTAAAGGACGGTGTTTATACCGTCGAACAAGCGGCGCGTGGTCGTGAGCACTACGAGTCTAGATGTGAGCGTTGCCACGGAAGCGATCTCACTGGCGGCGCTGGTCGATCACTGACCGGTGATGTGTTTATGCGCGACTGGATCGGGTTGACTCTCGATAGTCTCTTCGGACGGATGCAGTCGATGCCACCAGGAGCTGGCGAAAGTCTTGCTGACGACTCTTACGTTGACATTATTAGCTACGTTCTAGATCGAAATGGATTTCCAGCTGGTGCGGAGGAACTCTCTACTGGGTTGCTCAGTGGGGTTCGTGTCGAGGGGGAGGATGGTCCTGATGTCGTACCAAATTATGCGATGGTATGGGTTGTCGGATGTCTGAGTGGAAGCACGACTGACGGTTGGTTGCTGGTCGATGCTAGCGCAGAGGTACGAACCGTAGACCCCGATTCGTCGACAGGTGCCGAACTAGTAGAGGTCGAAGCCCAGCCGCTCGGCGACCAAACGTTCGAGTTGATGTACGTTTTTCCGAGCCCGGAGGAGTACGCCGGCCATAGGGTTGAGACCAAAGGCTTACTCATTCGCGGTCAAACAGACAGTCTCAATGTTACGTCAGTGCAGAGCCTTAGTCCCAGCTGTGTCCGACCATGAGTCGTGTCAACCCTACCCAGACACTGGTTATCGAACGTTTGCTGCGACGGTTAAACGGGTCAGGAAGTAATTTCAACGTCCTTGGCCGCGATTATGTCGTGCTAGGCGGACGGCGTGTTTGGGAGGCAGGTTTGCCGATATCCGTAGCTATCGTGTCCGGAGCCGTCACTTTTTCGTGACTTGTTCGAGCGAAGTTTCGGCGTGGTCTGGAACAGGCGAACATATAATTTGCTCGTGGGGCGTGTTGATCTGAACGGTGATGTCGGGGAGTCGTTCGGTCTCTATACCATGGGTGATGACGAAGCGATATTGCGCCATGTTACATCGGCTAACGTGGCCTGTGGATTTCACGGCGGCGATCCGTCGGTAATGCGCCGAACCGTCGGTTTAGCTGTCACTGGTGGCGTGGCTATTGGTGCTCATCCTGGGTTCGCTGACCTCTGGGGATTTGGACGCCGCGAAATTCAGATGCAGGAGCAAGAGGTGGAAAACCTCGTTGCGTATCAGATCGGCGCCTTGGCCGGTGTGGCTTCGGCCGAGGGGGTCCGGTTGAACCACGTCAAGCCTCATGGAGCACTCTACAATATGGCGGCTCGCGATCGGGTCTTGGCCGACGCGGTAGCTCGAGCCGTTGCTGCCTTTGATCCTACGTTGATTCTGTTCGGGCTTTCCGGATCTTGTTTAATCGAGGCTGGCGAGGGAATTGCTTTGCGAACAGCTGCGGAGGTGTTTGCTGACCGAGCCTATCTGGCGGATGGCTCGCTTGTGCCGCGTGAGCGAACGAATGCCGTCATTAGTGACCCCGAGGAGGTCGTTGATCGGGCTCTAAGGGTTGTACAGGACGGCACTCTCTTGTCTGTTGGTGGAGACGTGATTGAACTCAACGTGGATACGCTCTGCCTCCACGGTGACACTCCCGGCTCAGGATTACTCGCTGCGCGTTTACGTAATAGTCTTGAGAGCGCGGGAGTTAAGGTGATGGCGCCCAGCATGGAAGGCTGAGGAAGGACTCAATGTCTTCAGCAGATCTTGCCTAATGTACGGTGTACGGCTCGCTGAGTACGAACTCAGCGATTTCAGCATCAAATTCGGTTCCGCTGCCGAGCACGGTCATTTGGTAACTGCCCCGCATTGATCCAAATGGCGTCCGGAGCGGGCAGCCAGACGTGTACTCAAACGCTTGCCCCGGTGCGAGCGTTGGCTGGTGCCCCACGACACCTGGTCCCTTCACTTCTTCTATTTCGTTTGAGCCGTTTGTGATTATCCAGTGGCGGCTTACCAACTGGACGGCCTCTATGCCTTCGTTAGCGATGCGCACTGTGTAAGTAAAGTACCATCGTTGTCGCTTAATCTCAGCGTGTGAGAACTGGGATTTAACCGTTACACGAATCCCGTTGGTGACGGCTTCAGACGAGTGAACGCTAGTGTCTGTCATCAGACTATCTTACAGGTGGCTGTGCCTGAACTCACGTGTTCCTTAGCGATCAGTTCCTTAACATGGTTGCGGTCCTGTTTTGTGCCCTTGTTCTGTTCGTTGGGCTCGCGAACCCGTCACGAGTTTTAGTCTCTCGTCAGAGTCGTGCCGTATCTTGCCTCCGTGTTTTTCATACCAGGCCTGTGTTCTTGTCGTGTTCGAATCGTTGTACGCGGCATAATTACGGCATAGCAATCGACTTGCCAGTTTCTCGAGAATGACGTAGTGGTTGACGATGATTTCGATTTCGACGCTACTCGACGGGTACAGAATTGGCTACTTTCCAATGGCTGTCAACGGGGGAATTAGTTGGTTTTCCCCAGAGCAACGAGGAGTAATCCCATTGGAGCGGTTCAGGATACCCAGGCGTCTGGCCAGGTTACTCCGCCAGGGACGGTATAAGTGTACGATAAATGAGTCGTTTCGAAACGTGATAATGGCGTGCGCTTCGAGAGAGGATTCTGACAGTAACTGGATTGATGAGGAAATTCTTGAAAGCTACTGCGCTCTGCATCGGGCTGGCCACGCACACTCGGTCGAAGTGTGGCACGAAGGGCGACTTGCTGGTGGGCTCTACGGGGTTACCCTAGGTGGTGCGTTTTTCGGAGAGTCAATGTTCCACCATGTAGGGAATACATCGAAGGTGGCGCTTTGTGCCTTGGTCAATCGGCTGTGCGAACGTCGGTTCACTCTTCTCGACTTACAGTGGTCTACCCCTCACCTACGACAGTTTGGTGCGGTTGAGATTTCCCGTGCGGAGTATCTCACGCTGCTAGCTGAGAGTGTGGTTCTCAATTGCGCGTTCGCTGATTTCATGCCGGTCATTGGTTCCGGAAATCACCGAGAGTAGTAAGTTGGGCGTGCGTCGCTCTGTGCCAGGTTCCAACTTAGTTGATGCACCATTCGTACGATGCGTTCCATCTTTTGGTAGTTGAGTTTGTCCGGGAGGTCCCTTTCGGTGTGATAGTCGGGGTGTAGACCTGTATGGACGAAGATAGCTGGGATCTTTCGGTAGAGAAAGGGCCAGTGGTCGCTACGACGCAGTAGGTTCGACCCGTTGTCGTCGTACCGGAACTCCAGCTTCAAAGCTGTCGTTGCGTTGGCGTTGCTGGCCGCTTGCTGCAGGTCGGGTGAGCGACTGTAGCCGAGGATGTTAACGGTGTTGCGATTAGACTCAGCAGTCTGCGGTGTGAGGCCACGAAACCGGAAACCGCCGGACACGGGGATTTCCTCGTTTCGACCGATCATGTCCATGTTAAGGACAGCGACAGTTTGAGCCAGTGGGTGTAGTGGTGCCAGGGTATAGGCCCAGGCGCCGAGTAGTCCTTGTTCCTCAGAGTTCCAAGCAGCGAATAGGATTGAACGTCGAGGCCTTACTCCCCCCCCGGCCGCTACGGAGTAAGCTTCCGCGATCTCGAGCAGGCCGGCCACACCGGACGCGTTGTCGTCGGCACCGTTGAAGATGCGTTGCCCGATCGTTCCCTCGTGATCGTAATGAGCACTGATGATTACCCACTCATTCTTGAGGTGAGGGTCACTTCCTTTGACCAGGGCGACGACGTTGCGGTTTGGCACGGTGAGGCGGATCACAGAGGTAGTCATTTCCACCTCTGACCTTGAAAGTTCTACTGATTCGATTCCGCCTGGATGTTCCGCCGATGCCGCCAGTTGCTCGAATGTGTTACCAGAGGCTTTGACTACCTGTTTGGCCAGGTCGACAGAGATCTGTAGGACCGGGATCTTGACCATCTTCAGCCAGCTCGCGAGATGGTAGCTGGGCTGTCTGTTGGGCCAAACAGAACGCATCGGCCGAGTGGGCCCACGTTGCCCTGTATGGTTGTGGACATCCGGTGCGATTAGCACTGCAGTGGCGCCTTGTGCCTGTGCGGCCAGGATCTTGCGAACAGACCGTGATTCTTCAGATGTGAAAACGCCGTCGAACGTACTATTCGTGTCATATTCGCCGGGCTCGTGGTTAAGCATTAGTGCGACTTTACCGGAGAGGTCTGTCGTCCGGTAATCATCGTGCCCGAGGGGTGGTGCCTTAATGCCGAATCCGACGAATACCACAGTTCCACCAGATTCTCCGCTAGAGCTGGCCGGGTCAGGGTAGAACTCATTGCCGAACTGCACACTCGAGGGTGAAATGCCGGATACACTTAACCGGTTGTTTTCCTGGAGACTGGTGGTCATGAGGTCAAAATTGTGAAAGTGGGTACCATCAATACCAATTGGTGACAGGTCAAGTCTGGCGAAGTCGGAGGAAATGAACTGGGCGGTTTGGCGGTTACCGGCCGTGTCCGTTAAACGCCCCCCCATGTCGTCACCGGCCAAAAGACGTACATTTGCTTCTAGTTCTGTGGCGCTGATAGATACGTTCCCCGGTGCTGGTCCCGTGTCCTGAGTAGTTAAGGCGCCGGCGACCAATAATCCTGCTCCAACTAGCCACGATACCTTCATCAGGTTAATTCTAGTCTCTGTTCGCGGAGTGTAGGCACGAAAGTAGGATCATCGTATGTCACACAGGAGTGAAGTATGACGACAAAGGTGCGACGCGAGATGCACGGGGTAGTGCGTTCGGCCGGGCTCTTTGTGGCCGTCGTTGGGTTTGGGTGCGGGGTGTCTTCCGATGAGGACATCGGGACCCAGTTCGACGTCATGGAGAAGTCGATTACCGAGATAGCGGCTGCACTCGGGACGGGAGAGGTTACTTCACGTGGGTTGGTGGCGAGTTATCTAGCTCGAATCGAGGCTTACGACCAACATGGTCCAGCTTTGAATGCGATGATTGCTATCAATCCGGATGTTTTCGCGGATGCTGAAGCTAGCGACTCAGAGCGCGCCGACGGATTTGTGCGAGGGGTGCTACACGGCATCCCGGTAGTGGTGAAGGATAACTACGATACCGTCAACATGCCAACCAGTGCTGGATCAATCGGTCTGGCGACTTCTTTGCCAACGGATGATGCGTATCAGGTGCGGCGCCTTCGAGAAGCCGGTGCCATCATTCTTGGTAAGACAAACATGCACGAATTGGCTCGTGGTATTACCACTGTAAGTTCGATCATTGGTCAGACCCGCAACCCTTACGATCCGACACGAAATCCTGGAGGTTCGAGCGGCGGGACAGGTGCTGCGGTAGCGGCTAGTTTTGCAGCGATCGGTATGGGTAGCGATACTTGTGGTTCTATCAGGATCCCCTCCGCCCATCATTCGTTGGTCGGACTTCGCGGCACCAGGGGATTAGCCAGTGGCGATGGTATTGTCCCACTCTCTACTACACAAGATATCGGTGGTCCTCTGGCTAGGTCGGTTCGAGATCTAGCGATTACCCTCGACGCGACGGTTGGTGTCGACCCGGCGGATGATGCCACACGGCTTAGTGAGGGTCGGATTCCGGTCTCTTATTTAGACGTGCTTGATCAGAGAGGTCTCCGGGGTGTCAGGGTCGCGCCGCTCGAGGAACTGATGGGTGATGCTGATGTGGACCAGCCGGTCCGAAAGGTGATTGAAAGGGCGGTTGAGGAGATGTCGGTTCAGGGTGCTGAGGTGGTCCGGATCGACGAGACCGACTTCGGGTCGCTATTACGAGAAGCGTCATTGATCCAATTTGAGTTTAAGTCTGACTTCGACGGGTACTTAGCGAAGACCCCAGGGGCCCCGGTTCGTTCACTGGCCGAGCTGGTTAAGCTTGGACTCTACCATCAAGTACTGGATACCGATTCATTCTGGGACTCCCTGGAAGTTGAAAACCTAGACTCCGATGAGTATCGTAGGCGGTTCGCCAAGCGGCGCACCCTACGGGAGGCTATCGAGACGTTACTTGACGAGCATGGACTAACCGCGTTGATCTATCCGACCATCCGCCAGACGGCTAGACCTATTGGACAGCGGCAAGGAGGAAGCAACTGTTCGTTGAGTGCGATCTCTGGGCTTCCCGCCATCACGGTGCCTGCTGGCTTCGCTACTGACGGCATGCCAGTTGGTCTCGAAATGATCGGCCGGGAATTCGCCGAAGCCGACTTGATCCGTCTAGCCTATGCTTACGAACAGACAACACAGCATAGGCGTTCTCCGGACAGCACTCCGAGTTTGCTCGCTCCACCTGGGCCAGTTCTGATGAAAGTTTCGGTTAACGGTACCGATGGCGTGGGACTGAGAGGGCGCTTCGTGCTTAATAGATCTACGCGTGTTCTTTCCTATTTCTTGTTCGTTTTCGGGTTGTCTGGTGAGGAGGTGCTGTTTACCCATATTCATCGCTCGATTGGAGATGCCAGGGGGCCTGTGGTCAAACTACTTGGTGGAGGTGGGAGATCAAGGGTTTCCGGTACTCTGGCATTGTCGTGGGCCGAGTTACGTGGTCTCCGTAACGGTGAGTTCTATGCCGATGTGCACACATCGAAAAATCTCGTGGGAATAAGTGTGCCGCTTAAGTGGCCAGAGTGACTTGGTGATGCTCTTCGTCGAGCGCTAGTACAGTATGAATCGAGAGGTCCTGGCTCTCAGTAGATGAGAGTCAGCAGGTGGACTACTGGAGATAAAGTCCGGCACCTGGTCCGACCGGTAGGCCAAGCGACATCCAGATCATCAGCAATACCGACCAACAAAGAGTGAACGCGATCGTGTAGGGCAGCATCGTGGCGACGACAGTGCCGATGCCTGAATGCTTGTCGTAGCGCTCGAAGAAGGCGACTATGAGGGCGAAGTAGGACATCATCGGAGCGATGATGTTCGATGTACTGTCGCCAATCCGGTATGCGGTTTGTGTCAACTCTGGTGTGTAGCCGAGCAGCATGAACATAGGAACAAACACTGGTGCCATGATCGCCCATTTAGCGGAGGCGCTGCCCATAAACAGGTTAATGAATGAAGACAGCACCACGAAACTTAGCATTAGTGGGATGTTGCCAAGGCCGGAGGCGCGCAGGGTCTCTGCTCCCTTCACCGCCATTATCAGTCCGAGGTTAGTCCAGTTGAAGTAGGCGACAAACTGAGCGGCGAAGAATACGAGCACTAGGTAGGTTCCAAGGGTGCCGACCGTTTTGCCCATACCGTTCATTACGTCAGTATCGCTATGAAACACTCCGGTAACCGCGCCGTAAGTGACTCCGATCAGTGTTCCACCGAGGAAGATGAACGCGACGATGCCGGACAGAAAGGGCGATCGGAGCAGCTCGCCTGTTTCGGGGTTTCGTAAAAACCCGTCTGCGGGCAGCGTGCCCCAGAGTAGGAACAGTGCGAAAATACCTAGTGTGAGCGTCGCGTAGCCGAGGCCGCGCTTCTCGATAGGAGAGAGCCCCTGTAAAACTTCTGCTGGTGTTTCCTCACCGTCATTTTTGTACGTTCCCAATCTCGGTATGACAACCCGTTCGGTGACCCAGGTTCCAGCTGCAGCAATGATGCCCGTGGACGCTACCATGAAGTAATAATTAGCTGCTGGGTTGACGCGGTAAGTGTCGTCGATGATCCGGGCTGCTTCTTCTGACAGCCCTGCAAGAAGTGGATCGACGGTGCCGAGCAGTAGGTTGGCGCTGTACCCGCCAGAGACTCCGGCGAAAGCCGCCGCGAGACCGGCGATCGGGTGGCGTCCGGCGCCCAAGAAGATGATGCCACCCAATGGAACCAACAGCACATAGCCGATCTCACTAGCGGTGTTCGATAGTACGCCGGCAAGAACGAGAATGAACGTAAGTAAACGTTTAGGCGCTGAGAGTACTAGCAGTCGTAACGCCGCGGCAATGAGTCCACTGCTCTCCATGACGCCGATACCCAGCATCGCTACCAACACGGTTCCAAGTGGTGCAAAGCTGGTGAAGTTGGTTACCATCTCGGTTAGGATGCGATGAAGGCCTGTGACTGTTGCCAGGTTGCTCGGTCGGATCAATTCGCCGGTACCTGGGTGGATGACCTCGAGACCAGTTTTGGCTGCGATTGCCGATATGATTATGACCACCCCAGAGAGGATCGCGAACAGCGTGCCAGGATGGGGGAGGGCGTTTCCACCTCTTTCCACGGCAGCGAGAAATACCGCTAAACTACGGTCGAGAATACGTGTTCGTTGGTTCATGAGAAGAAAGGTGTCATCGAAAAGTGCTGCCAGGCTGATGCTCCGTACGCAGGCGTCGTGTTATCCTACGTGCGCTGCTAGGGTTTTTCTAGTAGCGCACCGTTAGTCCGTCGAATAGCTTCCAAGTGGCGACGCTGCTGCACCTCACCAGCTCTTTGATTATCCCAGTTTTCTGCCTAATGTTAGGCGCGTTTCCCGTGGAAGATATTCTCAACCCTATCCTGTTCTGAGAACTCGGCTAGGATAACGATGTTTTCCCACTGCAGATGACCAACCGTACCTCCACGACGGGATCACATACGAGTCAACAGTATGCGGCGATGGCGGTTGGGGTGACTACAGCCAGGAGGCACATCCTACTGTGCTGCGATCAGACCAAGCCGAGGTGCTGCGACAAGGAGCGTGGTCTCGCAGCTTGGGATTTCCTTAAGCATCGCTTGAGGGAGCTTGGTTTGTCTGAATGTGGAGGGGTACTACGTACCAAGGCGAACTGTCTCCGGATCTGTGAGGGGGGGCCTATCGTGGTGGTGTATCCTGAAGGGACTTGGTATCGGGAGTGTGACCCGCCAATTCTCGAGCAAATAATCCAAGAGCATTTGATTGGTGGTCAGGTTGTCGAGTCGCAACTCATACTGTCTCAGCGGCTTTAGTGCGTGTTTGATACGTCGAACTGAGAGCGAGATTTGATGAATTTCAGTGGTGTGTTCGCGCCTATCCCTACTCCCTTTGCCGATGGCGGTGAACTTGATCTCTACGCTTGGCGAGACAACATTGATCGGTGGATGGAGACCAGGTTGAGTGGGTTGGTAGTGCTCGGATCTAATGGGGAGGCACCCCTAATCGACGATCCCGAGGCAGATCAATTAATTGCTGCGGCTAGAGAGCGGGTGCCGGCGGACCGCTTGTTGATCGCCGGAACGGGCCGTCAGTCGACCCGCAGTACCGTGTCTGCATCGAGACGGGCGGCCGACGCTGGCGCTGACGCGGTACTGGTCCGGACACCCTCCTATTTCAAGGGCCAGTTGACGGCCGAGGTTTTTATTCGGCATTTCACGATCGTGGCCGATGCGTCGCCGGTGCCGGTGCTTCTCTATAATTTCTCTGCCTTGACAGGAGTGACGCTGCCTGTAGAAGCCGCTCGGGAACTTTCAATTCACGAGAATATCTTAGGCCTCAAAGAATCTGGCCCGGACATGGGCTATGTTGGAGCGCTGGTCGACCTGGCTCCTGATGGGTTCAACGTGCTTGTTGGTTCGGCGCCAACGTTCTTTGCGAGTCTAGCGCTGGGCGCGGATGGAGGGATCCTGGCGCTGGCTTGTGTCGCTCCGGACGCGTGCGTGAAGATCTACGAACTAGTGGTTGCTGGTCGCTACGATGAGGCGCGTGAGTTGCAGCGGCAGGTAACACCAATAGCTAAGCTTGTGACCTCGATTCATGGTGTGCCAGGGTTGAAAGCAGCGCTGTCCCTTATCGGTTTTGTCGGTGGGCGACCTCGTTTACCGCTGGAACCTGTTGGTAATGAGGCAATCTCTCATATCCGGCACCAGATTGGTCTACTGGACACAGTGAGTTCAGGCGTCACCAGCTAGATCGAGCTTAGTTGCCCGTCCTGTAAGAAGACATCGATGAGTTGTACTGCCCCCGCTGTTTCGCATTGGTTTCGGTGGGTATGAACCACTGTCGAGCCGGGCATAGAACTGGATTGGTGCTACGTGTGACCAGCTTCAGTTTGTCTCAGGTCCTCTACCAAACATTACTGGTGCTGGTTCTGGCGTTCGGTGGTTGTGCCGTCAATCCGGTGACCGGCGGGCGGGAATTCGTCTTAATGAACGAGACCCAGGAAATTGGAATGGGACGCGACGCCGATGTCCAGATCCGTCGAGAAATAGGGCTCTATGAAGACGATGGGCTGCAACGCTACGTTGAGGAAATTGGTCTCACGCTCGCGTCACGTTCACACCGTCCCGAGTTGCCCTGGAGCTTCGCCATTGTCGATTCACCGGCGGTTAATGCATTCGCGCTCCCTGGAGGATTCGTCTATCTTACCCGCGGTATCATGCCGTTTCTCGGTGACGAGGCGGATCTCGCTGGAGTGATCGGGCACGAGATCGGCCACGTAACGGCACGTCACACTGTTCAGGCTTACACGCGCGCACGCGGTGCACAACTGGGTTTATTGGTAGGCAGTGTTGTGTCGCCGGCTGCTCGTGCAGTCGGCGGTTTGGCTGAGACCGGGCTAGGGGTGCTCTTTCTGCGCTATGGCCGTGATGCCGAGTTGCAGGCGGATCGATTAGGAGCTGAGTACGCCGCGACTTCCGGTTGGGACCCAACGGGTGTACGCGACATGCTTTCGACATTGTCCCGTATGAATGAGGGTTCTGATGGTCGCGGTGTTCCAAGTTGGATGTCAACACACCCAGAGGCAGCTGACAGGGTCGAGCGTGTAGGACAAACGCTGTCTGAGCTACGGACGCGGATGGATGTCACCGAATTCAGGGTTAACAGGCGGGGCTATCTTGATAGGATCGAAGGGCTGATCTACGGTGATAATTCTGACCAGGGGATTGTGCGCGGACGCGATTTCTTGCATCCTGAACTTCGTTTCACTTTACGATTTCCTGACGGTTGGGAGGTGCTAAACACCGAAAAGGAGGTCCTAGCTCGGCAGCCCGGTCAAGAGGTGTTTCTGTCGCTTCAGTCCGTTGCCGGTCTCGGGAAACGAGACCTTGAGGCGTTGACCATTGATGATATGCGGCGCGATGGGTATCGGCTCGATATCGGAGGCTACGTCTCTGTTGGTGGTCTCGATGCGTTTGTCGGTACATTCACTGGGGTACGTAGCAATAATCGGCAGTTAAAAGCGCGCGTTGCGTACATTCGTTATCAGGGCTCCGTTTATACTCTGGTCGGTCGGGCTGATGTAGGGTTCTACGATCTGGTGGAGTTGGAGTTCAATGACACGATTTATAGCTTCCGCACGCTAGGTGTCAATGAGGCCAGGGAGATTCGCCCGAATCGGATCCACTTGTACACTGTCCAGAAGGGTGACACCTGGCAGTCGATCGCGAGGCGTGCGGCTCAAATGATCGTGGCGCCGGACATGTTGGCGATCATGAATGGGCGCTTGGTAGATGAGGAACCTCGAGCGGGGGACCTCCTAAAAATTGTGGTTGGGCAGTGAGACGGATGTCCGGAGGAAGCGAGCACCTGTCGGCCAATAGAGGATCCGTGGATGCTAGATTTTGTAGCTTGTAGCTGGCAGTGATCGATTAGGCGATGTCGTCCCTCTAACTCGCTGTGATCTCGTAGTGACCGTCTGAAGATTTGCTTTAAGGGTATTTGTGATTCTTCGAAGCTTGGCATCGTCGGGGGTGTTCGGTCACAATGCCAGCGACTGGTGCCGTTATAGTATTTCTTGTGGGGTGGGGGCGTTAATCGATGCTGCTAGTTTTTTGACCAAGGTGCAGTGATGGAGCACACTCTGTTACTCAACGCGACCTATGAGCCTCTTAAGGTCGTCTGTTGGCGAAAGGCGATCACTTTATGGTGTCAGGGGAAGGTCGAGGTAATCTCAGTCTACGATCGTGAAATCCACTCGGTTTCACTTACGGTTAAACTTCCATCCATTATCCGTTTGCTTCGCTATATCACTATTAGGCGCCACTTCAACCTCGTTCCGTTCTCGCGGGCCAATATCTACGCGCGGGACGGTCACACCTGCCAGTATTGTGGTCGGATGTTGTCGGTGGATACGCTGACCCTTGACCACGTTGTACCCGTAAGATACGGCGGACGAAAGGACTGGGAGAACATTACTACGTCATGTGTCCGTTGCAATCGGCGTAAGGGTGGTCGTACTCCTACCGAGGCTGGTATGACTCTCATCCGTCCACCTCGTCGGCCGTTACGACCGGCGACGGTGCGGATCGCGGTCGGTTTACGCGACGCTCCAGAAAGCTGGCGGGACTATCTTTTCTGGAACGTTGGACTTAACGCGTAATGGCTGTTTTCAGCTGTTACTAAGAGGCTCGTGTCTTGTGGGAGAGGGTAGCGTCAGGCTGTCGTTTGC
>Ga0310345_10003588_pt1 | contig 14677 bp, 10 predicted proteins | sample HC15DNA20500_MG_FD_204667 | JGI IMG/M metagenome (GOLD analysis project Ga0310345, IMG submission 204667) | Marine microbial communities from station ALOHA, North Pacific Subtropical Gyre - HC15-DNA-20-500_MG | ecosystem: Environmental > Aquatic > Marine > Oceanic | place: Pacific Ocean: North... | reverse complement strand
CGGGAAGGTCTCGATCCACCACAGCGCCATGTCGCCGACGAAGGTGTCGGGATGGGTGTCCTCCGGAAGCTCCCAGTCGAAGGCGCCGAGACGCTCAGAGTAGTCCGGCAGCTTGCGGTAGAGCTCGCGCTGCTGCTTGATGAGCCCTCGGAACCTCAGGGCTTTGTCCCATTCGTCGAAATAGTAGCGCCCCTCGAGGTAGCGGTCCTTGTTCTCGACAACGTAGCGCTCGTCGAAGCCGATCGAGGCGTGGTAGGGCCAGGTGTGCATCTTGCCGACGTTGGTGCAGTGGTAGCCGGCCTTGTTGAGCAACTCGATCCAGGAGTGCCTCCAGGTGTCGGCGTTCTTCAGGATGCCGCTGGTATGCGGATAGAGGCCCTTGAAGAGGCTGGCGCGAGCTGGGGCGCAGGAGGCCGCTGTGACGTGGCAGTCGGTGAAGTGGAGCCCCTCGCCGACAAGGCGGTCGAGATTCGGCGTGTCCACGTGGTCGTAGCCCAGCGCGCCGATGGTGTCGTAGCGCTGCTGGTCGGTGATGATGAAGATGATGTTGGGTCGGTCCGAGCTCATTGGATCCACTCAGACAGTTTACTGTAGATGGTGAACACGCCTGAGATCAGCATGCCGAACGCTGAGAGCCAGAGGAGGAAGCTCCAGACCGAGCCGGGCAGGATGCGCTTGTCGGAGCGCCGGTAGCGGAACCACAGCGCTGCGCCGGCGAGCATCGGCAACATGATGCCCTGCATGATGCCGCTGAACAGCACCATCTCCTTGGGCGTCTCGAATACGATGTAGGCTGCAAGGCAGATCATGGGGAACACGACCCCAAGGATTTTCACGCTTTTCAGACGGGCTTTTTCAGTCTTGATTCCAAAGCCGGTGACCTTGAGAGCATCGGTGAAGACGCGCGAATGGCCGGCGTTGGCGACGAAGAAGGTGGAGTAGAGTACCGCTATGGCTCCGAAGAGGAAGACGGCCTGGGCCCATTGTCCGAAGACCGGCTCGTACATGACCCCCAGGGTGCGGACCAGGTCATCATTTCCCGGATTGAGCCCTGTGCGATGGAGAATCGCGGCGCCCAGCAGGTAGAAGGCGACGGTGGCGAAGGTATAGACCACCATCGAGCACCAGGCGTCCCAGCGCATCACCCTCATCCAGCCCTGGGCGCGCTCGCCCCAGGCATCGGAATCATCCCGGGGACCGGTAAAGCGAGCGTAGCCCTTTTCTATGCACCAGTAGGGGTAGGCAACCAGCTCAGATGCGCCTACGCCGATGATTCCGAAGGCTGCCAGCGCGGTCACCAGGGGGGTCTTATCGCCTCCCCCGGCAGGAGGAAGCTGGAATTTCAGTCCGTCGAGGAATTCGCCGCCGCTCACCGCGAAGGCGCCGCTGCTCTGCAGGATGAAGAGGTTGATGGCCGTGATGATCGTAAAGGAGAAGACCATCAGGGTCGCGAACATCTGGATGAAACCGTAGCGCCCGGCGTAGAGAACACCTGCTGTTCCGATCGCTATGATCGCTGCCCAGATCTTGTCGTCGACCGGCTTTTCCGGTTTCCCACCCCGGCTTTTCAGGTCTGCTTCGATTTTCGGGATTCCTGCTTCAAGCGAATTTTTCTCTGCCTCGAGTTTCTCTCTTTTTTCCTGCTTCGTGTCATTGGCCGAGAGCTTCCTGGTCAGGAGGTTGACGGCCTTGCGCCGAACCTTGAGATCGGTCTCAAGGTCGAGATGTTCGTTGTAGGCTCGGCCCTCGTCCGTGATCGGGGCGCTGATCATCAGCGCCTGCCCGACGCCCCCGACGATGCCGCCGAGCTGTCCGAGACTGAAAACGAACATGAAGAACCAGTAGAGGGTGAGCCAGTTGCCGCGCCCCTTGAGGCGCGGGCCGGGCACCTCGGCCATAGCGCTGAGGGCGGTCTTTCCCGAAGAGATGGCATAGCGCCCCATCTCGACCTGTGCCAGCACCTTGATGACGCAGCCGATGATGATGATCCACAGGAGCCAGAAGCCCGCCTCGGCGCCGACGATCGTGGTGGCGATCAGCTCGCCGGAGCCGACGATGGAGCCGGCGATGATCAGGCCCGGGCCCAGGTGCCTGATGATACCGCCGATCGTCTGCGGCGGCTCCTTGATGCCATCAGTCGGCGCCCCGTCTTCGGTGCTCCGGATGCCTTCTTCGTTCATTCCTCGCTCCCGGTCCTATCGAGACCCTTCGCTATCGTTCGCCGCAGGCAAGCGGATACGGTACGGCAAGAGGCGTCGGAAGAAAAGGACTCACCCGCGGGCCCTCAATCGTCGGCGCGGCACTTCTCGAGGACGCGCTTGTATCCATCGAGCTTGCGAAGGGGGTCGAGGTCGTGATCATGCTCGATGTGGTCGGGATCCTTGAAGCCGGCCTCCACTGATGCATCGAGAGCCTCGATGGCTTTTTCCAGCTGGCCGGCCAGGGAGCAGGCGCAGGCGAGGTTGTAGAGGGTCAGCTCATCCTTCGGATTGATCCTCCGGGCGACCTCGAAGTGGTGGATGGCCTGGACGTAGTTCTTGAGCAGGAGGTAGGAGAAGCCGAGGTGGTAGTGTCCCTCGAAGTCGAAGGGGAACTCATCGAGAATTTTGCGGAACTCCCGTGCGGCGCTCTGGTATTCCTTCGAGCGTACGAAGGAGAGTCCCTGCAGGAGCAGCAGGTCGCGCGAGATCTCGGGACGCTTGAGGACGAGGTCGGGGTTTCGCTCCTGCAGGACGAGAAACCCCCAGCGGTCGCTGAGCTGGGTCATCAGGGCCCTGGCGGCCGCGTACTTTACCAGGAAGCTGTCCTCGAGGTCGTCGTTTTCGACGATGGCCCTCAGGGTAGGGATTGCGTGGGTGCCGCCGGCGCGCGCGTATTGGAAGATCCGTCTGCGGCGGGCGGCGAAGGGCAGGTCCGGGTAATCATTGAAGTGAATTCCCACCCGGCCGTAGAGCTCCGGGTCAATTCTCCAGCGCAGCAGCCCCCGCAGGAATTCGTGCTTTTTTTTCTTCGACTCGGCCTTTTCTTCGCCGCTGATCCCGAGGGCTTCGCTGCCGCGGCTGCCGAGCCTGTAGAGCTCCAGCCGGGCCCGGTCCCTGATGAGGCTCTCGCCGCCGTCGAGATCCCGCAACACCGAGTTGAGATGCCTGTCGAGGCGGGGTGAGACCGCGCCGGCGCTTTCCCCCTTCCTGTCGAGTTCCAGGGCCCAGAGGACCCCCCGGGTGTAGTCGCTGGAGGCGGCGCTTTTTCTCAGCAGCAGGCCACTGGCGGAGAGCTCATCGAGCTCCTCCGCCAGCAGGGTGGCGTAGAGACGTTCACAGATCGTGCGGAGCTCTCCGTTCCCGGGAGTTTCCCGCAGCGGCAGCAGTCCTCCGCGGGTCGTGATCTCCACGAGGGCCGGGGCGCCGAGGACCCGGACTCTCTTCATCAGCGACTCGACCCGGGGTTTGCGGGCGCGGGTCCTCTCTCGCAGGTCGCCGGCGCGCAGCCGGGTGATTTCACTTTTCGATTCAAGGCTCTGCGAGATAGCCTCGAGCCGCTGGAGCTCCCTGTACTCGAGGGCAAGCTGCTCGAAGCCGGGAATTTCTTTTTTGAACCGAACGACCTTTTCCTCGAGTTCACGCAGGCGACCCCTGTCAGCTTCGGGCAGGGGAGCTTTTTCCCCCGCGGCGGCCTCCGCTGATTCCCGCAGGCGTCTCCAGGCCAGCCAGGATTTCAGGTTCGCCTCGACCCCGGGATTCTCGCTCTCTCGCGTCGCGATCCTGCCGCGAAGCTCTTTGAGTCTCGAGAGGGATTTGAACCTCGTGTCCAGGAGCTCGAGCTCCTGGCGGTCAAGCTCCAGGGCGCGGTATTCCGATTCGAGATGAATGAAAAAGTCAGCGAGGATCTCCCGAAGAATTTTTTCCACGCGGAGCCAGCGCAGCCGCCCGGCGGCGGCGTCGCTCACCGGGCCGGCGGCTACAATCTTCGCCAGCGGGAGCAGGACGTCTTCACCGAGGTTCCGGACCTCCGCCTCGGCCAGCTTCGATACGAAGGGATCCGGATCATTCAATCCCTCGAGCCATTTGTCCAGCTCGGCTTCAGGGCGGGCGCTCGCTTCCAGGGCGGGATGCAGCCAGCAGGAGATGACGAGGAGGGCTGGAAGAAGGGATCTGGTCATTTTTTACCGCCTGTAAGGAGTATATCGTCAGTTACCTCCCCAGGCAGGTCAGATCGTGATTTCAATTCGGTTTCGCTCAGCGCGTAGAGCGGTGAGATCTCGACTGTCGGCGTGACGTCCCTGGCCTTCCCGGTGAATTCCACCCCGCAACGCTGGAGCCAGGTCGTGTAGAGCTGCGACAGGTCCCGTTGGGCCGAAAGCGATGAACTCTCACCTCCCATGTTCCGGATCGGAGAGAACTCGGCGTTCCTGTCGGCGTAGATGATACAGTTTTTTTTCGCGGGCCAGAGAGCATCGTAGAGGTAGCAGCTGAACTCGAAGCAGTTTGGTTCGGTTGGCCGCACCAGCTCTCCATGCCGGTCGATGAAGGATACGGTCTTCTCCGTTGTATGGAAGGGAAGCTGCAGATTCTCGGCGTGAATTCTTGAGACGAAGTCCAGCTTGAAGATATGAGTCGCCATATCTCCGCTGCCGAAGCTCAGGCTCCCGTCCTCCAGCCGCCCGCTTCTTTCCTGTTCCGGGAGTCGCGAATAGCTGATGACGCCGGTGGTCTCTCCGATGCGGCAGAACACCCCGAGGTCCTCCTCGCCCTCGGTCCGATCGATGCACTTGGAGGACACCTCGTAGCCTTCGCTGATGTGATGATCGAGGAAGGCCTCATCGCCGATCTGCACCAGTGGGTTGTCGACCTGGAAGAAGAAGAGGTGTTCGATTCCGGATTCGCGCAGCGTCTCGGCTCCGGCCGAGTCGAGGTAATCATCAAGGACTCCTCCGTGGCCGTTAGGGGATAGGGCGAGCTTGCCCGGCTCGGTCCGCAGGAAGCGGCCGCGGCGGTCGATCAGGGGGAGCAGGGGCTGGGGAAGAAAGTGGACATCGGAGGGATTGAGTCCGAAGTGGTTTTCAGACTTGAAGAACTCCGAGGTGGTCTCCAGGTGGTCGGGATGGATCACGATGTGCAGGGGCAGGGAGATCTTGTGCCGCCGGTTGAGGGCGCGAATTTTTTCGGCGTGAAGCTGAAAGAGGCTCTTGCCGCTGATGGGGCCGATAGGAAGCATGCCCGTGGGCTCGCCGGGCAATCCCAGGCCGGTGCCGCCCGCCAGCAGGAAGAGGGCGATCTTTCCCTCGCCGAGGGCGGCTTCAGCCGCGGGGAAGGTGCCCCCGGTGCCGTTTCCATTGTCGCCGGCCGGGCCGGCGGGAAGCGCATGGACCTCCGGCGGCGTCAGCATCCCCAGGTCGAGGTCAGGATCCTGGCCCTGGCGACGCTGGTGCACCAGGCGTTTTACCAGCTGGAAATTTATCGACCGTAGATCCCTGAGCAGCCCGCGCTGGTCATCCTGGCTGAGCTCATCCCATCCTTCGAAGAGATGCTCCTGCCCGGCTTCCCGTGCCTTGGCAACACAGACCTTGTCGGCCTCTGAGTTGACCTTGATCATATTACCCTAATACCCTATAGCCCCGGTTTGCGGGGAAGTCAGGAATTCTAGGTTCCCCCGAGGGCTCCGTCAAATGCTATCCAACCGGGCTTTTTTTCTTATCTGGAGGCCTCTGTGTTCCGAAGTTATTGTGGGTAAAATGGTTCGGTATATCGGCAGGGGACTTCTGGATTTTTCTTTTCAGCCTCTCATGATGGGGCTAATTCAATGAAACTGAGCTATTCCCTATGACCAGGTCTTCAAACCCCCAACACCAGCCGGAGCGCGGCTGGGCCCGGCAGGAAGCCCGGGAGGCCGCCGCCTTGATCGAGCGCGCCCTTCTCGAAGATCTTCCCGCGGGAGACCTCACCACCGATTCGCTCTTCGGTGATCGCCTCGAAGCTTCTTCCGGCTCGGCCGGTCGGAGCGGGCTGGGAATTGTCGCCCGCTGCGTAGCGCGCCAGGCGGGATGCTTCTGCGGGTCTCCCATCGCCGAGGCTCTCTTTGAGAAGGTCGACCGGGGGGTCGAGGTTTCCGTGCGCGTTCCCGAGGGCGGCATGGTCTCGGGCGGAGAGGTCCTGCTTGAATTGTCCGGACCGGCTGCCGTGATTCTCCGTGTCGAGAGGGTGCTGCTCAATTTTCTCCAGCGGCTCTGCGGCATATCCAGCTGGACAGCCCGATGGGTGGCGGAGCTCGATGGACTTGACGCCATCCTGCTCGATACGCGGAAGACGACCCCGGGCTGGCGCCGGCTGGAGAAGTACGCCGTCAGGATGGGGGGTGGGACCAATCATCGTTTCGATCTTTCCGACGCCATCATGCTCAAGGACAACCATTCATGGATCCTGCGGAAGGTGGGAGAGTCGTCCCTGGGGGATTGGTTGGCGACGCTGCGCAAGGGTTCCCCGGAGGCCTTCCTGCAGGTCGAGGTCGATTCTCGCGAAGAGTTTATCGAGGCCCTCGATGTCGATGCGGAAAACAGGATCGATTCCATCCTGCTCGATAATTTTTCTACCGATGAGCTCGCATGGGCGGTTGAAGAGAGGCGGAGCCGTGCCGGCTGCCGGCTTCTCCTGGAGGCTTCCGGGGGGATCCACCTGGAAAACGTGAGGAGGATCGCCGAGACCGGGGTCGAGAGAATCTCCGTAGGGGCGTTGACCCATTCGGCGCCGGCGCTGGATGTCAGTCTCGAATTGTCAGAGGTATTTGAACTGGAGCAGGGAAAATGACCAGGCGTGGATTATTCATTCTGACCCTCTTATTGCCGTTCTTTCATTCCGGCTGTAATGAGCCGGCGCCCAGGAGAGAACACGACACCCGGTTGCGCCTCAAGGTAGGGGGGCGGGTACTGAAAACCACGGTCGCCTATACCGACGCGGCCAGGAAGATGGGACTCATGCATCGAGAAGCCCTCGAGGAGGACGAGGGGATGCTCTTTATCTTTCCCGTCGAGAGAAAGCTGAGCTTCTGGATGAGAAACACCCGCGTTCCCCTGTCGATCGCCTTTATCGATGACCTTGGAAAAGTGATGCAGATCGAGGATATGAGACCATTTGACGAGACCTCGGTTCCCTCACGGTTCACCGTTCGCTATGCCCTCGAGGTCGAGAAGGGATGGTACCGGAAAGCAGGTCTGAAGGTCGGCGATTCGTTGCCCGAATTTACCCGTAAGGTCGATCCCTATAAGAAGCTGGTGAAGTGAGGTCCGCGGTAGCTGTGAAATCAGACAGCCACTCCCATCATCCCGCAAGCTCCCACCTTCCAGGGGCCGAGGTGGCCCTGATTGTCCTCTCCCTGCTGATCCTCGTACTTCCCGCTTTTACGCCGGATGGGCCGGAGGCCAGGCTCCTGCCTGTTTCCAGCGATGTCGAGCCACTGGCGATCGACGTGGAGAGCGCGCCCTGGTATGAGTGGGCCCTGCTGGAGGGTATCGGGGAGGTGAGGGCTCGGAGGATCGTGGATTACGTCAGCAGGCACCGCCCGCTGGAGAGCATCGAGCAGTTGAGCGGGGTGCCCGGGCTGCCGCGGGGATGGCTGGAGAAGGCGCGGCCGTTTCTCGGATTTCGCCGGAAGGCGCCCGCGCCATGAAGGGACGGGAAACCAGGCCGTTCGAGATCGTGAGCTCCTTCGAGCCCTGTGGTGATCAGCCGGAGGCGATCCGGTCCCTGGTGAGGGGGCTTGACGAGAGCAAGCCCTGCCAGACGCTGCTGGGCGTCACCGGTTCGGGGAAGACTTTCACGGTGGCGAACGTGATAGCCGAGGTGAACCGTCCCACCCTTCTCATCTCCCACAACAAGACCCTGGCCGCGCAGCTGTATTCGGAGCTCAGGGGACTTTTTCCCAACAACGCGGTGGAGTATTTCGTCAGCTATTACGACTACTACCAGCCGGAGGCCTACATCCCCCAGAGGGATCTCTATATAGAGAAGGATGCATCCATCAACAACGACATCGACAGGCTGCGGCTCTCCTCGACCAGCTCGCTGCTTTCGAGAAGGGACGTGATCATCGTTTCGAGCGTTTCCTGCATCTACGGCCTGGGGAACCCCGATGATTACAGCGACCTGCTGGTGCGGATCGATCGAGGGGGGACACTGGACCGGGATGAGCTCCTGGAGCGGCTGGTCACTATCCAGTATCGAAGAAGCGACATGGAGCTCTTGCGGGGAACCTTCCGGGTTCGCGGTGACGTCGTCGAGATCTTTCCCGCCTACGAGCAGACGGCCTACAGGGTCGAGCTCTTCGGCGACGAGGTCGAGAGCATCGTCGAGATCGAGCCGCTCACCGGAGAGACCAGTGAAGACTACGAGAGGATCACCATCTACCCCGCCAAGCACTTCGTCATCAACGATGACAAGATCCAGGACGCGGTCACGGGTATCAGGGAGGAGCTCGATGAGCGGCTGCCCCAGCTGGAGTCAAATGGCAAGTTTCTCGAGGCCCAGCGTCTCAGCTCGCGCACCCGCTACGACTGCGAATTGCTGATGGAGATCGGCTACTGCCCGGGAATCGAAAACTATTCGCGCCATTTCACGGGTCTCCCGCCGGGGCAGCGTCCACACAACCTGATCGATTATTTCCCGGACGATTTTCTTACTATCATCGATGAGTCGCACGTGACGATTCCACAGATCGGCGGCATGTACAACGGTGACCGCGCCCGCAAGGAGACCCTGGTGAAGCACGGCTTCAGGTTGCCCTCCGCTCTCGACAACAGGCCGATGCGATTTGATGAATGGGAACAGAAGATAGGGCAGGTCCTCTTTATCACCGCGACCCCCGCCGATTATGAGCTCGGGATCTGCGGGGGCGAGGTCGTGGAGCTCATCAACCGCCCAACCGGCCTGCTGGATCCCGTCGTCGAGGTCAAGCCGGCTGTCGGCCAGGTTCCAGATCTCACCGAGGAAATACGGAAGAATACTGCGGCCGGCAACCGGACGCTGGTAACGACCCTTACCAAACGCATGTCCGAGGATCTTCACGAGCACTACCAGGAGATCGGGATCAAGAGCCAGTATCTTCACTCCGAGGTCCAGACCATCGAGCGGGTGGAGATCCTCCAGGACCTGCGCAGGGGGCATCATGACGTGGTGGTCGGCGTCAACCTGTTGCGGGAGGGGATCGATCTTCCGGAGGTCTCCCTGGTGGCGATTCTCGATGCCGACAAGGAGGGCTTCCTGCGGTCTGAAACCGCTCTCGTGCAGACCATAGGGCGCGCGGCAAGACACGAGGAGGCCCGGGTCATCCTCTACGCCGACAAGGTGACCAGGTCGATGCGGAGGGCCATGGACGAGACCGCCCGGCGGCGGAAGCAGCAGAAAGAGTTCAATTCGAAGCACGGCATCACGCCCCGCAGTATCCGCAAGGAGATCCTGCCGGGAATCGAGGAGGAGATCAGGGCGCATAAAATTGTCAGACGGGTGGTGGGGGATGACACGAAGACATTCCAGAAGCGTGAAAATGTTCTCCTGCTCGAGAAGAAGATGCTGGAGGCTGCCGAGAATCTCGAATTTGAGCGCGCCGCCGAACTCCGTGACTCGATCGACAAGCTGCAGGCCGCGATTGCCTCTGGCGCGAAGATGAGCGCTCCCGGGGAAGAGCTTCCCCGTGGCGGCGACCGGATCGCAAAGCCGGGCCCGGGGACCTGATGCTTGTGAACGGCTTTTTTCCCTTCATGCTATAATCGTATTCTGGGGTTTTCTGAATCTGACCGCGCCCGTGGTTGAAGGACCTTCGCTTTGTACGAATCATTCAAGAGTTACCTCGGTGGGGTTCCCCTCAGGCTCATCGCCACCGTAATGGTCGCGATCCTGATCCCCAGCGTTCTGGTGACCGCGCTGGGGCTGGTGACGGTTTTCGAGGCCGATCATTTCGTCAAGGACTTCGTCCGCGAGGGCTATCGCAGAGATCTCGAAGACGTCGGCGGCGCCCTCGAGCGGGAGTGGAGCGAGACCCTGGAATATTATGACGCGCTGCTGGGCGATGCGAATGAGCGGGGGGCCTACCTGGCCGCTCTCCGCCAGGATCCTTTCGTCCTCGATGTACTTTATTCACGGCGGGGTAAGCTCGCCCGCGTGGATGCCGGCATTCCCTATCCGGAGCTTCTTTCCAATAGGGAAGATCCCGCCCTGCTCCAGGCCATCAGGATGGAGGGAGTCGAGGGAAACAATACCGATGCTCTCGAGCTGTATCGCCCGCTGCTTGGTCACCAGGATCCCGCCGTGGTCCTGGAGGCGTTGCTGGGCGCGGCCCGGACCAGCAGGGACCTCGAGGACCCTGCCGATTCCATCCGTTACATCGACATGGCCCTGGCCCGTTTCGGCTCCACGGTCGATGGCAGCGGGATGACGCGTAAGTTTCCCCTGCTGTACCAGAAATTCAGATTGTTGAAGGACCGGGCCCTGCCCGGGGTGGCTGAGGCGGCCAGGGAGTTGCTTCGAGCTCTGAAGGAAGAAGGCTTCCGCGTCTCGGCGGAGGTGGCGACCGGTTACAGGGAAGCGCTTGCGGAGTACGCTTCGGCGATCGTCGAGGCTTCCGAGCCCGCGCAGGAGCCGGCGTCCGCCATTGAACCGGCGCTGCTGGAGAGCCTGACGGAACCCCTGGCGCAGGCAGCGAGCCTCGTCACCTCAGGGCATATGGTGGGCCATCTACGAATAGGGCAGCGGGAGCTTCTTTTTCAGAGCGTACCGACGGAGGATGCCGCCTTTGTCGTTCACCTGCTGCTCGATCCGGCCCGCTTTCTCGCGCAGCTGGAGACCGTCAAGGCTCAGCTCCATCTCCGGGAATCTCTTCTGCTGCCGGCCTATCCCGGGGGAGCTTTCCTGGACCCTGCCCAGGATGCCGGCTCGGAAGAAGCGCTCGCCGTCCTGTCGCTGCCGTCTCCCCTGGATCACCTGGAGCTTCGCTACCATCCGCAGCCCGGGAGTCTTCCGGTGGGTTTTCGCTCCTTCGAGGTGCTGACCCTGGCCACCTTCACCTGGGCGGTCATTCTCCTGGTGCTGATGATCATGGTGGGGGTCTTTTATACTCTTCGATATGTCCTTCGGGAGACCAGGACGGCGCGGCTGAAGTCGGATTTCGTCAGCTTTATCAGCCACGAGCTGAAAACGCCGCTGGCGGCGATCAAGATGTTCACCGAGACCCTGCGGGAGGGCCGGGTCAGCGGGGAGGAGGAACAGCAGGAGTGCCTCGAGCTCATCGAACGCGAGAGCGACCGTCTCTCGAGCCTGATTGACAAGGTGCTGGCCTATTCCAAGGTGGAGAGTGAACAAAAGGCCTTCCAATTCAGCAGCTGCAATATGGCCGAGGTAGTCGATGAAGCCATCAGGCTCTTCCATGCCCATACCACCGACCGCCCGAGAGAGCTCAAGCTCTTCAGCGTACAGGACATCTCCAACATCCAGATGGACCGGGCGTCGATGATCGAGGTGGTGCTCAACCTGCTCTCAAACGCCGACAAGTACTCGCCCCGGGACACGGAAATTGTCGTCAATATCCGGGAGACGGTGGACGACATCACGGTCGAGGTGGTCGACAAGGGGGTCGGCATTCCCAAGCGGGATCATCGGCGTATCTTCGAGAAATTTTTTCGTTCCGACGACCTGTTGACCAGGGAGGTGGAGGGTACGGGTTTAGGTCTGGCTTTTTCACGCTACATCGCCAAAGTACATAACGGTGATATCCGGGTGTCCAGCCAGCCTGAATCCGGCAGCGTTTTCACCCTGCAGCTGAAGAAAACACACGTTCTTGCCGAGTGAGAGAGACCGTGCCGTCCGAAAACAGCCGTGGCAGTAGAGGTAATAAAGCGCGAGTGCTCATCGTGGAGGATGACACATCGCTGCTTTTCGGATTGAAGAAGAACCTGCAGTTCGAAGGCTACGAGGTTCTCACGGCTTCGGACGGAGAGGCCGGTCTCGGCCTGGCCGTGGATGGGAGACCCGATCTCATCATTCTCGACGTCATGCTGCCCCGCATGAACGGTTTCGAGGTCTGCGAGGTCCTGCGCAGCAATAAGATCGAGACTCCCGTGATCTTCCTGACCGCGAAATCCCTCGAGACCGACAAGATCACCGGGCTCACCCTCGGCGGTGATGATTATATGACGAAACCCTTCAGCGTCGCGGAACTGCTCGCGCGGATGCAGACCGTGCTGCGCCGGGTGCATGGCGCGGAGGGAGAAATGCTCGTCATCGGCACCCTGGAGATTGATCTGTCCGGGCGCTCCGTGCAGCTCGATGGCGAGGTGGTCAACCTGACGGGGAAGGAGTTCGAGCTCCTCTGCTTCATGGCCCGCAATAGCGGCAAGGTCCTGCCGCGCGAAAATATCCTTCAGAAAGTATGGGGCTACAATTACTACGGCACCGCCCGGACCATCGATAATTTCATCAATCGGTTGAGACAGAAGATAGAAGAGAACCCTCTCAAGCCCCGCTTCCTGCTCACGGTCAGGGGGATCGGCTACAAGTTCTGTCCACCAGAGGTTTGAAGGAGAGCGCAAACCTTTTCTATCAGAAGGTTTGCGGTGTTTTCTTCGGGTTCTGTTTTTCTTCCCCAGCGGTGACAGTCCCGTGACACGAGTTCCGCTAAGATGGGGATGTAGCGACCCGGGTCGTGAATACCGTTTCGATGGAATTCAGAGTAAATCCTCTCTTCTTTTCTCTCTTTTAGTTTCCGGGATTGTCCCGGGCCGCTCTATCTTTCTCCTCCTTTCCTTCGTGGTTTGATCATGTCTCTCTCCTCCCAGAAATCCGGGTTTTTCTCGAGGTTGATACCGGTCGCGGCCGTTGCATTTTTCGCGGCTCTGCCCGCGGCGGTCGGCTCGGGAATATCCTCCGCCCTGAGGCCGGGTACGGCTTTCACCAGGGCCTGGGAGAAAGAAAACCTCGAAGGTGATTTCTCGGAGGCGGCGGAAGAATACGAGCGTCTCTATCGAGGTTCCGGCCTGCCTGCCTCGGCGGGTGTTTCGCCCCATGTCGGCTCGAGGCAATTGGACAGGCTCCGGGCCGCCTACAGGGCCGGGCTCTGTTTCGAGGCGGTCGGAACTCTCCAGCGGGCACGTTTCGCTTACCAGTGGCTCGAACGCAACCACTCGCAGATCGGGACTGACCTGTTTCTGAAATATCGTGGCGACAGGGGGCTGCGGGACACGCTTTCCATTCTCAAGGAACGCAGCGCGCTGCGCTTTCGAAGCCTGAAAGAGGCCGAGGCCGAGGCCGAGATCGAGCGTATCGCCATCGTGGAGGTCCTCGAGGAGTTCAGGGAATACAACCGCAAGGATACGCAGAATCTCGAGAGCTGCCGCCAGCAGATCCTGGAACAACGCTGGCGGGTAGGGGCGGCCGATGAGCTGGCGGAGGAGCTGGGTCGGGCGGGAGTCAAGGGCATCTTTTCCGACCGGCTTGAGAGCTCAGGACCCGAGGCCGAAGAGCTGCGTTCGCTGCTGGAAGCTCTGCAGAAGCACGATGCTTTACAGGGCGGCGATCAGCAGCTGGATCTGCGAAGCTATCTGCGCAGTTGTTTTTTTCAGCGCGCGCTCGATGCGCTTGCAGTGAAAGAAATCGACAGGGCCGGCAGGGAACTCTCCGTGGCCCTGGCGATCGATCCCGACTATTCATACGCGAAGAGCCTGCAGGCTTCATTGGAGCGCGGCGGTTCCGCCACGTTCTTTGCCTCCGCCGGCTTGCTCAGGCGGAACCGGCAGCAGATGCTCCGCGCGGGGGAGATCAGGATCCTGGCCCGGTACCTGGTTTCCGAGGCGGAGAAGCTGCAGGCGCAGCCTCTCCCCCGCCGTGACCGTGTTCTACGGGAGCTGCTTCGCGCCAACAGGATCTGCTGCAGCGAATCGACTGCTGTATTGGCTGACGAAGAGCTCGTCCGGCTCACATCGAGGATTCGCCTGGGCTGTATTGATCGGGCCGGTCCTGCGAGACAGGGGGATGTCGAGGCCGTGCTGGACATAGTTCGCGAGCAACTGGGCTCGACCTTGAGCCTCTCTGAGGAGTTGGTCAGATTGTTCAGCCGCCGCCTGTTTCAGAAAAACTATCTGCGTAATGAAGGGATGTCCGGCGCGGCGCTGACCGCTGCTGTCCTGGGTGTGACCCAGGCGATTAAAAACGAGACCCGTGATGGCCGTATCCGCGCCGATAAGCTTCGCCTTGAGAAGCTCGAGTTCAAGCTGGAGCTCCTGGAGGGTTGGTTTCCCGAGTTGAAGGAGTTCATAGGAGCCCCCTGAGGCCTCCAGCCAGGGCAAAAACGAAAAAATACAAGTCCCGCTGAGCCAATGCCACCCCGGCTAGGCGGGTATCATTGAGGGTAAGAGTGCCACCGGCAGAACGGCCGCGAGCTTTTACCCTCTTTTTTTTGCTAGGTGCTTCGAGCAGGCATTACTTGAAAGCGGGTAAAGAACCTAGTTATGATGCCTTCGGTAGCAAGCTCGGCCATCGACAGCACCATTGGATATTATTTCATGCGTTCTTTGCCTATTTTCTTCCTGCTCCTGGTCTTGAGTCACTCGGCCGGCCTTGGTGAAGAAAAAGCCATGGAGTGGCCCTTCGCCCCCGTCAAATCGGTTCAGCCCCCCGAGGTTAAAACACCGGATTGGGCAAGC
>Ga0310345_10003581_pt1 | contig 14686 bp, 8 predicted proteins | sample HC15DNA20500_MG_FD_204667 | JGI IMG/M metagenome (GOLD analysis project Ga0310345, IMG submission 204667) | Marine microbial communities from station ALOHA, North Pacific Subtropical Gyre - HC15-DNA-20-500_MG | ecosystem: Environmental > Aquatic > Marine > Oceanic | place: Pacific Ocean: North... | reverse complement strand
CGCAATCTCCAGCCTTTCGGTCCGAGCGAGACGGTGGTTTCCGGCGAGGGCGGGACGGTATCGCTTAGTGGTGCCGATCCGGATTCGTCCTCGGCCGCAAAGTGGCACGTCCACACGCGGCACAGCACCGACAACTGGGGCATCGTGGTATCCTATACCGGCGCGAACGCGGCCGGCGCATGGGACAGCGAGCGCCTGCGCTACAACGACTTCTATGGCGCGATCGGCTGGAAGGGCGAGAAGTCCGACTTCACCTTCTCGACGGTCTATTTCGCGCAGCGGGACAATTACGACGAATCGAATCTCGAAGGCGATGACGACGATGCGCCCGGTGAGATCGAGCGGCAGTTCTTCAACGACATCCAGCACTGCAAGACGTGCTTCAATCCCGCGTCCGTGCTCAACGAGTACAACGCCGACATCCTGCTCATGCAGGGCGTCTACAACTACTATGTGAACCAGGACACCACGGTGTCGGCGCGGGTTTACGGCCAGCTCATGGAGCGGAGCCGCTTCTTCAATATCGAGGAAGGCGATCCGCGCAGTGCCGACGGAAATCTCGCCCCGATCGTGGCGGAAGAGGACGGCGAGCTGGTTGCCCTCGTCGGCGAGGGCTCGATGCAGGGGAACCCGCGTAGCTTCGACCATATCGGCACCGAGGTCCGTACAGAGTTCGCCAACCGGCCCTTCATGTTCGGCCTGAATCAGGATCTGCAGGTCGGCGTCCGCTACGAGCACCACGAGTTCAACGACCGCAGCTTCGTCGGGCGTCAGGGGCAGGTCCTCGACGGCTTCGACTCGCGCGGCTTCGATGTCTGGAATCGCGAGCTCACGGCTGACGCCTTCTCCGCCTTCGTGCAGACGGATATCGCTGTGAACGACCGGCTGAACCTGGTGCCGGGCGCGCGTCTCGAGCATTACCGTCTGACCCGTCTCACCAACGTCCTGACCACGGACGACGAGGAAGGCGAGGGCGCCGAATGCGCGCCGCTCGGTGAGGACGAGTGCATCATCTACGAGGGCTACACCAACGATCCCTACAAGGAGGGCTTCACGCGCACCCACGTGCTGCCCGGCATGGCCTTCTCCTACGGGTTCGGCGGCAAGGACCTCCCGGCCGATTACGGTTCGAAGTCCCTGAGCAATCAGGCGCTGGAGCCCACGCACACCACGACGCTCTATGGCGGCTATCACCGCGGCCTGACGATGCATGTGCTGCGTGAGGTGACCTTCCCGACGGGCGACGAGCTCGGCGACAACTACCAGCTCGGCGTGCGGTCCGTGGCGGTCAAGGGTCTGACCTTCGACGTCGCCGGCTTCCACCAGAGGATCAAGGATTACCAGTTCGCCAGCGAGGTCGACATCGCCGGCGACCGGACCTTCGACTCCGTGGACGAGGTCGAGGTGAACGGCTTCGAGATCTATAGCCGGCTCGACTCGCGGCCCTTCACCGGCTGGAAGCTCAATCCCTACACGGAAGCGAGCTTCACCTATGCCGATACGACGGTCGCGAACGGCACCAGCATCAATGGCGACGACGAGATCGTCTCGGTCGCCGGCAACGAGATTCCCGAATTCCCGCGGGAGTTCGCCTATCTCACCGCCGGTATCGAGAGCACGGCGGGCTGGAACGCGAGCGTGAGCTGGACCTATCGCGGCTCGTTCTACACCGACATCTTCAATACGCCGTATGGGGGCGACCCCGAGGGCGAGGCCGGGCTGGTGCCGAGCGTGTGGCTGCTCTCAGCGCGCGCCAACTACACGATCCCGGAGACGAACATGGTGCTCTACGTGTCGGGCGAGAACCTGACCGACGAGCTCTACATCACCGACCGCGCAGACGGCATCAAGGCGGGCATCGGCCGGACCGTCATGGGCGGAGCAAGATTCCAATGGTAAGGGGGTTGAGAATGATTATCAGGGGATGGGGACTGTGCATCCTCCTCGCAGGGCTGCTCCTGTTGCCGGCTAGCGTTTACGCGCAAGACGGCACGGCCGAGCAGCAAGAGATCGAGACCACGGAGCCTGTGAGCGAGGCTCCCGAGGCGGACGGCGAGGCCGAGATTCCCGCGGTCGAGGTGATCCAAGAACAGCCGCAGCCCGAGCCGTCTCCGCCGCCGCAGCAGCAGGTGACGCGTGCGCCGCGGCCGGTTCCAACGCCACCACCAACGCCGGTTGAACCCGTGGCTGCGCCCGTCGAGCCGTTCGAGGCGGACGAGGCGCTGGCGACCATTCCGCCGAGCGGCGGCATCCCGATGTCTCCGGTCAAAGGATCGGAAATTCCTGCAGAACTCGTTCCCAGTGCCTTCTCCTACGTGAACGGAGAGGCCTTCGCCCGGCAAGACTATGTCGATCCGCCGGCGGAGATCCTGGAGCAGCAGGTGCCGAGCGTGATCCAGTCGGATCTGCAGGGCAACGAGTTCCAGACCAACATCCAGTATCGCGGCTTTGAATCCTCGCCTGTGCAGGGCGTGGCGCAGGGCCTTGCCGTCTATCAGAACGGTGTCCGGATCAACGAGTCCTTCGGCGATATCGTGAACTACGATTTCCTGCCGGAGATCGCGATCCAGGACATGACCATCGTCAGCGGCAATCCGATCTACGGCCTGAACGCCCTCGGCGGCGCGCTGACCATCCAGATGAAGGATGGCTTCAGCTATCAGGGCGCTGAGATCGTGACGCTTGGCGGCTCGTTCGGCCGGGTCCAGGGCAATGCCCAGGTCGGTATGCAGAGCGGCAACTGGGCGGCCTATTTCGCGGCAGAGCGGATCCAGGATGACGGGTATCGCGACTTCTCGGAGTCCGACATTCGCCGCATGTACGCCGATATCGGTTTCCGCAACAGCAAGGGCGAGTTCCACGTCAACCTGACGGCGGCCGACACGTCCTTCGGCGTGACGGCTTCCGCGCCTATCCAGCTGCTCGCAGTCGACCGCAAGCGGACCTTCACCTCGCCGCAGACGACGGACAACAAGATGATCATGCCGTCGATCAACGCGAGCTATAACGTGAACGACAACGTCACGGTGTCGGGTCTCGCGTACTATCGCCGCTTCGAGCAGGCGCATGACGACGGCAACATCTCCGAGGCGGAGCCGTGCGACGACGAGCCCGGTATTCTCTGCCTGGAAGGGGAAGAGGCAACGGATCTTGCCGGCAACTTCATCCCCACGCCTTCGGGTGAGCTTGGCTCGATCGACAGCACCGGCCAGACGGCCGACAGCTGGGGCACCGCGATCCAGCTGGCCGACGACTCCGATCTCTACGGTCACGGCAACTACTTCATCATCGGCGCCAGCTACGACCACGGCTCGGTGACCTTCAACGCGCAGAGCGAGCTGGCCACCTTCCAGCCGCGCTTCGTGGTGACGCCGACGGGCACGACCTTCGGCGGTCCGGGTGAAGTGGCGCCGAAGCTGATCGATACGGAGAACGAGTATGTCGGCCTCTACATCTCCGACACGTTCGAGGTGAACGATCGCCTGGCCGTGACCCTTGGTGGCCGGTACAACTACGCCAGCATCGAGCTGAAGGACCTGACCGGCAACGATCCCGCTCTGGACGGTGTGAACACCTATGAGCGGTTCAACCCGGCGGCTGGCCTGACCTATCAGCTGACCTCCACGATCAGCGCCTATGGCGGTTACTCCGAAGCGAACCGTGCACCGGTTCCGGCGGAGCTCGCCTGCGCCGATCCGGAGCGTCCTTGCCTGATCGAGAGCTTCCTGGTGGCCGATCCGCCGCTGGAGCAGGTCGTCTCGAACACGTGGGAGCTCGGTCTTCGCGGCGAGGATATCGCTGCCGACGGCCTGTCGCGCTGGACCTGGAACGCCGGTCTGTTCCGCACCTACACGGATGACGACATCATCACCGTGGTGACGAACTCGACCCGCGGCTACTTCCAGAACGGCGCGGACATCCTCCGTCAGGGCATCGAGGCCGGTCTGACCTATCAGACCCAGAAATGGCAGGCTTACGCCAACTACGCCTATATCGATGCCACCTATCAGAACGACCTGATCCTGAACGCTCCTGACAATCCGTCGGCCCGCGAGAGCATTTGCGACGCGGCTGACTTCGAGGAGGAAGAGGAAGAAGAGGAAGAAGACGAGCTGGCCTGTATCGCGGTTCGTCCGGGCGACCAGCTTCCGGGTATCCCGCCGCACCGCTTCAAGGCCGGTATGGACTACTGGGTGACCGACAAGTGGAAGATCGGTGGCGACATCATCGGTGTCAGCAGCCAGTACTTCTTCGGCGACGAGGCGAACCAGCAGCCTCAGCTCGACGGCTACTGGCGGGTGGATCTGCATACCAGCTATCAGATCACACCGCGTATCCAGCTCTTCGCGCTCGCCAACAACGTCTTCGACAAGGAGTACGGCGTGTTCGGCACCTTCTTCAATCTTGAAGGTGGCAACGAGGGTGCGGAGGCCGATCCCGAGCTGGGCGAGGACTTCTTCACCAACCCGCGGACGATCACTCCGGCCCCGCCGGCCGTTATCTACGGCGGTGCCAAGATCGCCCTCTGGTAGAGCGGCTTGACGCCGGGCGGGCGGTTCTCGTCCGCCCGGCAATTCTTCAAAGTCCCTGAGCGACTCTGGGCCTTCGGCGAAATCCGAAGGCCCTTTCTTTCATGAACGGCCCATTAAGCGGCTTGACGGGCATGCGTCACATTGGCCATGCAACTCTCACCATGCAGATCAAGGTTCTAGGATCGGGCGCGGGCGGCGGCTTGCCGCAATGGAATTGCGCCGGGCGGAATTCCGCAGGCGTCCGCGAGGGCGTCGCCGGTTTGAGTGCGCGGACCCAGTCATCGCTCGCGGTCAGCGCGAACGGCAAGGATTGGGTGCTGCTGAACGCCACCCCCGATTTGCGCCAGCAGATCAACGAGACGCCGGAGCTTCATCCCGATGCGAAAGGGCCGGTCCGCAACAGCCCGATCAAGGCCGTCGTGCTGACCAATGGCGATGTCGATCACGTCGCCGGACTATTGAATCTTCGCGAGGGGCAGCCCTTCACCATCTACGGTTCGGAGCGCGTGCTCGGCGTGCTGGCGGAGAATTCGATCTTCAACGTGCTGAACCCGGAGATCGTGAAGCGTGTGCCCATGAAGCTCGGCGAGCCGTTCACGGTCGAAGGACCGGATGGCGATGTCGGCCTTCAGGTGGAAGGCTTCGCGGTGCCGGGCAAGGTCGCTCTCTATCTGGAGGACGAATCGGCCGGCGAGGATTTCGGCACCCAGGAGGGCGATACGATCGGCCTGAAGGTGACCGACACCAAATCGGGCACGCATTTCTTCTACATCCCCGGCTGCGCGCAGGTGGACGACAAGCTGAAGACCCGGCTGAAGGGGGCGCCGCTGGTCTTCTTCGACGGGACGCTGTTCACCAACGACGAGATGATCCGCCAAGGCATGCTCCAGAAGACCGGGGAGCGCATGGGCCATATGAACATGTCGGGTCCGACCGGCACGCTGGCGGCATTCGAGGATCTCGGCGTGGAGCGAAAGGTCTTCATCCACATCAACAACTCCAATCCGGTCTTGCGGGAGGATTCGGAGGAGCGTGGTGTGGTGACGAAGGCCGGCTGGGATGTGGCCTATGACGGGATGAAGCTGGAGCTGTAACGCTCCCGGCTCCGGCCGCGCATCCGTCCCTAGAAATCAGCTGCTACGATTGAGCCGACCCGCCCGCCTTGGCGTCCGCCCGGCGGCTGCCTTCCAGAAAGACGACGTTTGTATCGCTCTCCGGGGTCGTGCCCGATGAAGGGTCGTCGGGCGCCGGCGCCTGGTTTGCAGCGGTCTTGGCGGCGTTCTTGGCGGCGTTCCAGCGGGCTTCGATCCGAGCGATGAAGGTGCCGGGCTTCTCATCGAAAAGCCGCTTGCCCAAGGCCTTGGCCTCGGTCCGCAGCGCCTTCTGCTCCTTGCGGCAGCGTTTGGTCAGGCGCTCGGTATCGGCCGTGCTGCCGAAATTCATCGCCGGGGCCGTGGCGAGCTGGTGGAGGTTTGCCAGGTCGTGATCCTCGCCCAGCATCTTGGCCAGGCTGTGCACATGCTCGGCGCGAGCGGCGAGGGTCTCCGGCCAGCACGGCGCCAGAAGCTGCAATTGCCGCCAATGGCGCTGAACCTGCTTCCGCCACTCGTGCAAGGCCTCGTCGGATTTATCCTCGTAGGCCTGGCGATAGGCGTCGCGGCACCCGCGATACTGGTCCTTCGCCCCTTTGCGGATCGGAGCGAAATCGTCCGGAAAGACGGTGAGCTTCGCCACGGTCGGGCGGAGGGCGTCGAGATCCTCGCGCGCTTTCTCGACGGGGTCGGCACCGGCGCGCTCGATATTGGCGCGGCGATCCTTCAGCCAGGCCTGCATCTGGCCGAAGACTTGGCCCTCGGCCAGCTTCGGCGATTTCCGGCCGAGCTTCTCCAGGGTTTCGATGAGGGCCTGTGCGTCACGGGCGGGCGCCAGCTCCTTGCCGATATCGCGCAAGCGGGATTGCAGGTGGTCGAAGAGCGGCTCGGGGATGCCGGACTGAATGAGGCGGAGGAGCGAGCGGAGGCGCTTGAGGCATTTGCGGGCGTTGTGGATGCCTGCGTGGATGTCGGAATCGGTGAGCCAGGATCGCGCGGCATCGAGCTCGCTGAGAGCCACATGCCGCACACTATGGGTCACCGGCAGGGCCGGATCGAGACTATACCCCATTCCCTGTACTCCCACTCGCGGCCGAACATTCCCGCCATACTTGGCGGGCACCGCTGGAAATATGGCGCGAATATAGTGTGTTACGGCGTGCCGCGCCAGCGCTGCGTGGCAGCGATCCATTGACGCGTCCGGCCTTCAGGGTCAGGTGCGGTGACGATATCGGTGATGACCGAGGCGCTGTCGGCGCCGGCGGCCAGGACATCGGGCGCCCGCTCCAGGGTGATACCGCCGATGGCGACCAAAGGGCAGTCCAGGGCCTCGCGCCATTCCCGCACCCGGTCCAGCCCTTGCGGCGCCCAAGGCATCACCTTGAGCTTCGTCTCGTAGACGGGGCCGAGAGCCACGTAATCCGGTTGCGCCGCCTTGGCGGTGGCGAGTTCTTCCAGGGAATGGCTGCTGATACCGAGCCTCAGCCCGGCGCGTTTGATCGCCGGGAGATCGGCCGCGGCCAGGTCTTCCTGGCCGAGATGGATGAAGTCCGCACCGAGCTCGATGGCCTCGCGCCAATAGTCGTTGACCACCAGAAGGCAGCCGTGGCGGGCGCAGAGCGCCATGGTCTGGGCGATCTCCGTCCGCACGGTCTCAAGGGGTGTGTCCTTGATCCGGAGCTGCAGGAACTTCACGCCCAGAGGCACGAGCCGGGCGGCCCAGGCGAAATCGGGGACGATGGGATAGAAGGGATCGAGCTTCACGAGAGGCCTTCGAACGGGCTCACGAGGCGCGGTCGGCACGGGTGAAGGGGGTGCCGGCGACGGGAGTGGAGGGGCTCGCCATGTTTTGCGGCTCCATCAGCCCGGCGGCGAAGGCCTTGTGCCCGGCTTCGATCGCCTTGCCGAAGGCGGCGGCCATGGCGACCGGATCGCCGGCCTTGGCGATCGCCGTGTTTAGGAGGACGCCGTCATAGCCGAGTTCCATGGCTTCCGCCGCATGGGATGGGGCGCCGATGCCGGCATCGACGATCAGCGGAATGTCGGGGAAGTACGCGCGGAGCGCCTTCAGCCCTGGACGGTTTGACAGGCCGCAGGCGGAGCCGATGGGGGAGCCCCAGGGCATCAGCACCTCGCAGCCGGCAGCGATCAGCCGCTCCGCCGCGCTCAAATCCTCGGTGCAATACGGGAGGATCTTGAAGCCGTCGTTGCTAAGCGCCTTCGCGGCCTCGACCAAGCCGAACAGATCGGGCTGGAGGGTGTCGTCATTGCCGATCACCTCCAGCTTGATCCAGTCGGTGCCGAACAGCTCGCGCGCCATCTGAGCCGTGGCGATGGCTTCCTTCGGGGTATGGCAGCCGGCGGTGTTGGGGAGCAGCTTCAAACCCAGCTCCTCGATGAGCTGCCAGAAGCCTTGGCCGGTGCGCTGGCGCGCCGATTCCCGGCGCAGGGAGACGGTGAGGATCTCCGCGCCGGAAGCCTTTGCCGCTCGGGCGAGGATGTCCGGGGAGGGGTAGCCCGCCGTGCCGAGCAGAAGCCGGGAGGCGAAGCTCTCGCCATAGAGTGTGAGCTTGGGATCGGCCATGAAGGGGTCTCGATGAATGCTGTCGGACGTTGCTCGGCTTGGTGCGACTAGACGCTTAGCCGCCCTGACGGGGGGCTACTATCTCGATCTCATCGCCGGTCTGAAGCGGGGTCGCGGCCCGGGAAGACGCCGGCACGAAGTCGCCGTTGCGGGCCGTGGCGATCTTCGCATCGCCCAGCTCCAGCTCGGCACATAGCGCAGCCAGATCGCCCGCCTCCGTGGCGTGCGGTTCACCGTTCACGCGTATCTGCAAAGATCTCCTCCTCTCCGCGCGTGCCGTCGTCCAGATAGTTCGCGACAAGCTCGGCCAAGGCCGGCGCGAGCAGGAAGCCGTGCCGGTAAAGGCCATTCACATAGATATAGCGAGGCGACACGATAATCCTAGGGCGGTTGTCGGGGAAGGCGGGGCGGACACCGGCCCCTTGCGCGACGATCTCCGCCTCGCCGAAGGCTGGATCGAGCGCATAGGCCGTGCCCAGAAGATCGAGGGCGGAGCGCACGCTGATCAGCCCGCCCTCGTCGCTCTCGATGGCCGTGGCGCCCAACATGTATTCGTCGTTGCCGCGGGGGACGACATAGAGCGGCTGGCGCGGATGGAGCAGCCGCAAGGGGCGGGAGAGGGCAACCTCCGCGCTGCGCACGATGATGCGTTCGCCCCGGACGCCGCGGAGTTCCGGCAAGTTGTCCCGGGCGCCAAGACCCCGGCAGTCGATCACAAGATCGGCGTCTTTGTCGTAGTCGCCAGTCCCGAACACGAAGCGGACGCCCGCCTCTTGGGCCGCTTCCTGCGCCCATCGCATAGCGTCCTCGGGTGGAAAATGCGCTTCGTCGGGGAAGAAGAGCGCGGTGTCGAAGCGATCAGCCAGGCCAGGTTCGAGGTGTTCGAGCCTCGCCCGGTCGATCCGCTCGTGCTGGCTGGTCATGCGGGAGAAGCGCTCCAGCAGAGGCCGGTCGCGCGGCAGGGTGAGGACCAGGGTTCCGTTGGCGATGGTGCCCGGATAATTCTCACGCCACAGGGCGATGCTGCGCAAGCCAAGGCGGCGGACGAAGCTCTCGGCGCTTTCCTCCTCGCATCGCGGCCCGAGCATGGCGGCGGCGTAGCGGCTAGCGGCGTCTGCGAAGGGCGTCTCGGAGCGTTCGTAGACGGTGACGTCATAGCCCTGTCGGGCCAGCATCAGCGCCTGCCACAGGCCGGTGATGCCTGCGCCGCGGATTGCGATGGTGGAGGGTTTGCCGGTCATGTCGGGAGCGCGTCTCAGTTGCCGAGGGCCACGCCCTCGCGGCGGGGATCGGCGCCGCCTTCGAGGCCATCCTCGGTGACGGCGATGACGTGCAGCCCGCTGGTCAGCGCGGAACGCTTCACCTTATAGCCGAGGGCGCCCAGCTCGCCGGCAAGCTCGTCAAGAGCGGGATCCTTCTCCAGCATGAAAGTGTTTCCGACCGCGCCGAAATTGGCGAGGTCCACGGCCGCTTGCGGATCGAGATTCCAGTCGATCATGGCGAAGAGGGTCTTCGCGTTGAAGAGGATAATGCCGGGGCCGCCGGGCGAGCCGAGCACGTAGCGAAGGGTGCGGCCACTCTCCGTTCCGGTGAAGGCGATGGTCGGGTCCATGGAGCTGCGCGGCCGTTTGCCCGGCTCGACACGATTGGCGATCAGGCGGCCCTGTTTGTCCTCTGGCTCGAAGGAGAAGTCGGTCAGCTGGTTGTTCAGCAGGAAGCCGCCGGCCATGGTGCGCGCGCCGAAGGCCTGCTCGATGCTGGTGGTCATGGAGAGGGCGTTGCCGTCCCTATCGACGATGGAGATGTGGCTGGTGCCCGGGCGCTCATCCGTCGCGTCCTTGCCGAAGCGGTCGGGGTCGACGCCCGGCGGGATGCCGGGTTCGGCTTCGGGCAGGCGCTTGCCGGGCGTGATCAGCTTGGCGCGCTCCGCCAGATATGCTGGATCGAGGAGACCTTTCACGGGCACGTCGACGAAGTCGCTATCGGCGAGATATTCGCCGCGGTCGGCGAAGGCGAGGCGCATGGCATCAGCGACGATCTGGGTGGGCGGCAGGGTGAGGGGCTTTTTCCCAAGGTCGAACGGTTCGGAGAGCTTCAGGATCTGGCCGACGGTAATGCCGCCGGAGGAGGGCAGGCCGGCGCCACAGACCTCGATCTTGCGATAGAGCACGCAGGCCGGGTTCCGCTCCTTCGCTTCGTAGGCGGCGAGGTCTTGGGCGGAGAGCTTGCCGGGCGCGCGGGGGTCTTTGGCGACCGTCTCAGCGATCTCGTCGGCGAGCTCGCCGGAATAGAAGGCGTTCGGGCCCTCTTGGGCGATGGCGCGAAGCGTCTCGGCGAAGGCTGGGTTCTTCAGGACGTAGCCTTCAGGGCGCGCCTGACCCGTCTCATCGAAGAAATAGTGTCGTGCGGCTTCCGTGAAGCTGTTCGGGCCCATCTCGCGGAGCAGAGAGGAGAGACGCTCCGAAACCGGGAAGCCCTGATCGGCAATCTCTATGGCCGGTTGGAAAAGATCCTTCCAGGGAAGCTTGCCGTAGCGCTGATGCATCTTCCACATCATGGCCACGACGCCTGGCGTGCCGATGGATTTGCCGGACGCCACCACCTCCTTGAACTTCAGCGGCTTGCCATTCTCGTCGAGAAAGAGATTTTCGTCGACCGCGGCAGGGGCCGTCTCGCGGCCGTCGAAGCCGGCGAGACTTTCGCTTTCCTTTTCCCAGTAGAGGGCGAAAGCGCCGCCGCCGATGCCCGACGATTGGGGCTCGACGAGATTCAGCACGAGCTGCACGGCGATGCCCGCATCGATGGCGCTGCCGCCTTTCTCCAAAATCTCCAGACCGGCCTCCGCGGCGAGCGGATGGGCGGCGACCACCATCTCGTGCTTCGCTTTGACCAGCGGCTTTTCGGCGATGGCGCTCTCCGCTTCCGGCTGGCGCGTGTCGCTCGGCGCGGCATCCTGGGCGAGCGCGGTGGCAGGCAGGCCGGAAAGGACGAGGAGGGCGAGGAGGAGCGGGCGAAGGGCTCGGATCATCGGATACATCATGGCCCGAAGATAAGCTTTTTGAGCCGCCGTGCCAGCGGTGGTGCTGCGGTTAGTGGAAGTCGCGCGATTTCGGGATGATGCGTTCGGCTCTAGGATGCTTCGGCCGCCAGCGCGGGTGGGGGCGGCTGTAGCGCTCCTCCTTCTCTTTCTGGCGAGTCTTGGCTTTCTGGCGTGCATCCTCGCCGCCATGCTTGACGTGGTCGCCATGGGCGACTGGGATGTCGAAATTCTCTTCCGCCTTCCGCTTCTCCAGCTTCGCGCCACGCCAGGAGCCGGGGTCGGGGCGGCGGACCTCGTCGGCATTGGCCAGGAGATCGTTGGCCTCCAGCCCGCCGTCCGACAGAAGGCTCAGGAGATCGCTGCGGTCTTCCAGCCGCTGGGAGACGATATGGACGATGTCCTCGTGGCGCTGGATACGGCCGTGGATGACGATCAGCCGGGAGCCCATGACCTCGCGGCGGAACCTCTCGAACGTCTTGGGCCAGACCACGGCGTTGCCCACGCCGGTCTCGTCCTCGATGGTCATGAAGACGACGCCTTGGGCGGAGCCCGGCCTTTGGCGGACGAGCACAACACCGGCGATATGGATGCGCATCCCGTCGCGGGCGGTCTTGAGATCGGCGCAAGCCGCGATGCCCTGCTTGGCGAAATGCTCCCGCAGGAACTGCATGGGGTGGGCCTTCAGGGAGAGGCGTAAAGACCGGTAGTCGTTCACCACGTGCTCCGGGAGCGGCATCTCGGGAAGCTTCGCTTCCGGTTCCTCCCCCATCTCCTTCGCGTCGGCATGCTGGAAAAGAGGCAGCGCCTCCGTCTCCGGGAGCCCGCGCACGGCCCAGAGGGCTTGGCGCCGGTCCAGCCCGATGGAGCGCATGGCATCGGCCCCGGCGAGCCGCTCCAGGGTGGCGCGGGAAAGACCGCTCCGACGCCAGAGATCGTGGAGGTCGGTGTAGGTATGGGGGCGACCGTTTCCTTCACCTCTCCCCACTGGGGAGAGGTCGGATGCGTCGCATCCGGGTGAGGGGGGCAAAGACTCTTTGTGTGAGTGCCCCCTCACCCCACCCCTCTCCCCCGAGGGGAGAGGGAGTTCCGTCTCGGTCGGTTCCGGCGGTGGAAGCCCCAGAGAGGCAGGTGGGGAGAAGAGATGGGGCTCGGTCTCGGGAGGCCGCCCGTCGCGGATGGCGACCAGCCTCCTGGCATCGTCTTCCTTGAGACCGTCGATCTGGCGCAGGCCAATACGGAGGGCGAAGGCGGTAGTTGCTGGATCCCGGCTTTCGCCGGGGTGACGGACGAGTGTGGGGCGAGGCGGTCCCTCGTCATCTTTCCCCCTCATCCCAACACTCTCCCCCGAGGGGAGAGGGGATTCCGTTGCCGGCTCCAATGTGCAGTCCCAGAGGCTGTGATTGATGTCGGCCTCGCGCGCTTCCACGCCGTGCTCGCGGGCGCAGCGGACGATCTGGGCCGGGGCATAGAAGCCCATGGGCTGGGAGTTCAGCAGCGCCGCGGCGAAGGCCGCCGGGTAGTGGCATTTCAGCCAGGACGAGACATAGACGAGGTGGGCGAAGCTAGCGGCGTGGCTCTCGGGGAAGCCGTATTCACCGAAGCCCTTGATCTGGTTGAAGCAGCGCTCGGCGAAGTCGCGGGGATAGCCGCGCTTGGTCATGCGGGAGACCATCTTATGCTCCAGCTTGCCGATGGTGCCGCGGCGGCGGAAGGTGGCCATGGCCCGGCGGAGCTCGTTCGCCTCTTGCGATGAGAACTTCGCCGCCACCATGGCGAGCCGCATAGCCTGCTCCTGAAACAGCGGCACGCCCATGGTCTTGCCCAGCACCTGATGAAGCTCATCTGCCGGCCCGTGCTCGGGCGCGGGCGAGGGGAACTCGACCTTCTCGTCGCCGGAGCGACGGCGCAAATAGGGGTGCACCATGTCGCCCTGGATCGGGCCCGGGCGGACGATGGCGACCTCGATAACGAGATCGTAGAAGCAGCGGGGCTTCAGCCGGGGCAGCATGTTCATCTGGGCCCGGCTCTCCACCTGGAAGACGCCGAGGGAGTCGGCGCGGCAAAGCATGTCGTAGGTGGCGGTGTCGTCGCGGGGCACGGTGGCGAGGGTCAGGTCGCGGCCGTAATGGGTCTTCAGCAGCGCCAGGCATTTCCGGATGCAGGTGAGCATACCCAACCCCAGCACATCGACTTTCATGAGGCCCAGCGCGTCGAGATCGTCCTTGTCCCATTCGATGAAGGTGCGGTCGGGCATGGCGCCGTTGCCGATGGGCACGGTCTCGCAGAGGGGGCCGCGGGTGAGCACGAAGCCGCCGACATGCTGGGAGAGATGGCGAGGGAAGCCGATCAGCTCCTGGGTCAGCTCCAGGGTGCGGGCGAGCAGCGGGTCGTCCGGATCGAGCCCCGCCTGGCGGACATACTGATCGGGCAGCCCGTGGTTGGAGAGTCCCCAGACCGTGCCGGACAGCGCGGCGACGGTGTCCTCCGAAAGCCCCATGGCCTTGCCGACTTCGCGGATCGCCGAACGGCCGCGATAGGAGATGACGGTGGCGGCGAGGCCGGCGCGTTCCCGCCCGTAGCGGCCGTAGATGTACTGGATCACCTCCTCGCGGCGCTCATGCTCGAAATCGACGTCGATATCGGGGGGTTCGTTGCGCTCCGGTGAGATGAAGCGCTCGAAGAGGAGGTCGATCTCCGCCGGGTTCACATTGGTGATGGCGAGGCAGTAGCAGACGACGGAGTTGGCCGCGCTGCCGCGGCCTTGGCAGAGAATGCCGCGGCTTCGCGCGAAGTGCACGATGTCGTGGACGGTGAGGAAGTAGGGCGCGTAGCGGAGCTGATCGATCAGCTTCAGCTCCTTGTCGATCAGCGTGCGGATGCGGTCCGGCAGCCCCTCGGGGAAACGCCACGCCGCGCCTGCCCAGGTGAGCTCTTCCAGATGAGATTGAGGCGTCTTGCCTTTCGGGACCGGCTCGTCCGGATACTCGTATTTCAGCTCGTCGAGGGAGAAGCGGCATTGGTCCGCGATCTCTATGGAGCGGCGAAGCGCGTCCTCGTGGCCTTTGAAGAGCCGGGCCATCTCCGCTGCGGTTTTCAGGTGGCGCTCGGCATTGGCGCGCAGATGGAAGCCGGCTTCTGAGATCGTGCATTTCTCGCGGATGCAGGTGAGCACGTCCTGGAGCGGGCGGCGGTGGGCGGCGTGATAGAGCGCGCCCGTGCTGGCAACGATGGGGGTGCCGGCTTCCTGCCCGAGGCGGGCGAGGGCTTCGATGTGCGCGCGATCATGGCCTGCGTAAGTGTGGCGCGCGGCGAGATAGAGCGGTGCGGGGAGCGCGGCCTTGAGGCGGGCGAGGGCGGTGGGGAAGTCGGTTTCAGATCGTGTGTCATCACCTCTCCCCGGTGGGGAGAGGTCGGCGCTGAAAGCGCCGGGTGAGGGGGA
>Ga0310345_10003580_pt1 | contig 14687 bp, 12 predicted proteins | sample HC15DNA20500_MG_FD_204667 | JGI IMG/M metagenome (GOLD analysis project Ga0310345, IMG submission 204667) | Marine microbial communities from station ALOHA, North Pacific Subtropical Gyre - HC15-DNA-20-500_MG | ecosystem: Environmental > Aquatic > Marine > Oceanic | place: Pacific Ocean: North... | reverse complement strand
ATCTGGTTTTACCAATTGGACCATAATTCGTCCCTATATTACGTTTAGCGAAAATAGATTGCAGCTCGGAATTTTTGAGAAGGAGGCTTGGCTATACAGAGCACTGAGGGGCCGAACTATTGTTTTTTCTAAGGATATAAAAGAAAAAACCACGACTCTCACTTATGGCCTTGAAGTAGCGATGATGATCAAGTCTATCATTGGAAACACAGATGCTTTTGGTCAGGCTTATAACACAACCTCACCAGAACATATTAGATGGGAAGTTGTGATTCAGCTTTATCTCGATAGCATCGAAAGGTTGTGTGGGTCAAGGCCCAAGATTTTATTGGTTGGGGAGCAGGAATTAATGAATTGCAAACCCGTAAAGTATCAGTTCAAGTATGATCGAATATACGATCGAAAGTTTGACAGCTCCAGAGTATTAGAGTTCTGTCCAAACCTCGTGTTTAAAGGTGTTTCAGAGTCACTTGTCAGTTGTGTCGAAAAATTCCTGGAGCGACGCGATTTTAACCAAATAGATTGGCGTTCAGAAGCAATCAAAGATCGAATATGCGGCGAAATGGCGCAACTCTCAGAGATAACGGGGCTGCGAAGAAAATTGCAGTATATTTTTTACAGATTCGCAATATTAAAGCCAAGTGTTGAGGATCAATAAAATGACCGGATTCTATACAGACGAAAAGAATGCTCAGATTGTTATCTCGCTGTTAAAAGCTCATGGTATCAAGCGTGTCATTGCTTCGCCTGGCGGAACTAACATGGCACTTGTAGGCAGCATGCAAAGAGATTCGTTCTTTACACTGTATTCAGCGGTTGATGAGAGATCGGCTGCGTACATGGCGTGCGGACTAGCGCACGAGACTGGTGAGCCAGTAGTAATTAGCTGTACTGGTGCGACAGCATCTAGAAATTACATGCCAGGTATGACAGAGGCGTACTACCGGAAATTGCCAGTCCTTGCTATTACATCAGTGCTTGCTACTTCGAAGGTTGGGCATTTGGTAGCTCAAGTCATTGATCGTAGTACTAAACCGAAGGATGTTGCGAAGTTCAGTGTATCGTTGCCAATCGTGAAAGACGATGAGGACATTTGGGAGTGCGAAGTTAAGGTCAATCAATCCATATTGGAACTTTGGAGGCACGGGGGGGGGCCAGTACATATCAATTTGCCGACGATTTACAGTAGGTCGTATAACGTTGCTACGTTGCCTAAGTGCAGAAAAATAGAACGGATAAAACAAAATGATATATTTCCCCCTCTTAAAGGAAAAATAGCAGTTGTTGTGGGTGCTCATAGAAAATTTACTGCAAATGAACAAGAGTGCTTGGATCGGTTTTGTGCTTCAAACGACGCTGTAGTTTTTTGCGACCACACTAGCTCGTATAATGGATTATATAAAGTACAGTTTTCTCTTGTGGCTACTCAAAGCCTAATGGATCGGTCCGCTGACAAACCAGACATTACAATACATATTGGAGAAGTGTCTGGTGACTATCCATTGCTGTCATTACCTGGTGCAGAGGTTTGGCGAGTTAGCGAAGATGGTGAGGTTCGTGACACATTCAGAAAACTTAGGTATGTATTCGAGATGGACGAATCAACTTTTTTTACCAAGTACTCTAGAAATTCGACGCCCGCTAACAGTTATCTAAAAACGTGCCTGGGTCAGTTAGAGGATATACGTATGTATATTCCCGACTTACCATTTTCGAATATTTGGATCGCATCTCGGTTGGCCCAACTAATGCCTGAAAATTGTGTAGTTCATTTTGGAATATTGCATAGTTTGCGATCTTGGAATTTGTTTGATTTACCACAGACAGTAACCTCAGCATCAAATGTTGGAGGGTTTGGTATAGATGGGTCATTGTCGTCTGTTATAGGAGCATCACTGGCTGACGAATCCAAACTTTATTTTTGCATATTAGGCGATCTCGCTTTTTTCTATGATCTTAATGCTTTAGGTAGCCGACACGTAACCTCAAATCTACGTATCTTATTGGTAAATAATGGTAAAGGGACAGAGTTCCGAAACTATAGTCATGCGGCAGCACACTTCGGCGAAGAAGCTGATGAATTTATTTCAGCAGCGGGGCACTTTGGTTCCAAATCTAGGACATTGGTTAGGAATATATCGCAGGATTTTGGGTTCGAATACCTGTCAGCATCAAGTAAGAGTGAATTCGATGCTGTGTACGACAAATTTATAGATCCTTCAGTTGAAAATCGGCCAATTGTATTTGAAGTATTTACCGATAGCGAAGATGAGAGCGACTCTCTTGAAACGATCAGAAGTATCAAGCGGGATCCGCAAAAAGCTGCTAAGAATTATGTAAAGAGAATTATGGGTGAAAAATCAGTGAAAGTCGTTAAAAGTATACTAAAAAAGTAAAGGATTATAAATTGATATACGAAACCTTAAGTTTAGATAAGGGGGCTCCGCAGTGCCATTGAAAGTTGGAATATTGACTTTCCATTTTGTAAATAATTACGGTGCGCTGTTACAAGCAAGGTCGTTGCAAATTTATCTAGATTCGTTGTCGATTAAGAGCGAGATAGTAAATTACGAAGCTTTCACCAGGAGGAAGCTATTTACGTTAAGAGGATTAAAAGACTGGAGGCAAAGATTGAATGCCGTCATCTCAACTACTTCTCAGCTTGATAAAATTTCAAAGTTCAATGATTTTCGCGATAACGTTCTTGAGTGTAGTGATTATATTACTACTACTGAAGAGCTGGTTTCTCAACTTAGGAGTTACTCACACTTAATTGTCGGGAGTGATCAAGTATGGAATCCAAAATATGGTAAAGAAGCAATTACCGCTTACACTCTAGATTATCCGGAGATTTGCGCCAAACGGATTAGCTTTGCAGCATGTGTTGGCTCGTCGTCGGTTGATACGCATTTGCTACAAAGGTCCGTCGCGCCAATTAGTGAATTCTCTGCGATTTCAACTAGAGACGAGTTCTCTAAAGAGTTGATACATGAGCTTACTGGTAATGAGACTGTCACTAAGGTGCTGGATCCTTCTTTTTTGGTTGAGTGGAAACAATATGCCCAGGGAGAGGACAGGGTCGATCTTGATAACCGTGATTATGTACTCGTTTATGGGTTTTCTCGGGAAATTTATGAGATAGTAGATTTCCTTGCAACGAACCACCCTGATCGTCGGATACTAGCTATAGGCATGGAGGGAGAGTTTTACTTGAGTAATCGAGTTGAGCATCGACATAACGTTGGTCCCGCCGAATGGATTAGCTTGATCCATGGAGCGTCTTTAATTGTTACCAAATCCTTCCATGGTTTCTCATTAGCTATTAATCTTAATAAAGAAGTTTATTTCCCGATCACTTCTCAACCATCAATGGACAGAATTACAGACTTATGTGATACCTTGGGGATTGATGAAAGTTATACCAGCGAAATTAATTGTAAATTCGGAACAGTAAGAGTTATACATGTGAGCGAATATAAAAAGATTCGAGAAGTGTTGGAGGAGAGAGTGTTAGAGTCTAAAAAGTTTCTTGTATCTAACTTACTAAGTTAATACTCCTTATTGGTATTCGCTAGTAGTTTTAGAAAGTTGTAATCTATTACATTATAAAGAAAACACAAAAAAACATTTTAGTTTCTTCCTCTTCGAATCAAACCGTAATATTTTAACTACAGGACTTCAGAAGTCCTCGATTTGACTTGATCCCTTATGAACTCTAGAGAAATTATGCACCCTTTTTATACGGTTGTTATGCCTCTCTATAATAAGCGTTCTGTAGTACAACGAGCTGTTTGTTCAGTGCTCCAGCAATCGTTTGAAGATTTAGAAATGATTATAATTGATGATGGTTCCACGGACGGTTCTGTTGACGAGATTAGGAATTTAACAAGTGACAGCAGAGTTAGAGTATTGGAAACAGAAAACTTTGGTGCTGCTTCGGCAAGGAACACTGGCATTGATTTGGCATCTGGCAAGTATATTGCCTTTATTGATGCTGATGACGAGTGGGATCATGGCTTTCTTGCTTATATGCATCAACTTATTGAGGAAAATCCCTCCCGCATTGTATTTTCATCCGCTTACACCGAGGTGTCTGCTATAGAACGGAAAGAAAGGTTGATCACATATCTAGGAAAGTTTGATCTTCAGGTGGCAAGTCAAAATATCATTGAGGCTCCCGATTATTTCCAGAAATTGATTGAGGCTGGATTTTCAATTAATAACTCATCAACCACTGTAATTGACAGGAATTACTTAAGCAAATACCGGGTTCGATTTCCAATTAGGCAGAAATATTATGAGGATCACTACGTCTGGTACAGTTTAATATCTATAGGTGGGTTAGTTTACGGGCCGAGAGTGTTAGTAAATATCTATAAAGATGCTGAAAATCGTAGTCATAGTTCATGGACTGCTAGACTTGCCATTGACTCTCTAGTACAACTTAAGATGAGTCTTGATATATTTTACTCTGGCATCAGCAAAACAGTGCCAGGTTATGTTTCTCGTACTATTAACAAGCGAGCGGAATACATAGCCAGAGTTGCGATACGTCAATCGAATTTTGAAGAATACAAGTATGTTATTTCAACATGGCCAGTTGGTATCGTGTACCAGTTTGCTAAGCATTCTGTCGTATTTTATCTATATAAAAGACTAGCGGGTTTAATGTCCATAGCGCGAAAGCTTAAGTATATGCGCTTCGTAAATTAGGGTGATACGATTACCCCTCAAAGTCTTTTTCTGGTTGTATACAAAACTATTTTAGATTGATTTAACTCAAAAAAGTGTTTTTATTATAAATGAGAGTCTTTATTTACACACGGCTTTGGTTCTCACAAAGCGAAAATTCATTTGTCACAAAAGATGTAGAGGGTGAATTACTCAAAGACCTCTGTTCAAGTTATACGTATTCATCACTGGTTGGATCACTAGGTAGCCCAGCAAAGCATGAGTTTCTGAGTAGTTACACATATCAATATGATGTGTCGCGAAACAACATACTGTACCTAATTGACCGACAAAATAGATTCCGCGGTCTCGAATACATTAAACTTGTGCTAATGTCAGCAATTGACTTTCTTCGATCTGACGACTGTATTCTATTCGTCCCACCATTACCTGCCACGTTCCTCCTGTTACTTGGAACTGTAATGAGGAAGAATATAATTGTCTACACTGGTACGGACATAGAGGAGAGCCTTAATTCCGAAAGTACACTGAAAATTGTATTTTTGAAATTTGTATCGAAATCAGTCGAATTGTTTTCTAGAAAGACGATTACTTCAAGTACAAGCTTGTATAGATCGCTATTAAATCGGAGGCGAAATGTAGAACCCCCAAAGCCTATAATTCCAAGAGTGTTTTATGAATCGCCTGAATTAAGAAGCGAGTCCTCTTTAAAAGAAACGCTAATACTGGGGTTCTCTGGATACGTAATTCCCAGAAAAAATGTTGAGTTTCTTGTGAAGTCTGTAATAGAACTCAAATTACACATTAACATAGAATTGCGTATATTCGGATTCGCAAATGATCCTGATTATTTTAGTGAACTAAAATCTATTATTTGTGATTCAGGAGCCTCTGATTTCGTAAAGTTTGTTGGTGGCAGCAATGAACCGGACGAAGTACGACAGTTTTATAAGGGTATCGATATTTTGTGTGTGTCGTCCCATTCAGAAGGATTCCCGAGGGTGATTTATGAAGCTATGTCATCAGGGTGTCTACTGGTTCTTCCGGATAAAGAATATATTGTTGATTCATGGTTACCTAAAGATTGTTACTTTGTTTACGAGCATCAACATATTCAATCTTTTGTTAGTACTTGCATTACAATTTTAAATACACCGTATGTGCGTAGTGCTGCACGGAAGTCGGCTTACCAATATATAGGCAATTTTCTGAATGAGTCAAGTAAGGATCAGTTTGTAAGGATACTCAACAAGGGTTAAGTTGCATTTTTAATTGCCTCGAAAGAGCGCAGGGAAAAAATCATGATTACTGTGTTAAAGAAGAGATGAAAGCCAATATAAAGTTTTCCAAATTATCACTTAATGGATTTAATGCTGCGAATATAGTTTCGCACTTTCTTTTAAGTTGTTTTTCACCTTTGTTTTCACTTTTTTCGCTTACAAGTATTGCTGCTGTAAAGCCTGTAGGCTTCCGAGCAGTAGATTTGGCTGTACTGATTGCTTCGGCAGCGATTGGTTTATTGAATACTACAAAGATTCCAGAAAGCGATTTGTATAATTATCTGCTGTTTTATGAGCAGGCAATATCGGTAAGTTTGACTGAATATCTGTCCTCCAGAGACTATAGGGATCCTTTTTTTCATTGGTTATCATTTTTAATTGCGCGTGTATCCAATGCGAATCAAAACATATATGTGTTTGTCATTACCTTCAGTGTCTTTTTGTTTTTCCTCAAAGCTGTAGCGAATGCTGGTCGTTCAAGTGGGTTGTCAGCCTCTATTGTTTTAATTTTGGTTATCGCGGCTGCATTTTTTGGGCCGAGCGTATCATTGTCTGGTCATTTGCTCAGGCAGATGTTGGCGGGTGCTTTCGTATGTTACTTCCTCTCTACGTTGGACGACACGAACCCTTCAAAGTTTAATTGGATTTACTTGTTGTTATCGGTTTTAACTCACATATCTGTCTTCCTTTTCTTTCCTATACTTATCGCTAGAATATATCAGGGTTCGAAATACTCAAAATATTTAAATACAGGTGCGTTACTGTTATTTATTGCGTTTTCTGCATTTTTATTTAGTCCGGCAGGTAGGTCTGTTCTTGCTGACGCAGCATTCATAGGTGTCCTGGTCGCGAGATCTTCGTCATTAGACGGTGCTGACATTCAAGCTTTGTCATTGTTATCGTTGCTTATTATATTTGCAACATTCATCATTTCTGTATTCGTAGTATTTTTGAAGATAAATGGTAAATTGACAGGTCAGCTACCTGCCGTAGGCTCTACTCTCAGCTTTTACTTGATATCGTTTGTATTAGTAACCTATTTTTTGGGTGGCAATGAAATCTCAAGCAGATACTTCTTTTTTGTATACATGTTAATGCTTACATTGTTACCCTTTGCTCTTGTGGGGTTTAAGAATAAAAGGGTTGTATCACTCTCGATCCTCTTAATATCTTTGGCAAGTTTTTATATATCTGTCGTTGATGGTGTATGGCAGTACGAGGGTCTATGGTTGTCACTAGCTTTTCCAATAGGGTTGATAGGCATTTAATAATAGGATTTTCTACTCATTATTTTTATTAGAGGATTGAAATAGTCAGTTTACCTATTTGAATTGCATCTTTGATATGGGACAACCTACGACTGCAACCTGGCTATGCATGAAATGCAAAAATTTGAGATTGGGGTATTGATATATTGAGAATATATATTGCTGGACATAATGGTATGGTTGGTTCTGCTATTAGGCGAGTGTTGCTTTCATCTGGTCATAGTGAAGCGGATATCATTTGCAGAGATCATGCCGAGCTGGATCTTACTAACCAGGCTGATGTTGAAAATTTCTTTGGATCAGAAAAGCCGGATATTGTGTACCTTGCTGCTGCAAAAGTTGGAGGTATACATGCTAACAACACATATCCATCAGATTTTATTTATCAAAATCTTATGATCCAATCGAATGTTATAAATTCAGCATTTTGTAATGGTGTTAAGAGATTATTGTTTTTAGGTTCTAGTTGTATCTATCCGAAAGACGCAGATCAACCTATAAGTGAATCGGCTCTATTAACAGGCAAACTTGAACCAACAAATGAGCCATATGCTATTGCTAAGATCGCAGGAATTAAGCTTTGTGAAAGCTATAATCGACAATTTGGAGATAGTCATGGTATTGACTATCGGTCGGTCATGCCGACAAATTTGTATGGAGAGGGGGATAACTATCACCCTTATAACTCGCATGTGATTCCGGCTCTGATTAGGCGTTTTCATGAAGCAAAGTTACGCGATGACCCGAAAGTTACAATTTGGGGGTCAGGTAATCCAAGACGGGAATTTTTATATGTAGATGACATGGCTCGTGCGTGCGTTCACGTAATGAATGTTAGGAAAGATGTGTACGATTCATGTGTGTCTCCAATGCTTAGTCACATTAATGTTGGATCTGGTGACGACATATCTATTTCAGAGCTGGCTAAACTCATAAAAAATGTGGTTGGGTATAAAGGCACTATTGAATATGATCAATCAAAACCTGATGGGACTAAGCGTAAGTTATTGGATGTTGGGTTGATTAATAAGCTTGGATGGAAGGCGCGGGTATCTCTTGAAGATGGGATACAGAACACATATTCTAAATTTAGGGTTGGTGAAGGAGTTGTTCGCTCTAGATGATTTTGAAAAAATAATGTGGTTATTCTATAGAAGGTTGGTATGAAAAGTAAATACGAAGGGCGAAAGGCGTTAATTACCGGTGTGACTGGGCAGGATGGCTCCTATTTAGCTGAGTTGCTCTTAGAGAAGGGGTACATAGTCCATGGCATAAAGCGAAGGGCTTCGTCTTTTAATACTCAGCGAGTTGATCATATTTATCAGGATCCCCATCATTCCGATCAGAATTTCAAGTTGCACTATGGTGATCTCACAGACTCTTCTAATTTAATCCGCATTATTGAAGAGGTTCAACCTGATGAAATTTACAACTTGGGTGCTCAGAGTCACGTCGCAGTAAGTTTCGATTCTCCAGAATACACCGCAGATGTGGATGCATTAGGTGCCCTGCGAATACTTGAAGCTATACGTTTATTGGGTCTTGAGAAGAAAACAAAATTTTACCAAGCCTCTACTTCTGAGTTATTTGGTTTGGTGCAAGAAGTTCCACAGAGGGAAACTACCCCCTTTTACCCCAGAAGCCCGTACGCTGTGGCAAAATTGTATGCGTACTGGATCACTGTAAATTACCGTGAATCATATGGAATGTTTGCATGCAATGGAATTCTCTTCAATCATGAATCACCACGACGGGGCGAAACATTTGTAACTCGAAAAATCACTAGAGGTCTTGCGAATATAGCTCAGGGTTTAGAGTCTTGCCTGTACTTGGGTAATATGGACGCATTGCGAGACTGGGGGCATGCGCGTGACTATGTCCGAATGCAGTGGTTGATGCTCCAGAAAAAGGTTGCTGAGGACTTTGTAATTGCGACCGGTCTTCAGTACAGCGTAAGGCAATTTGTGGAATGGAGCGCATCGGAACTTGGTATTCAATTGCGATTTGAAGGCGAAGGTGTAAACGAAGTCGGTATTGTAGATTCAATTTCAGGAGAAGATGCCCCTAAGTTAAACAAGGGGGATGTGATAATAAAGGTGGATCCGCGTTACTTTAGGCCTGCTGAAGTTGAATCGTTACTCGGCGATCCTTCGAAGGCGCAGAGTTGTTTGGGCTGGATGCCTGAAATTACAGTACAAGAAATGTGTCGTGAAATGGTCCAGCATGACCTGGAGTTTGCTAAGAGACACGCTCTTTTGAAGAAGAATGGGTTCAGTATACCGATTAGTGTTGAGTCCTAGATCTCAAATGTCGTGTCTGGAAAGAGCCAATCAACTAAGAGCCCTCCGCGTTTATTTGAGGTTGTTAATAAATGATCTATGAAAGTGCGACCGATCTCGCGCCGGTAGTATTCTTTTGTTATAAGAGATTAGACGAAACTCAAAGAGCAATTGAGAGTCTTGCCGCGAATTACCTCGCTAACCAGACAACAATATTTATCTTTTCTGACGGCCCAAAATCATTGGCAGATGAAGCTAAAGTCCATAAGGTCAGGAAGTATATAAGGCAAATTTCAGGTTTCAAGAAGGTTATTGTAGAGGAGTCTGAGTTTAATAGAGGTTTAGCGGCATCGGTTATCAACGGGGTCGGTCACGTGCTTGCGGAGTATAACAAGGTAATTGTTGTAGAAGATGATCTGATTACGTCTGCAAATTTTCTAGACTTTATGAACCAGGCCCTAAAGTACTATCAGGGTAACAAAAGTGTACTGTCGGTATCCGGTTTCTCTTTAAGTTTGCCTGGGTTACCTAAGCAGTGTGATAAAGGGGTTGACGCTTATGTGGGCTATCGAGCATCGTCTTGGGGGTGGGGGACTTGGAGCGACAGATGGCGAGATATTGACTGGAACATAACATACGATTCAGAATTCCCGTTAAGTCCAGAGGTACGTAAAAGGTTGGAGTTAGGAGGTTCTGATCTGGTCAGAATGCTTTCTAATCAATTAACAGGACGAATAGACTCTTGGGCTGTTCGATTTTGCTACCACCAAGCAAAGCGAAATCAGACAACTATATTCCCTACGCGATCTAAGGTCGTTTCTATTGGGTTCGATACAAATGCTACCCACACAACCCATGGATGGCGATTTCGTACTGTTTTAGATTCGGGGGGGCAAAGGAATTTTTCTTTCAATAATGCAAATGAAGTAGATGTTCAGCTTGCTAAGCAGTTTAGAAGAAAGTTCTCTATTCCAGTACGAATAATCGATAAAACATTAAGGGCCTATATCAAAAAGTTTGCGCCGTAAGTGTCTACTCTGATTGAAATTCATAGTTAAAACATGGAAAACCTATTAGATGCGAATATTACTAGTCCACAATTACTACGGTTCTGGGGCGCCATCTGGCGAGAACATGGTTGTGGACGCAGAAGAAAAGCTGCTGACCGACGAAGGTAATGAAGTCAGAAGGTTTTCCCGACACAGTGATGACGTTCGTCGGCAAGGTGCTTATGGGTTGATTCGGGCGTCTTTGTCTACACCGTGGAATCCATTTTCTGCACGTAGTTTGAGTGAACACGTGAAGAAAATTAAGCCAGATGTTGTTCATGTACACAATACATTCCCAATGATATCACCATCTATTTTTCATTCAATTGGCAATGGAATAGCTAAGGTGATCACATTACACAATTATAGGCTTCTATGCCCTGCTGCGATCCCTATGAGAAACGGTAAAGTATGTACCGATTGTATTGATCAGAGGTCTGTGTTGCCATCGCTGCTCCATGGCTGTTATCGAGGAAGCAGGTTGTCGACAATCCCACTTGCTGCAAATGTGGCTTTACATAGGAAGGTTGGAACTTGGATAAACAAGGTAGACGCATTTATCGCATTGTCTCAGTTTCAGAAAGATCAAATGATAACTGGCGGCTTCCCGAATGATAAAATATATGTAAAACCAAATTTCTATGCCGGTGACCCTGACTGGATTCCAATATCAGAGAGGGAGAATTGTGTTGTTTTTGTCGGCCGGCTAGGTGCTGAAAAGGGTGTCAAAACACTAATGAATGCTTGGAGGCAATGGGGAGACGATGCTCCACTGTTGCGAGTTATTGGAGACGGCCCTTTAAGGCAATATATGGAATCTGAATCTAAGGGTCTAAATATTGAATTTAAAGGGCAAGTCCAGGCTGATATTGCGCAGCAATACATAGCAAAAGCTCGATTGGTAGTTCTACCTTCAGAGTGGTTTGAAGGGTTTCCAATGGTGCTTCGTGAGGCATTTGCATTTGGAACCCCTTCTGTTGTCTCTGACCTTGGGCCGCTACCAACTATCGTACAAAATGGGGATAATGGTGTCGTATTTCAGGCAGGGAACAGCCACTCTTTATTGACATCACTACGTGAGACGTTTTTCGATACCGAGGCGCTCAGTCGTATGTCAGTCTCGGCTCGTCAGGCTTTTGAATCTCTCTACACCGAGAAGAAGAATTATCAGCAGCTTATTGACATATACGAACGTGCTATCGAAGTTAGTCAGTTGAGTGGAAAGTAGCAATTCTCAAGTCTGAGTTCATAGTAGAGAATCTTTAAATTCGTATAACATTTAAATACATAGATTTGAAAGTGGGCATTGTAGAATGAAGGAACATCCTTATGAAGAAGCGAATTGCACGGCCCGAAGTATTGTGACCGGAGTTAACTTCACCATTATAGATAGTGAGCGACTCAATTTGTTCAAGAGCTGTGTCGGTATATCAGCTCAGAGAGTGTGTGTGCTAAATGCACGAGCTCTTTATCATGCAACGAAGAATGAGGACTACCGTAATTTGGTGAATTCAGCGGATGTCGTGGTACCAGATGGAATGCCGATTTTCAAAATACTGAAGTGGCGCGGTTTTGCGAAAATGATCAGAATTCGTGGCATCGATATCTTTAATCTATTGCTGAATGACCCAGTCGTTTCAAAGAAGAGGCACCTTTTTTTAGGTACAAATACATCGACCCTAGACAAGCTCCGAAATTCTCTTCATGGGTCAGGTATGTTACCGGAACACTCAATGTTTGAACCACTGCCTTATGGTAACGAAGAGGATATTAAAGCTAGTTTGGACCTAGAAAAATTTAATAAATTCAGTCCTGACATTGTCTGGATTAGCCTAGGGGCTCCAAAACAAGATAACGTCGGCGCTTACATCTATTCAGTCATGTCCTCGACAACCGTTGTTGGTGTTGGTTTGGTTTTCGATTATGTTGCAGGAAATGTACGAAAGCCACCGGATTTCGTAGTCAATCTGGGTTTTGAGTGGCTCTTCAGGGTTTTTACACAAACAAGAAGGGCTCAATACTTTGTTAAACCTTTTATCTTCATATTAAAAGAAATGATACGTGAAGCTTCAGTAGCTGCACTTAGAAGAGATTTAAGAAGATGAAGTACTCAATTATTGGTGATATTTGCCCCGCTCGTATGTTGCAATTGCCTGAGTCAGGGTTCGTATCGAGTGACTTAACATCCCATTTTTCTTCACGTTATGTAGTTGCGAATCTTGAAGCGCCTATTGCTAATGAAGTCAATGAAGGGCTTGATCATTTGGTTTTTCAAGGTAGGCCAGAGTTTCTAGATCACTTGGACTTCGTTGACGCATTTTCATTGGCAAACAATCACATAAATGATTTAGGTGATGATGGAATGGCCTCAACTATAACTAGCTTGAAAGAATATAATATTGCTCATAATGGTATCTTTAAAGATGTATATCATCCGCTTAGCGTTGGTTCAGTGGATTTCATTTTCGCATCTGACATGATGAATTTGCCTTTCCCTGAAGATTCTAAATTCAATTATCTTTATATGTATTCTGATGATCTCTCTGAAACAGTTAGACATGCCGCTAGATCTGAAAGATTTGTAGTGCTCTATTTACATACAGGCTTATTGTTTTGTAGATTGCCAAGCCCTGTTATTCGCAAGCGAGTACATGAGTTAATTGACTTGGGTGCAGACATGGTGGTTACTGCTCATAGTCACTGCTTTGGTGCTGTTGAAAAATACAAAGACTCAATTGTTTGTTATAACTTAGGTGATTTTCTCATGGACGGGCAATCAATGCGTCGCAGAACGTCGATGATACTGAACTTTACCCTGCCTAATACATCAACCAAGTCTGGTCCACCAGATTATGAAATTGAGTTCTGTCAGAATCGAAATTATCATGTGAGTAAATTAAAGGGACTATCCAGTATATCAAGCAGAATTGCATTTCATTGGAATTCTTTTTTGTTAAAATTACCGTTAGGGATCTATTCAGTATTGTTTAATATCGTATATCGTTTAAATTTGCTATCTCACGTTCTTTCTACGCTAGTATTCCTTGTTCGAAAGCGAGGTTTAAGTGGAGCAATACGTCAGCTAGCAAGACGAAAGGATGAAGTATTTAGATATTTCTATTGGATGAGACGAGACAGGCGAAAGACTTCAACCGATTACGATGCTATCGAGGTCAATCGAAAGAAGATCACTACCAAGGACCTTTCATAGTGGATCGGAATGTAGAATACATAAAACCATCGAAAGTTGCCTACTTAGGGAAGGTCATAGTATCTTTATTTCGCGTAACGACTTGGAAATATTTTGCGTACAGTGTCGCTTACTGGTTCGTGAATTTTGTAGTTCCTAGAAGTTCAGTTTCAATTGGGCATAAATCGGATATCCACCCAACAGCATTGTTGAGACATTCAGAACGCATTTTTGTTGGTGACAATGTTTTGATAAACCATGGAAATGTATTACAAGCCGGGAAGGTGAAATCCAGAATTTTGTTGGGGAACTATGTGCACACAGGTCCCAATGTAATGATGTTCGCCTATAACCATCGGTTTGACAAAGGAATCCCTTCCAAGAATCAAAACTATGACGAAGCTGATATCGTTGTAGGTAATGATGTGTGGATTGGCGCAGGTTCCATTATCCTTGCTGGCACAGTAATTGAGGACGGCTGTGTGATAGCCGCTGGTTCAGTCGTCAGAGGCAAGCTAGAAGCAAATGGTATATATGTCGGAGTGCCAGCAAAGCTGTCTGGTCATAGAAGATGATAGTGAAAAGAGCTATTATTTTACTAGGTGCTGAAACACCTCAAGTCCTCTATTGTATCGATTCACTTCGGGCCAGGGATGTTCACATTATATGTGTGGGTAGCGGAACCGTATTCTACAGTTCTTTTAATAGACACGTAGAGAATAATATTCATCTGAGAGATTTGGCTCATTTTCCATCTGATTCCAGATTCGAAAATATTTTCGATAAATATCAAGAGGTGTATCTTTATGCGCTTAATGAGACTTATCAAGAACTGCTTGCCTATAAATCAGTAGGTTTGCCGGACAATGTTAAGATCATAATGCCAAACGCAGAAAGCGTTCTATTGGTATCTGACAAGTCTGAATTCC
>Ga0310345_10003579_pt1 | contig 14688 bp, 13 predicted proteins | sample HC15DNA20500_MG_FD_204667 | JGI IMG/M metagenome (GOLD analysis project Ga0310345, IMG submission 204667) | Marine microbial communities from station ALOHA, North Pacific Subtropical Gyre - HC15-DNA-20-500_MG | ecosystem: Environmental > Aquatic > Marine > Oceanic | place: Pacific Ocean: North... | reverse complement strand
TAGAAAAACGTCTGCCCCACCGGCACTGAGACCTTGAATGTAGAGGGCGTTGCTGGTCTGAATATCGTCGACTGCGATATCGCTGTAAGCGGTAGCCGCACCAGGAGAAACCGGGCCGAGAAGGAGATCTCCAGTTTGATTCTCGAGTTGTACTCGGTTGGTGATATTATTGGCGTGGACGAGTCTGGCGTTGAGTACGCCCGCTTCAGGTGTTGCGTCGTCCGTCACAAACAGCGAGTCCACATCGATGGGAGTTGATTGAGCTAAGACGCCGGAGTTTCTTTCCAGGGCCGAAGAGTCGGGAATGATAATGAACGAGGCGAACTGGCCGTCGGTCGTGGTCACCTGCTCATCCAGCAGAGTCTCTTGACCGCCGACTACAGTCACTTGGTGCTGTCCCGCATCGAGCTCTATGTAAGATGTACTTTCGAAGCCATCCAGATCTCCATCTACCTGAGCACCGTCGATGCTAACCACAAGGTTATTCATGCCGCCCAGCGGGTTGATGATTCTAAGATTGCTCTCCGTTGTGGGTGTGGGTGTGGTGGTTGGTGACGGCGTGGGCGAAACTGTGGGCTGGGTGTTCGGCCCTACATTGCCCTGTTGCCCCATGGGCGAGTTGTCGACCCCGCTGTTTCCGCAGCCGATAACTCCGGCAAGCAGTAGTCCGGCCATGAGGCCTTTGAGTTGATTTTTCATTTGGTTCTCCCCTAAACCAGCTTGAGATATCCACAAAGGATGTCGGATACGACGCACGTTCAAGCCGGCGATAAATTTAGTTGATGCGTCATCGCCCCCAATCGCGACAAACGGCGCTTCTTGCCGGGCAGATCAACTCCTTCAATCCTACTCCGGGAGATAGGCGGGATTCAGGACTCTCGCACTGTGACGCCAGCCCATATAGGACCAGAACCAACGTACCAGTACGACCGCACGATTGCGAAAGCCCAGGAGAGAGAGCAGGTGAACGAAGAGCCAAGCCAGCCAAGCCAGAGGACCTTTAAGGCTAATCTTACTGAACACGTTCGCTACCGCCCTTGAGCGACCGATCACGGCCATGGAACCTTTGTCGAAGTAGTGAAAGCTCTTCGTATTTTCACCCTCGATCAGAGCGAGGATATTGTCGGCGACGCAGCTACCTTGCTGTTGGGCCACCGGTGCTAAACCGGGCAGTGGATCTCCATCTTCATCCTTCAGGTGAACCATATCTCCCGCGCAGAACACATTGGGGTGTGGTGGCATTCTCAAGTCCGATAGAACTTCCACCGTGCCTTTCTTGGTTGTGTATTGGCAGAACTTTTGCACCAAAGGTCTGCCCTCGATGCCTGCCGCCCATACGATGGTTTCAGCCCGGATCTCTCGTTCTTCCGTGACCAGACGTCTCTCTTCAAGTTCGCTCACCGGCTCTTCCAGAATAACCTCCACTCCCATCTCCTCGAGAGTCTCCTTGGTGTAGTTGCCCAAGCCTTCAGGCATGGGGGGAAGGAGGCGAGGGAGGGCTTCTATCAGCACAATCCTTATATCTTCGAGGCAAAAACCGGAGTACTGTTCCTGGAGTACGTGATTTTTTAACTCGGCCAAGGCACCGGCAAGTTCCACACCTGTGGGCCCTCCGCCCACGATAGCCACTGTGAGAAGCTCACGTTTTCGCTTCTCATCGGTTTCGGTCTCCGCTTGTTCGAGGGCGTTGAGAAAGCGGGTCCTGATCTCCAGGGCATCTTGTAGACCTTTCAGTCCGGGTACGGCCGCGCGCCACGATTCGTTTCCGAAGTAGGTGGTCCGTCCACCGATAGCGAGCATGAGGTAGTCGTATTCAAGCTTTTCGCCGTCTACCACAACGGAGGAGTTCTCCGCCTCCAAGCCTTCCATCTCCCCCATCAGTACGTTAACGTTGTCTTTCTCTCGAAAAATAGCTCGGAGTGTGGGGCACACCTCACCCGGCTCGAGTCCGGTGGTGGCAACCTGATAAAGGAGGGGCTGGAAGGTGTGGTAGTTGTTTTTGTCCACCAGGGTCACCTCCACCCTTTCATCCTTGGCAAGTTTCATGGTGGCTGCCAATCCGGCAAAGCCTCCCCCTACAACAACAACTTTCGTTTTTTTCACGTGAATGCTCCCTTCCTAAACTGCAGCATACCGGCTGCTTCGGAGGAGAGCATGCGCGGTCCGTGGGTGAGACACGCATACGAGGGGATAGGCTTCAGCGATAAACGTCCACCCAGCGAATCTTCAGCGGTTCACCGGTCTGCAGAAACTTTGGGGGAATCGGTATTCTAACGGAGTCACCTGTTAAGGTTCGAGGGAGGGAGTATCGGAACTCGCCCGATGTAAGACTCAGACCCTCCAGTCTCTCAAATCTTTCTCCGCTCGGGTAGTGCAGGGTAAGCGAGTCTAGCGAGGGCCACCGCTCGTCGGTGGGCGAAATGAGAACACTCCCGATTCCCTTGGTACTTGTGATTGTTAAAGTGGCTCCGTCCAGACGGTACTCGTCGTCCTCCACCTGTGACTCAAACAGCAAGGGCCCGGCCGCCTTCGCCCACTGTTCGTAGGTAATGGTGCCTAGCGGTGCGGAGTGGCCCGGTTGAAATACGACCGCAGCTCCCTCTTGAAGGTCGAAAAACTCCGGTAACAGATGCCCGTGAGCCACCAGGACCGTGTTTGTTCCCCTCTCCGGGAGACGCTGAAGAAGCTCTCTCAGCCCGGGCGGCTCCTCCTCTCCGTAGACTATCGGGGTAAGTTCTCGCGCCGTTTTCGGTGCTCCCACATTGAGGAGTTCTGCAGTTTCGTGAGAGCGGCGAAACTCGCTGCTTAAGAAAGTTCCCACCGGAATATCCAGGGTGCGAAAGGCTTGTCCGATGACTGCCGCTTGGCGACGACCACGAGGGGCCAACTGCCGAGTCAGTTCGCTAGAGGTGGAGCGCCACCAATCTTCTTTCGAAGGGTCCTTGCAGTCTTCACCGACATCCGCGTGAGTGTGTCGAAAATAAAGAGTGTAGCCACCCTTGACTAGGTCTTCCGGTTCGATCCCATCCGCCGAGCAGACGGCTTGAAGGCAGAGGATGAGGAGAAACAGAGTCCACTTCTTCACTGAGCGCCCTCTTTTCCATAAACCGAGATGTGTTGAACGCTCTGTGAGTCGAACGGTTGCTTTTTCCAGCCTCCCCATCGCTCTAGTCGCGACAGTCCCGCCAAACGTGCCATGAGGTCCACTTCCGCGGGCCAGGCGTATCTCAGTTTGATCGGCTTAAGGTCGGTGCCGTTGGAGGTGAAAGTCATTACCTGGGTTTGGATTGTCTGGCCAATGCTGTCGTGAACGGACGCCTCTACTTTGCAGGAACTGTTGTCCAGGGCCAGAGTGCTGAACCTTTGACCTCTATCGAAACGGCCCAGGTCGGGCACGAACAGTTCCAAGAGAAATTTTCCTCCCGGTTTGAGAACCGAGGCCACCGAGCGCATGCACTCGACCTGGTCTTCTTGAGTGAGAAGTGCAAAGAATGTGTTGAAGGCCACAAACACCAGTGAGTACTTTCTAGATAAGGAGAAGTTGGAGAAATCGTGGGCCACGATCTCCACTGAATCACCCCACCTGTTTTTGAGTTGCTCTTTCATCTTGGGAGAAGCTTCCACACCGTCGACTTGCAGGGAGTCCGATAACGGTCCGGCCATACGGCCCGTGCCTACACCCAACTCCAGCACCGGTCCGGAGCCCCCTAGTTCCCGAAGAAGCTCCAAACTTCCGTCGTTGGGTTCAGGGAAGTTTTTATCGTAGGTTTCGGCCCAAATATCGCCGTAGGTCCAAGGGTCGTATTGCATGAGGCAGACTCTTTTTGAGTGTTCGCGACGCTTTCCCTGTGAGTTCGGTAGAGAGGGCCCCATAGATTAAAATAGAACCATGTCCACTCATGGAAGTTCACACCTGTAGTCCCACCGTTCTAGAGATAGAGCGTCTGAGAGGTAAAAGCTCTCCCATAACTTCTCGTCCGGGGAACGGTATGAAACTGTTCCATCCACGCACTGAGGATTGGTGCTACACTCTGACCTCCACTTACGGGGGAGGGTTGGTGAGCGGTGACAACCTGCGTCTCGAGGTCACCTGTCATCGGGGGAGCAAGCTGATTTTGGGTGCCTCCGGATACACTCAGGTGTTCAAGGGGCGTTCCTCACAACACAACCGGTTTCGTCTGGAAGGGGATTCGTTCGCCGTGCAGTTCGGCCAACCGGTGGTGCCCCACGCCGACAGTTCCTTCGCTCAGAAGTCGCAATGGCTACTCGATGGGGAAAGCAGCATGATCTCCTTTGATTGGTTGATGTCGGGGAGGGTGGCTCGGGGGGAGCGGTTCTGTTTTGAAGAGCTGAGCTCCGAACTGGAGATAAGGCGAGAGGAGAAGCTTTTGCTCCGAGACCAATTTCAGCTGCGACCGGAGCGGCAGGCTCACGCGAGCCAGTCCGTTTTCGGAAAGTATGATGTGTTGTTGACTATCACTATGCTGGGCCCTCGTATCGAAGAACTCGCTAAGAATCTTCGCCTCTTTTGGAACACCGATATCGGACCGCAACGAGCCCTCTCGGTACCTTCCAGAGTGACCAGCTTTTCGGCCCTCCCTAAAGGAGGATATCAACTTCGGGCCGCCGCTCACGAACGAATAGAGCTTCAAGAGGTGCAGCGTTCCGTACTGGAAGGCATGAAAGCAGGCGGGCTACTGGACTTCACCCCTTAGAGCGTTTCTTTAAACGGGACTGAGACCCACCGCTGCAGCTCTGGCTTCAAGAACGAACTTTGCAATCTCCGGAATCATTTTCCCGAACCTGGCTTGGGCCAGCACCACCGGACCGCCGGAGCGCATGCGGTCGGCGTCGGAGAGCATTATGTTGAGATCGGCACCGACCAGGGGGGCTAAATCTTCCTTGTTGATCACCAAGAGATCGGACTGCGTGACACCGGGCCCCCCTTTTCGGGGGATTTTATCCCCCGCCGAAACATCGATCACATAGATGGTGTAATCGGCAAGCTCCCGACTGAAATCGGCTGCCAGATTGTCCCCACCGCTCTCCAACAGAAGCAGTTCAAGATTGCCGAATTTCTCCTGCAGCTGTTCCAGGGCATCGAGGTTGATAGAGATATCTTCACGGATAGCGGCGTGAGGACAGCCACCGGTCTCCACCCCCACAATACGGTCCGCTTCCAAGGCTTCGTGGCGAGTGAGAAATTCGGCGTCTTCACTGGTAAAAATGTCGTTGGTCACCACCGCGATCTGGTGGTCGTCTCGAAGGTAGCGGCAGAGACCCAGCATGAGTGCTGTCTTGCCGCTACCCACGGGGCCGCCGATCCCTACAGTGAAGGGGCGTTTCTTGTAGTTTCGATCGCTTTGCACAGGGGAACGGGCGTGAAAGTCACCGGGGCTTTCCAGCGGTTCATGGTGGTGGTGATGGGACATAGGAAGGCTCCTTAATTTTGAAATAGTTTGGTATAGAGACGGGTGTAGGCACCCTGGGCGATATCCAACACCGGACTGCAGCGAGCCGCTTCAGGAGAATCGCTATCGAGGTAGAGGAGTCTGATTCGCTCGGCTGCCTGGTAGAGGCCCTTCTGCATCCGGTTGGCCTGCAGTGGCCCGCACAGCCCCAGTCTCACGGCCGCGCTCAATTGGTCTCTCAGAAGGGTGTGAAGAAAGAGCCTCTGGACAGTATCGAGACTCCACCCTTCCGCCGCCAACCCGGCGCCAAGAACGGCCACATAGTGGGGAGGAGAAGGGGTTTCCCAGTTCCACAGGCGACCCAAAGCGCGACCCTGGCTGAGACTCGCATTGTACTGGGCTGTAGTAAGAAAACTGCAGTCGTACTCTTCCATCACCTCACGGCCCCGAAAGAAATCGTTCAAGAAAGGGAGTTCGAAGCTTCCGGCCTGCTCCAGTAAACCCACCAGGTAGCTCTCCAGATTCTCTTCATGAACCAGGCCGAGACAAGCGGCCGCCTCCAACCCTTGAGAGAAGGCGAAACCGCCGGTGGGAAGCCCTCCGTCGGCCATCTGCATGACATGATACTCAAACATAAAACTCCTAGAACAGTTGATAAAGCTGGCCCAAAGCCACTTTTGGCGCGGGCGGGCAGGTGAGGTGAACCCCGTCGGCCATAACTTTGTAAGCCTCAGGGTCGATTTCCAGATGGGGAAGGGCGTTGTTTAGCTTCAGGTCCTTTTTGCTCACGCTGCGGCAACCCCGGACGGCGTCGGCCTTTTTCCTCAACCCGTAGCGGCTCACCGCTTCCAGGGAGGCTCGAGAAACGAACACCAGGGAATTGCTTCCCGGGGCCAACCCCTTGGCACCGAACATGGGTCGTGCGAAAGTGGGCTGGCAAGGAGGGATGGATGCATTAGGGTCTCCCATATTGGCCCAGGAGATCACGCCCCCTTTCACTACCATCTCCGGTCTCACACCAAACAGATCAAATCTCCACAAGGAAAGGTCGGCCAATTTGCCCACTTCCACGGAGCCCACTTGATGAGAAACTCCGTGGGCCAGAGCCGGATTGATAGTGTACTTTGCCACATAGCGTTTGACCCTGTAGTTGTCGTTGCGGTCGCTATCCTCCGGCAAGGAGCCCCTCACTTTTTTCATCTTGTCGGCGGTTTGCCAGGTGCGAACAACCACTTCCCCCACCCGACCCATGGCTTGAGAATCGCTGGCCATAATGGAGAGAGCGCCGATGTCGTGAAGAATATCTTCGGCACCCATGGTCTCTCCCCGGATGCGACTCTCCGCGAACTGAATGTCTTCGGGGATCTTTTTGTCCAGGTGGTGGCACACCATCAACATATCCAGGTGTTCGTCCACCGTATTCACGGTGTAGGGGCGAGTAGGGTTAGTGGAGGAGGGGAGCACGTTCGGCTCTCCACACAGTTTCATAATATCGGGGGCGTGGCCGCCTCCGGCCCCTTCGGTGTGGTACGTGTGGATCGTTCTTCCTTTTAGAGCGGCTCGACTGGTTTCCACGAAACCGGACTCATTAAGGGTATCGGTATGAATGCACACCTGCACATCATATTCTTCAGCCACACCCAGGCAGCAGTCGATGGCCGCGGGGGTGGTGCCCCAATCCTCATGTAACTTCAGACCGAGAGCACCACCCTCGATCTGGCTTCGCAAGGCGGCTGGATCACTGCAATTCCCTTTACCTAGAAAGCCAAAATTCAACGGGTAGGAATCGGTAGCTTCCAGCATCATTTTGATACTCTGAGAACCGGGTGTGCAGGTTGTGGCGTTGGTACCTGCCGAGGGCCCGGTGCCACCACCAATCATGGTGGTGACACCGCTTGTGACGGCTTCATCGATCTGCTGGGGACAGATGAAGTGAATATGGCTATCGATGGCGCCCGCGGTAAGAATACGGTGTTCTCCCGCGATCACTTCGGTACGGGCGCCCACGATCATACCTGGTGTAACACCGTCGGTAATATCGGGATTGCCCGCTTTGCCGATACCCACGATTCGGCCGTCTCTGATGCCTACATCAGCCTTGATAATACCTGTGTAGTCCACTATCAAGGCGTTTGTGATAAGAAGATCCAGCACCTCATCGCTGTCTTCCACACACTGACCCATTCCATCGCGCAGCACCTTGCCGCCACCGAACTTGCACTCTTCACCATAAACGGCGTAGTCGTGTTCCACTTCGATGATAAGCTCGGTATCGCCCAGTCTGACTCGATCCCCGGTAGTGGGGCCGAACATACTCACATAGGTTTCGCGATCGAGGGTCTTGCTCACGAGATAACCCCTTCCCGAAGCGATTGAAATCCAAGTTGAGAGGCTTTCTGTACGGCCCGCTCTTTATTCTCCGGAGTCATTTCGCCGTCTATCAGGCCGTTGCAGCCCCGCACGATTCGGCGCCCGGTCATGGCCACCAGTTCGACCTCTCTGGTATCGCCCGGTTCGAACCGGAGGGCCGTGCCCGCAGCGATATTGAGGCGGAATCCGTAGGCCTTTTCCCGGTCGAACTGAAGTTGAGAGTTAGCCTCGAAGAACGGGTAGTGGCTGCCAACCTGCACGGGGCGGTCGCCCAGGTTGGTGACTCTGAGTTTGCGGCTTTCCCGCCCTTCGTTTAAGACGATAGGGGAGTCTTCCAGTAACAGTTCGCCCGGTCGTGGGTGCCCGCCGTTGTCCAGCCGGCCGAGTTCGGAAGATTTCCTCTGCAGGCCGCTTGCGTAGAGGGCCAACTGTTCGCAGCCTTGCTCTCTGCAGATCGGCTGGTGAACTGTGAGAAGTTTGGTGCCGTCCGGAAAGGTGCCCTCCACGTGAAGCTCGGTGAGCATGCCGGGCACACCCTCCATCACATCGTTGAGTCCGAGGATGGTTTTGCCTTCGTTCATCAACTCCGCCAGGGGAGCCCCGTCGCGAATACGTTCCAACAGTACGCTGGATAGGAGGGCGGTGGACTCCACGTAGTTTAACCGAAGTCCTCTGGAATAGCGCTTCTGGGCCAAGCTTCCCGCCTGGTGAAGCATAAGTTTTTCCTGATCTCTGGGTGTAAGATGCATACGACCCAAAGACTTCGGCGGAGTGGGCGCCACCCATTCGGGTTCTCCCAATATCACCCGAAAGGGTTACCCCAAGGAGACTGTGTCTTTATGAGGATAGAAGGGGAGGAGGGGTCTTCTTCCCGAGGAAGCGAGCGCTTCGGTAAGGAGCTTTAGGAATGCATGATCAGTTAAAAGGGGAAAAGGTTCTTCTCACAGGGGGAGCCGGTTTCATCGGGAGCCACACTGCTCTCGTCCTAAGCAATCTCGGAGCTCGTGTGGTGGTTGTGGACGATTTCTCCAACTCTAGCGCTGAAGCGGTGAAGAGGGTTGAAGAACTGTCCGGTCAGGCTATCGTGTGTGAGGAGTTGGACTGCAGAAATCAAGAGGCTCTTGAAAGCATCATGGGGAGTGAAAAGGTCACTTCCGTAATCCATTTCGCCGGCTTCAAAGCGGTCGGTGAGTCGGTTCAAAAGCCGCAACTTTATTTCGACGTGAACCTCGGAGCTACCAACGCGCTTCTGGGAGCCATGGAATCCACCGGTGTCAAACGCTTGATTTTTAGCTCATCGGCCACGGTTTACGGCGATCAGAACACGCCTCCCCTAGACGAATCCATGCCCACACCTATCGAGGGTGCTCAGAACCCTTACGGGCTCACAAAGCTGATGATCGAGTACATTCTGAAGTGGCAGAGTAGGGCTCAACCAGACTGGTCTATCACCTCGCTTCGCTATTTTAATCCCGTGGGAGCCCATCCCAGCGGGCGGATCGGCGAGGACCCGACGGGTGAACCGAACAACCTGATGCCCAGAGTTACTCGAGCGGCTCAGGGTCAGATCGATAAACTTCACGTATTTGGTAACGACTACGAAGAAACTGAAGACGGTAGCCCCTCTCGAGATTACATTCACGTGATGGACCTGGCTGAAGGGCACGCCGCTGCACTGGCCGCCATGTTGACAACCAAAGGTAGCGACGGTTACACCGTTTACAATCTGGGGAGTGGTCGAGGCACCACGGTTTTGGAACTTCTGAAGGCCTTCGAGGAGGCCACCGGTGTTCACGTTCCTCGGGAGATTCACGCACGCAGGGAAGGGGACTTGCCGGTTTCTTACGCCGATCCGTCGCGGGCCAACAAAGAGTTGAATTGGAAAACCAGCCGAACCGTCGTGGATATCTGTCGAGATGCCTGGAATTGGCAGCAGCAAAATCCTCGCGGTTACCAAAAATAGCAAGGGCATCTTTTGGTATGCGCCGGTTGTATCTTCCTGAAAGTGGATGCCCGAGGCAATCGGCCGTTATGATTGGTCGAATTCTGGCCTTGCCGGAATCACACAACGAAATCTGAGGGAGTACATCATGGACATTTTTGAAGAGATTCGAGAAGACCACGAGAAGCAGCGGACACTGATCGACTTTCTTGTAAAAACAGAGGGCGACAGCGAGGGACGAAACGAGATCTGGTCCAAACTCAAAGAGGAGCTGGAGGCTCACGCCAAAGCCGAAGAGCGCTACTTCTACAATCCTCTTATGGAGCACGATCTCACCCAGGAGATGGCGAGGCACAGTATCGCCGAGCACCACGAGTTGGATGAACTGATCGAAACTCTTGAGAACACCGACATGACGGCGCCGAAGTGGCTACAGACCGCGAAGAAGTTGCAAGAGATGCTGATCCACCATCTGGACGAGGAAGAGCAAGAGACCTTCCAACAGGCCGGCAAAGCTCTGAAGGAAAAGCAGAAGACCGAGCTTGCCCGGCAGTTTAGGGGTTATCGCAACGCCACTGCTTGACGAACTCCCGTCGTTGGTAAAGGGAACTGTCTCCTAAAGGGCCCACCGGGACCTCGGCGGAAGGTGCCCTTATGAATAAGACTCAAAGAAAGGAAGCCGCGGTTCTCGGCGCACTCGTCGGAGACGCGGCTTCTCTCGGATTTCACTGGCTATACGACCCCGAGCGGTTGCGCGAGTTAGGGGGAGAGCATCCCGAGTTCCACACCCCTAATCCCAAAGATTATGAAGGGGCTTCGGGTTACTTCGCCGCCGACGGGAAGAAAGCGGGGGACCAGTCTCACTACGGTGCTCAACTCTTGGCCGCCCTGACCTCCCTCTATCAATGCGAAGGCCGGTGGAATCCTTACCACTATCAATCCACCTTTTGTCAGATGTTCGACCGGGGCGGTCGTTTTCACGGCTATATCGATTCGGCCACCTCGGGCACTCTGGATCGGGTGGGTGAGAACAACGAGCGCCTGATGAAGGAGGCTGTCTCCCAGGTGGAAGGTCTCACCGATTCTCAGGTGAGTTTTCTGAAGAAGTATGTGGTGAAAAAGGGGGTCCTTCACACCGGCGACGATCTGGTTGAAGCGGTGGCCGGTATGGCGGAACTCGTCTACAAAGAACCGGACGTGCCCCATAAGGTACGAGCCGTAGCCCGCTACTACGATGAGAATCGGAGTCCCCGATGCGGCGCCGACGACAATCAGCTTCCGGCGGCGGCCAAACTACCCGTGGTCGCCTCTTGCTTTGTTGATGAAGACAACTTTGCCGAGGGTGTAGAGGAAGCGATCCGCGTCACCAACGACAACGAAGACGCGGTGGTTTACGGGCTCTATGCAGCTGAAGTTTTGCGACAGGTTCTCAACGGCTCGGAGATAGTCGAGGCTTTGAAAGCGGCCCTCACAACTCTTGAGGACGAACGAGCTGAGGAGCGGATCAAAGAGGCTTTGGAATACCCCCTCGACGACCTGGCCGGCTTGGGTCGTAACTTTGGGCCGGCCTGCTCCCTTCCTTCGGCGATCCCCGTGGGAGTGGCGATTCTCAAAGATGATCCCAGCTACATGGAAGGGATTCGCAAAAACATCTTGGTGAGCGGCGACAACGCCGGTCGGGCCACCTGGGTGGGCGCGGTTCTAGGCGCCCGCCACGGTGTGGGTGGACCGCAGGGAGTTCCGTATTCTTGGATGGGGAGGCTCACCTCGCTTTCCGAGATTCTGGGTATGTTGTCGTGCCTCGACTAGCTCTGCTTCTCGTAATCCTTCTCTCGACACCGACCTGCAGGACTAAGGTTTCTAAATTTTTCTGAAAAGTATCCTGAATCGGGAAGGGAAAATTCTCGGAGTCGTAGTATCTAATAAGCAAGCCGGAAACCGTTCGAGGCTAGATTGAATGGGACCACTAGGTTCTGGAGCGATAGGTTCCCGAGGGGGCCACTGCAAGCTCTGAAGACATCATTCGAAGGCGTGATGTAGCTAAAGAACGGAAACGAGGCTAGGGCCCGGTCGTGACGCCGCGCCCGAGCGCAACAAGACACGAAAAGGTGGCCTGCCGGGGTCACCTTTTTCTATGACTCACAAAAACTGCTTGATCGGTCGTCGTAGATGCTTTAGATGAAAGTCCGGTTCCACCGATTGGCTCTCGGCCCAGCAGAAGTAGTGGGGCTTAGGGTCGTAAAGAACGGCCGTTGGGGTAAATGTTCGGTTGACCGGTTGAACACCCCGCCAAGGGACCAGACCCGCTATCGGTACCCGGAAACGGACCGCCCATTTCTTGGGCTCAAGTTCAGCGTCCACTTCCACTTCCATCCGTACTTCTTTTTCCCGTACCCTATAGTCGGAGAAGAGGGCGCTCCACCATGCGCCGGAGGGGCTTACATTGATCTCCTGGTAGACATCGCCGTTGGCGGTACCCACGAAAAACTCCGCCACATCCCTTTCCCACAAGCCCTCCACAAAATCTCCAGACTCGTGATGTTCTTGGAAGAGCGGCTTCTTGTGAGCGGCGAAACTGAAGATCAAGAAATTGCCTTCCAGTTCCACTCCCATTCGAGGTTCATACGGAGAGTTTTTGCCGTACCAGTCGGCGGAAGTTGTCCAGTTCATCCACGTTGGTTCTTGCTCGACAGGCTCGCACTCCTCCCCATTCTTTCTCCACAATTGCCGCCTAGGCTTAGAGAGATGAAGGAAGGGTACGCTCACATGGATGAATCGCTAGGACTCTTGGAAAGTTATCGGCGGAAGCTGGTTTGGTGGATCGGAGGGGCCATCATGATTTTGGTTGTTCCCTTCACTTTGAACAACCTGTTGCAGGGCCGGCTTTTTGTGGGTGCCGCTTCGCTATCGGTGGTGGTCCTGATGCTGATAACAGCCACCATACTCTACACAACCGGCAAGCCGCACCCGGAGTTATTGTTTCCCCCCATCGCTGCTTTCTTGGTCCTTTGCTTTTTTAAACAGGGCGTGATCGCCGCTTTCTGGTCTTACCCGGCCGTGGTGGTGTTCTATTTCCTACTGCCGTTTCGTAAAGCGGTGTGGGTGAACGTCGCCCTATTTCTGGTATTGGCACCGGTCTCGTTCCACATCCTTAGTGTGGATTTGGCGGCGCGGTTCGCGGCCACTATTCTGGGAGTAAGTTTGACCTCCGCCATCTTTCTGGGGCAACTGGAGAATCAGAGTAGCGAACTGCGAAGAATGGCGGTGACGGATCCTTTGACTCAAACACTCAACAGACTTCAGATGGACCACATTCTCTCCTCTTGCCGGGCCCGAGCGCGCCGTGCCGAGACCACATTTTCCCTCATCTCTCTGGATATCGATCACTTTAAAGCCATCAACGACGATTTCGGACACGCCGAGGGGGACCGGGTTCTCAAGGGTGTTGCCAAGATAATGAAGGACCGGATTCGCACTTCCGACTACATCTTTCGAACCGGTGGAGAAGAGTTTCTCCTGTTACTCGAGCAGACCAACGAATATGAGTCTGTGATGGTAGCCGAAGAGTTGCGGCGCCTGGTGGAAGAATCCGGTCTCTGCCCGGAGCGCAAGGTGACCATCAGTCTGGGGGTCGCCTGCTGGCGAGCCGGAGAACTGGTGGAGTCCTGCGTGAAAAGGAGTGACGAGCGGCTTTACCTGGCTAAAAGGCGAGGGCGCAACAGGGTGGTGGCCCAAACCGACTCCCAGGTGCTGCAAAGGAGTGCGCTCTCCAGCTTGGCCGTTTGACGAGGAGCCTTCTCGCCTGAAAAGAAGCCACCCTTGTGGCGAGGGAGCATCAATCAAGAGAACTCATTTCTCCTTATGAACCGATACCTAATGAGAAGTTGCAACAGATCTCTCATCGGGTGGAAGGGGGTGTTTTACTCTCTTGCGAGATTTGCTATCGGTTTCTCGATCAAAATAATCTCCGAGCCCAGGTCGCCGAACATTACGACGCTGTGGACCCGGCCAATCCCAACAGTTCCATGATTCAGGGATTTCGGTTGAGAAAGCTGTTGCAGGAACAACCTTTGCCGGAGTCTGTCCTCAAAACCCTCGAAGAAGGCTGCCGAGAGATGGGACAGGATCTGGAAGCAACCGACTTTAGACTCTTCCATCGAGGCAAGAGCCCATTGGACGCGCCTTCAAGAGTCACGGGGTTCAAAGCTCTCAAACAACGTCTTCAGAAGACCTACGTGGAGCATATCTGCAACGGTATCATCCACAAGGCCGAGCACTCTGAGTACCACTTCCTCCAGGACATTCCGGAGCTGGTGGTTCAACGCTCCGAACCTACAATCTCCAGCGGTGTCGCTCTCACCTTGGAGCCCCGATCAAAGTCCACCGACTTCTTGGTTGTGTATTCGGTTTGGGGACTTGCGGAAGATATTGTACGCAAGACGGTGGCTCGAGATGAGTACTGGTTTCACAAAAAGATGGTGCGGGAGGGCCCGGGGGAGCCTCTCTACCGTCGCGTCGGTCACAAAGAGTTTCAACTTCACTACGACTCGGAATCGGACCGTCTGGAGCATCTGACCCTGGGCCGGGAAAAGTCTCGTCGATTCTCGCTGGACACCGAGGAGGCTCATGAACTGGCTCGAGATGCACTTTTGTTGTGCTCCGAAGGGCGGAATCTGGAGATCACCTGGCAGAAAAATGAGAAAGGGTTAGTGATCCTCGGTGTCAGGCCGTTCGAGGTGGAGTCGACCCCTGTTCTCAAGCTCTTTCGTCGAGATGGTGATGGGGAGGTCTTACTGACCGGTCGCGCCGTCACCAATTCGGTGGCTTCCGGTAGGGTGCGGGTGCTCGAGAGTAGCGAGCAGCTCCACGAGTTCCAAGAAGGTGAGATCCTGGTGGCGAGCCGCACTCAGCCGGATTGGGAACCTGCTTTTAAGAAGGCTTCCGCCCTGGTGACTGCCGGGGATA
>Ga0310345_10003576_pt1 | contig 14693 bp, 11 predicted proteins | sample HC15DNA20500_MG_FD_204667 | JGI IMG/M metagenome (GOLD analysis project Ga0310345, IMG submission 204667) | Marine microbial communities from station ALOHA, North Pacific Subtropical Gyre - HC15-DNA-20-500_MG | ecosystem: Environmental > Aquatic > Marine > Oceanic | place: Pacific Ocean: North... | reverse complement strand
GGTGTAGATCGCGACCCGGTTCTTGGCCAGGCCCTCGACCAGATACATCTCCCACAGCGGGCGCGACCTGTCCAGCGGTCGCGACCCCAGCCGCGCCACCAGGTCGTGCAGCTGGGCGTCACTGCCCGGCGACGGCAGCGCCGAGCGGCGGATGTGATAGGTGATGTCGAAGTCGCGGTCGTCGACCCAGACCGGGCGGGCCAGACCCAGCGTCACCTCGCGCACCTTCTGCCGGTACCGCGGGACCTGCGGAAGCCGCTGCTCGACGGTGGCCAGCAGCGTCTCGTAGCTCAACCCGTTGCGGGGCTTGCGCAGGATCTGCAGCGACCCGACATACATCGGGGTCGACGAGTTCTCCAGCCGGTAGAAGGATGCGTCCGACGCCGACAGCCTGGTCACCATTGCGGCGGCCGCCTCCCCTCGATCACCCCTCGGTCAAGACCCTGCCACGGTAACGGCACTTCCTGCGTGCGCGCACAATCGGGTGCTCAATAGGTGCGCAGGGGTGTCCGCGGGCCGTGCGAACATGATGTGGTCTGCCACTCTCCAGCAGGCGTTCACCGCGGGACGCACCGTCCCGCGTCCGTCTCGGCCGCTGGAGTATCCGCATGCCCGTATCCCCCGCCCCCGTCTCCCCCGTCGAATCTCAGTGGAGCACCGCTCCGGTCATCGACTACGAGCCCGCGCCGCAGCCACTGAGTGCGCACCGGCCGTCGTGCACGGCACCGCCGACGCACCGCCTGCCAAGCCGGCGGCGGGCGCAGCCCCTCGAACCGCGACCGCCGAAGTCGGCGGTGGTGTTCGCCGAGACGGCGCTGCGGCAGCTGGTCGAGGTGATCGACCGGCGACGGCCGGTGGCGCAACTGAAACCGCTGATGACCCCGGTACTCGTCGAACAGGTCATCGCCCGCGCCGCGGTCACACCACCGGGCAGTGCGACGCTGCGCCGGGTGCGGGTGCGCTGCGTGGATACCGGCGACACCGAGGTGACCGCCGCCGAGGTGTTCGCCACGTTCCTGCGGCGCGGCAGGGTGCACGCCGTCGCCGGCCGCATCGAGGCGCACCGCGGCAGCTGGCGCTTCTGCGCACTGCAGATCGGCTGATCACCGTTGAGGCTGCATCCACTGCGGGGTCCACTCGAACTTTCCCGCGCTGAGCGCAGTCTCAACGTCCTAGCGCCGGCGGCTGCCCTTGGCGTGGCGGCCCTGCTGGCGGGCGGCCTCGCGCCGCTCACGCCGGCTGCCACCCCCGGCGGGCTTACCGTCACCAAAACCGGAGCGCTTGATCTCCACACCGCCGTCCTCCGACGGCCCCGAGTAGGTCAGCGGCCGGGACTGATCGTCGATCCCCTTGGCACGCAACTGCGTACGTTCCTTGGTGGCCACCCCGCCCTGCTGCTCGGCGGCAGCCGCCGCGGACTTGGCGAACTCGGCCAGCCCGGACGGCGCCGCGACCGGCGCGACGGTCGGTGTCGGCGCGGCCTCGACCTGGACGTTGAACAGGAAGCCGACCGACTCCTCCTTCATGCCCTCGAGCATGCCGACGAACATGTCGTATCCCTCGCGGGCGTACTCCACCTCGGGCCGCTGCTGGGCCAGCCCGCGCAGGCCGATGCCCTCACGCAGGTAGTCCATCTCGTAGAGGTGCTCGCGCCACTTGCGGTCGAGCACGTTGAGCAGCACGTTGCGCTCCAGCTGGCGCATCGCGCCCTCGCCGGCGACGCCCTCGATCTCGCTCTCCCGCTCGGCGTAGGCCCGCTCGGCGTCGGCGATCAGCGCGTCGAGCAGCTCGTTGCGGGTCAGCTCGCCGGGCTCACCCACGGCGTCGGAGTCGAGCAGGTCGTGGTGGTCGATGCCGACCGGGTAGAGCGACTTGAGCCCTTCCCACAGCTTCTCCAGGTCCCAGTCCTCGGAGTAGCCCTCGGAGGTGGCGCCGTCGACGTAGGCGGTGATGACGTCGACGAGCATCTTGTGGGCCTGCTCGGCGAGGTTCTCGCCCTCCAGGATGCGGCGGCGCTCGGCGTAGATGACCTTGCGCTGCTGGTTCATCACCTCGTCGTACTTGAGGACTTCCTTGCGGATGTCGAAGTTCTGCTGCTCGACCTGCGTCTGGGCGCTCTTGATCGCGCGCGAGACCATCTTGGCCTCGATCGGCACGTCGTCGGGCAGGTTCAGCCTGGTCAGCAGCGTCTCGAGCGTGGCGCCGTTGAAGCGGCGCATGAGCTCATCGGCCAGCGACAGGTAGAACCGCGACTCGCCGGGGTCACCCTGACGGCCGGAGCGGCCACGCAGCTGGTTGTCGATGCGGCGGGACTCGTGGCGCTCGGTGCCGAGCACATAGAGTCCGCCGGCGGCGCGCACATCCTTGGCTTCGGCGGCCACCTCTGCTTTGACGTGGGGCAGCTCTTCGTGCCAGGCGGCCTCGTACTCATCGGCGGTCTCGATCGGGTCGAGACCGCGCTGACGCAGCCGACGGTCCAGCAGGAAGTCGACGTTGCCGCCGAGCACCACGTCGGTGCCGCGACCGGCCATGTTGGTCGCGACGGTGACCGCGCCGAGCCGGCCGGCCTCGGCGATGATGCCGGCCTCCTGCTCGTGGTACTTCGCGTTGAGCACGTTGTGCGGGATGCGCCGCTTCTGGAACTGGCGCGACAGGAACTCCGAGCGCTCCACGCTGGTGGTGCCGATCAGGACCGGCTGGCCCTTCTCATAGCGTTCGGAGACGTCGTCGACGACCGCGATGAACTTGGCTTCCTCGGTCTTGTAGATCAGGTCGGACTGGTCGGCGCGGACCATCGGCCGGTTGGTGGGGATCGGCACCACGCCGAGCTTGTAGATCTCGTGCAGCTCGGCGGCCTCGGTCTCGGCGGTACCGGTCATGCCGGCGAGCTTGTCGTAGAGGCGGAAGTAGTTCTGCAGCGTGATCGTGGCGACGGTCTGATTCTCGGCCTTGATCTCGACGTGCTCTTTGGCCTCGATGGCCTGGTGCAGACCCTCGTTGTAGCGGCGGCCCATCAGCACGCGGCCGGTGAAGTCGTCGACGATCAGCACGTCACCGTTGCGGACGATGTAGTGCTTGTCGCGCTCGAACAGCTCCTTGGCCTTGATGGCGTTGTTGAGGTAGCTGATCAGCGGCGAGTTGGCGGCCTCGTAGAGGTTCTCGATGCCGAGCTGATCCTCGACGAACTCCACGCCGAGTTCGTGCACGCCCACGACGCGCTTCTTGATGTCGACCTCGTAGTGGACGTCTTTTTCCATCAGCGGAGCCAGCCGCGCGAACTCGGTGTACCAGTTCGAGCCGCCGTCGGCGGGGCCGGAGATGATCAGCGGGGTGCGGGCCTCGTCGATGAGGATCGAGTCGACCTCGTCGACGATGGCGAAGTAGTGGCCGCGCTGCACGCAGTCCTCGAGGCGTAGTGCCATGTTGTCGCGCAGGTAGTCGAAGCCGAACTCGTTGTTGGTGCCGTAGGTGATGTCGGCGGCGTAGGCCGCGCGACGCTGCTCCGGCGACATCTGCGACAGGATGACGCCCACGTCCAGGCCGAGGAAGCGGTGCACGCGGCCCATCCACTCCGCGTCACGTTTGGCCAGGTAGTCGTTGACCGTGACGATGTGCACGCCCTTGCCGGTGAGCGCGTTGAGGTAGGCCGGCAGCACCGCGGTCAGGGTTTTGCCCTCACCGGTCTTCATCTCGGCGACGTTGCCGAAGTGCAGCGCGGCGCCGCCCATGATCTGGACGTCGAAGTGCTTCTGGTTGAGCACCCGCCAGGCCGCCTCACGGGCCACCGCGAACGCCTCGGGCAGCAGATCGTCGACGTCCTCGCCGTCGGCGACGCGGTCCTTGAACACGACGGTCTTGTTGCGCAGTTCGGCGTCGGAGAGCTTCTCGACGTCGTCGGACAGGGTGTTGACGTAGTCAGCCACCCCCTTGAGGCGCTTGACCATGCGGCCTTCGCCGAGACGGAGCAACTTCGAGAGCACGCTGTTAACCCTTTTTCCTCGATGGATTCGTCACCGGTGGACGGACACCATCGTACGGGTGGATCCGGCGCGCAAACCGGCACCTGGGGTGCGGTTGCGCGCCGGATCGGGCTGCGGCGGTCCTCAGGCCAGCCGGATCAACCCGTAGTCGTAGGCGTGGCGGCGGTAGACCACGCATGGACGGTCGCTTTCCTTGTCGTGGAACAGGAAGAAGTCGTGGCCGACCAGTTCCATCTCGTAGAGCGCGTCGTCGACGGTCATCGGGGTGGCCTGGTGCTCCTTGACACGCACGATCTGGCCGGGTTCGTGGTCGTCGGCGATGTCGCTGTGCTGCCCGTCGACGCTCGGGGCGGAGGGCACGGCGAATGCGGCGTCGAGGTGGTCGAGCGAGGTCGCTTCGTGCAGCGACACCGGCCGCTTGTCGCCGTAGTGGATCTTGCGCCGGTCCTTGCTTTTGCGCAGCCGGGATTCGAGTTTGCTGTAGGCGGCTTCGAGGGCGGCGTAGAAACTGTCGGCGCAGGCTTCGCCGCGCACCACCGGGCCACGCCCGCGGGCGGTGATCTCGATGTGCTGACAGTTCTTGCGTTGCCGGCGATTCTTCTCGTGGTAGAGCTCGACATCGAAGAGGTAGATGGTGCGGTCGAATCGTTCCAGGCGGGACAGCTTGTCGGTCACGTGCTGACGGAAGTGGTCAGGCACCTCGACGTTGCGGCCCGTCACGACGACGTCGGCGTTACCGGAGGATTCGGACGGTTCGCCGTCCATGACCATTGCGCTGTCGGTGTCCACGGAAAAACTTGACATGCTTGGCAACTCGATTCTCTCTCGCTTACGCACGCCTGCTGCGTGCCCGGCTGGGAAGAAATCGCGCCGACGGGGCGTATGTGGTCGCGCCGCTCGCCGGTGCAAGGTGTCGAGGACTCACCTCCTACCGCTGGCGCGATACCGGCGCGTCACCTACAGGAGCGCGCCGTGAGTTGTTCACGGTTCGTTGGTGCCGACGGTAGTCCGAGTTCACGTGTTCGTGCCACTAATTCGGCAGACCTGTTTTCAGTTCTTCATGCCGGGTTGATCTCGGGGTAATCGCGGCTAGGCGTTCGCCAGCGCGAGCACGGCGACCACGTGGGCTCCGCCGGTTTGCAGGATATGGACGGATTCGGCCGCCGTGGCGCCGGTGGTGACGATGTCGTCGACCAGCAGCACGGGCCCGTCGACGGCTCTGATGCGACGGACCCGGCCGGCGATGTTGCGCTGACGGTCGGCGCTGGACAGGCCGACCGAGTCCCGGGTGAAGGTCTTGAGGCGAAGTGCCGCGACGACGCTCAGACCAGAGTCGGCGACGGCATCCGGGTCTGTGCCGGCGACGGCGCTCAGGTCGGGGCTGGCGACGGCGCTCAGGTCGGGGCTGGCGACGGCGCTCAAGTCGCTGCCGGCGCTCAAGTCGGGACTGGCGACGGCGAGTTTTGCGATGCGGGTGACGGGGTCACCGCCGCGCCTGCGGGCCGACGACCGCTTGGTGGGGGCGGGCACCACCACGAGGGGACTTTCGAGGATTCCCCAGGTCATCAGATGTGCCAGGCCGTCGCGCAGCGCGTGGGCGAGCGGTCGGATCAGGTCAGTGCGGCCGTGCTCCTTGACCGCGACAATCGCCTTGCGGCGCGGCCCGGCGTAGCGCCCGAGCGACAGGACGGGCACCCCGGGGTCGATCCGCGGGGTGACGAGATACGGTTCGTCGGGGTGGACGGCCAGCGCGCCGTCGCACTCTGGGCACCACGGCGTGGCAGGGGCGCCGCACCCGCCGCATTGCAGCGGCAGCATCAGGTCGAGCATCTGTCCTCCTCCCCTGGCGCCTTCCGCGCCGTGGCTGGTCCCGGCCGGGTCCCGGGGCTGCCGGCCGCGTCCCGTGGCTCCCCCCGGCCGGGTGCCGGAGCGGCCGCCACCAGCCCGGTCACCCTCGTCGAACGTGAATCCTCTGCGAAATCCGGGCCGACTTTTCGCACTGAGCTCACACTCGGCGATGCCACGCCGTCCACACCCTCGCCACGATGCCGCCGTCGGTGTCCGCAGAGGTCACCCGGATGTCGTCCCAGCCACGGTCGGTGACAGCGTCGTGGCGACGAATGCCTTTGTTGAACTCCCAGGGCGTCCTGCGGTGGTGGTCACCTTCGTAGTCGACCGCGATCATCTTGTCCCGCCAGCCCATATCGAGCTCCCCGATCAGACCCCCGTAGTCGTCATAGACCGGGATCTGAGTCTCCGGGCGCGGGAAGCCGGCTCGGATCAACAGCAACCGGACCCGGGTCTCCTGGGGTGATTCAGCGCCCGCGTCGACGAGATCGAGTGCCTCGCGGGCCCGACGGATGCCGCGACGCCCCTTGTGGCGTTCGGCGAGCAGCTCGACGTCGGCGATCTTGAGCTTGGTGGCGCGGGCCAGCGCGTCGAGCACGGCGACGGCTCGGTCCAGCGGGTACCGGCACGCGATGTCCAGGGCGGTGCGCTCTGGCGTCGTGACCCGCACGCCTCGGACCACGTTGAGCTCGTCGTCGGCGACGCTGTCGGACCAGACGACGATCCCGCGCGGCGCATGCCTGTTGCTCCAAAGAATTTCGGCGGGGCGACGGGCGTCGACCCACTTCGCTCCGTGGAGCGCCGCGGCCGACTGACCGGCGACGACGCCCGCGCGCCCCGTCCACAGCCAGACGGCTTTCGCGCGAGTGATCGCGGTGATCTCCGCCCCCGGCGGTAGGTAGATGCCCGGTAGGACGGCGCGGTAGCGGCTGCGCAGTGCATACGGTGTCAGCCGGCCCGCCCGGACCGCCTCACTGCCGATGAAGGGCTCCCCCATGCCGCGAGTGTGCTCGGTGCCACCGACACGTCGCCGATTGTGAAGCCTGAGCGAAAAAACGTCCGGCGGATCGCAACCAGTTCACGCTCGGCGACTGCCCGAGCACCTCCCGCACCCGTCGGCGCACCCAGCCACCGGACGTTCGGCGACAACCCGAGCAACTCCCGGCAACCCGAGCAGCCCCGCCGCCACCGCACGCACGGCCACTACCCGAGCAGCTCCCGCACCCCGTCGGCCGACTCTGCCGCCACCGCACGCACGGCCAACTCTCGAGCCGCCGCCCGGTCTACGGCCCGCACCGCCTCCTTGACCGCGGGCACCGCGGGCGGGGTGACCGACAGCGCGTCGACGCCCAGCCCGATCAGCAGCCCGGCGGCGCGCTCGTCGGCGGCGAACTCCCCGCACACCGACACCGACGCCCGCCCCTGCGCACCAGCGCACGTGGCGCGGATCAGGGCGAGCAACCCCGGGTCGTAGGAATCACCGATCGTGGCCACCGCGTCGTTGCCGCGATCGGCGGCCAGCGCGTACTGGGTCAGGTCGTTGGTGCCGATCGACATGAAGTCGACGTGGGGCGCCAGCGCCGCGGATTTCAGCGCGGCGGCAGGAACTTCGACCATGATCCCGACCTGCAGGCCCGCGGGAGCGGGCCCGGCCTTCGTGACGGCGTCGTCGAGCAACTGTCGCGCGGCGAGCAACTCGTCGAGTGTGCTGACCATCGGGAACATCACGCTGACGGGGGTGTGCTGTGCCACCAGCGCCATCGCCAACAACTGGTCGGACAACAGCTGTGGGTGCTGCAACGACATTCGGATGCCGCGGACGCCCAGGAACGGGTTGAGCTCGGCGGGCCCGGGCGCGAACTCCAGCGGCTTGTCCCCCCCGACGTCGAGGGTGCGCAGCGTGACCCGCCGTCCGTCGAGAGCTTCGGCGATCTTGCGGTAGACGGCCACCTGTTCGTCGACGCTGGGTGCGTCAGGCCGGCCGAGAAACAGGAATTCGGTCCGGACCAGCCCGGCGAAGTCGGCGCCGTGCGCGGCGGCGGCCCGCGCGTCGTCGACCGAGCCGATGTTGGCGCCGACGCCGACGGTGACGCCGTCGGTCGTGACGGCGGGCCGGTCCGACCGGGCGTGGGCGGCGCGGCGACGTTCCTCGAGCGCATGCACCTGCTCGAGGAACCGGGCGCGGACGTCGGCGGGCGGGTCGACGAGGTACTCGCCGCGGGTGCCGTCGACGGCAATGGTGGTGCCGTCGGCGACCGTCAACACGTCGGGTCCGGCACCGACAATCGTGGGAATGTTCTTGGCGCGCAGCAGGATCACGTTGTGGGCGTGGGGACTGCCGTATGCCATCAGCACCGCGACCACCTGCGCCGGGTCCAGTTCGGCAGCTTCGCCGGGGGTCAGGTCGTCGGCGATCAGCACGCCGCTGCCCGCGGTTCCCGGCGCGACGCCGAGCATCGCCCGCAACACCTGGTCACCGACGGCGGTGACGTCGGCGGCGCGGGCCTGCAGGTACGGGTCGGTCAAGGCGGCGAACCTGCCCGCCAGTGCGCTGACCGCGGCCGACCAACCGGCAGCGGCCGACGAGCCGTCATCGATGCGGGCGCGGGCGGCGTCGAGCAGTTCGGCGTCGTCGAGCAGCAGGAGGTGGGCGTCGAAGATCCCTGCCTCGGCCTCTCCGACGTCGCGGGCGGTGTGGGCGCGCTGAGCGCTGATGTCGCGATGGACGGTGGCGATCGCCTTGTCCAGCCGTCGCCACTCGGTCGCCGGGTCGGCGGCGGGTTCGTCGGGCACGTCAATGGGACCCCGCCGGGCCGAGCGGGCCGGGCCGAGGCCCAGCCCCGCCACCGCGCCGATGGGTTGCCGGCCCACCGCGCCGATGGGTTGCCGGGCCGCGTCGGACACTGCAGTGGCCGGTTCGTTGGATTCGTCGAAATTGCGTGCGGCCAGCGCCAGCACCTGCTCGAGCGTCTCGGCGGCCCGACTACCCGAGACCCGCAGCTCGACGGTGTCGCCCTTTCTGACGCCCAGCGTCGCGATCTTGGAAAGGCTTGTGGCGTCCACCCATTCGGAGTCGGTGCGCACATTGCGCAGGTGGACGCGGGCGTCGCGGTGACGCACCTCCTGCACCAGCCGGGCGGCGGGGCGGGCGTGCAGGCCGTGCGGGTTCTCGACGGTGAAGGTGCCGACCAGACCGTCGTCGACCGGAACGCCCGCGGCGCCGGCGTCGGGGGCCTCACCCAGTTGTCCGGCCTTGCCGGCCAAGGCCCCGCCGGCCTCGGCGACGACCTCGTCGATCGTGGCCCCACCGGCGGCGGCCACCGCGGCGACCACCAGACCCTCGACCAGCGGCGCCGGGCACAGCACCACCCGATCGCGAGCATCGTCGTCGAGCAGCTCCAGGGCGAGTTCGGCAGACAGCACGGCGCTGCCCAGATCCATCAGCACCACCACGCCGGCACCCTGGTCGGCGGAGGTGATGGCGTCGACGATCTGCGCAGCATCGGTGCCGAAGGTGGTTTCGTCGAGGCCTGCGGCGACGGCGATGCGAAGTTGCTTGCCGTGCACCATCTCCTGGGCCAGCGCGACCGCGGCGCGAGCCAGCGCTCGGCTGTGAGAGACGACAACCAGCCCGACGGGCGCCATGGCGGTCACGCCCCGAATGCCGTTGCCGCCGCGCCGATCAGCATGGCCGACGAGGCCGCGCCCGGGTCGATGTGCCCGACGCTGCGCTGGCCGAGGTAGGAGGCGCGGCCCTTGCGCGCGACCATCGCTTCAGTGGCGTCGCGCCCGGCCACGGCGGCCGCCTCCGCGGCGACCAGCGCGGTCGCCAGATCCGCTCCGGCTGCCAGTTCGGCATCCAGGGTGTCCAGCGCGGGAGCCAGCGCGTCGAACATGGTCTTGTCGCCGGCCTCGGCGCGCCCGCGCTGCACCACACCGTCGACCCCGGCACGCAGCGCCTTGGCGAAGTCGGTCGCACTCGCGCCGTCTGCCAGCGCGGTGGCCATCCGCAGGAAGAACGTCCCGTAGAGCGGACCGCTGGCCCCGCCGACCGAACTCACCAACGTCATCCCGACTTTCTTGACGAGCGCGGCGGGGTCTGGCGCAGGAGTCTCGTCGAGCGCCGCGACGACGGCGCTCATGCCGCGTTCCATGTTGGTGCCGTGGTCGGCGTCGCCGATGGCCGCGTCGAGGTCGGTGAGATACCCGGCGTTCTCGCCGATCACGCGCGCATACTCCCGAATCCAGTCGGTCAGAGTGGTGACGTCGATGTCCGCCTGAGTCATTCAGCAGCCCTTCCGCAGTGCCGGCGTGTTCACCGGGTGGTCCCATAACGTCAGCAGGTCATCGTCGGCACGCAGCAGCGTCACCGAACATCCGGCCATGTCCAGGCTGGTGATGAACGGGCCGACCAGCGAGCGGGCGATCTGCACGCCCGACTTCTCCAGGATGGCAGCCACTTCGGCGTACATCACGTACAGCTCGAGCAGTGGGGTGGCGCCCATGCCGTTGACGAACACGATGGCCCCGTCCGGGCCGGCGAAGTCGAGGTCGGCAAGGATCGGTTCGCAGATCAGTTCGGCGACGTCACGGGCGGGCCGGAGCGGCATGCGTTCGCGGCCCGGTTCGCCGTGGATTCCGATACCCACTTCCATTTCCGAGTCGGACAGTTCGAACGTGGGGTGTCCGACGGCGGGCACGGTGCACGAGGTTAGCGCCACGCCCATGCTGCGGGCGGCGGCGTTGACGCGGCGGGCGACGTCGGCCACATCGGCCAGCGGGCGGCCCTGGTCGGCGGCGGCTCCGGCGATCTTCTCGACCAGGACCGTCGCGCCGACTCCGCGTCGCCCGGCGGTGAAGGTGCTGTCCTGTACGGCGACGTCGTCGTCGACGATCACCGACTCGACCGGGATGTCCTCGGCCATGGCCAGTTCCGCGGCCATCTCGAAGTTCATCACGTCACCGGTGTAGTTCTTGACGATGTGCACCACGCCGACGCCGCCGTTGACGCCGCGGGTGGCTTCGAGCATCTGGTCGGGCACGGGTGAGGTGAAAACCTCACCGGCACAGGCGGCGTCGAGCATGCCCGGGCCCACGAAGCCGCCGTGCAGCGGTTCGTGCCCGGAGCCGCCACCGGAGATCAGGCCGACCTTTCCTGAAACGGGGGCATCGCCGCGGTAGACGATGCGGTGGGTGTGGTCGACGCGCAGTTCGGGGTGGGCGATGGCGATGCCGCGCAGGACCTCGGCGACGACGTCGGCCGGGTCGTTGATCAGCTTCTTCATGGTGGGGCTCCTCGGGGTCAGGCGGGGGTGGGTGCGGCGGCGGGTTCGGGCACCGCTGCCGGTGCGTTGTCGGCGCGGGTGCGGGAGATCGCGACGTAGGCCAGCGCGGCGAGCGCACCGGCGAGCAGTTCGGCACTGAGGTAGACGGGCAGCTGGTTCCAGTGCACGGTGCCGCCGGCGAGCTGCTGCACCAGCATCGGGCCGAGGGTGCGGGCCGGGTTGATGGACGCTCCGGTGGTGGGCGCCACCGGGATGATCGCGGCGAACACCACGAGGCCGATCGCGACACCCGCGAACCCGACGGAGGCCTTGCGGTGGATCACGCCGAACACGGTGAACACAAGAATGAACGTACCGATGAACTCGGCGAAGAAGGCCTGGGCCGGACTGATTCCGGGGGCGTAGGTGGCGACGCCGAGGCCGGCGTCACGCGCGGCCAGACCCAGCACACCGATGATCGCCGCGGCACCGGCGACGGCGCCGACGACCTGGGCGGTGAGGTAGGCCGGGACCCGGGACCAGGGGAACTTGCCCGTGACGGCGAGGCCCACCGTGACGGCGGGGTTGATGTGGTTGCCGCTGATGTGGCCCAGCGCGTAGACGGTCGCGACCACCACGGTGGCGAACGCGAAGGAGATCATGCCCAGGTCGGCCATCGTGAACGGGGCGTCGCCGTTGACGATGATCGTGGCGGGCACCGATCCCACTCCGATGAACACCAGGAAGGCGGTGCCGAGCGCTTCGGCGGCCAGTTTCTGGGTGAGGGATGGCTCGTCCATGCTTGCTCTCCGTTGAGTCTGAACTGAGTATGTCTCAACTATCTCGTATGTCATTCGACATTATCGAATGTGATCTGGACCATACGCCTATGCTTCGGTGGATACAAGGGTGGTTCCGGAAGGGGTGGCGCGCTGATGATCCAGGCGGTGGACCGCGCGCTGCGCATCCTGGCCGTGCTCGGCGGCGGCCGCCGGATGAGTCTCGGCGAGATCTCCACCGCCATCGACCTGGCCCCCTCCACCGTGCACGGACTGGTGCGCACCCTGCTGGCTCACGGCATGGTCCAGCAGGAACCCGACTCCGGCCGTTACCGGCTGGGCCCGGCGACGCTGCGACTCGGCAACGTCTACCTCGACACGCTGGAACTGCGATCGCGGGTGGCGATCTGGGCCGAGGGGCTGGCCCGGCGCACCGGCTGCGCGGTGCGCACCGCCGTGCTGCTGCGCGATGAGGTGGTGGTGGTGGCCCACGAACCCCGGCCCGACGGCACCCGTCAGATGCCGGAGGTCGGCATCGTCATCCCCGCCCACGCCAGTGCGCTGGGGAAGGCGTTACTGGCGTTCTCCCCCGAAGCGCTGACCGGGCCGCTGCGCAGCATGACCGGTGACACCGTCACCGACCCGGCGACGTTGGCCGAGCAGCTGGTCCAGGTCCGAGCCACCGGCATCGCCAGCGAAGTCGAGGAAGCGATCCTGGGGGAATGCGCTTTGGCGGCAACGGTTTTCGACACCACCGAACAGCCGGCCGGCGCGATCAGCCTGGTGGTGCCCGCCGGCCGCTGGCCGCTGCCGCCCGAGGCGGTCGACGCGTTGCGGGACACCGCACGCACCGTGTCGCGCGAGCTGGGCGCCCCGGTGTGGCCGCCGCGCACGTGACGGACGCACACGTGACGGGCGCACACGAGACGGACGCGCACGTGACGGACGCACACGTGACGCGCGCCGTCAGGTCAGGACGATCGAATCCCCCTGCACGTCGACCGACACCGGGGTCAGCGGCCGGGCCGCCGGCCCGTTGACCACCTGGCCGTCGAGGCTGAACTTGCTGCCGTGGCATGGGCAGTTGATGGTGCCGTCGGCGACCTGGTTGATCAGACAGCCCGAGTGGGTGCACACCGCCGAAAAGGCCTGGTAATCCCCTGCGACCGGCTGGGTGACGACGACGTCGCCGACGATGATCCCGGACCCGACGGGCACGTCCGCGGTCGAGGTGAGCGACTCCGGCGCGGCCGACGGGTCACCGCCCGGGCTCGCGTCCGCCCCGGCGTCGGGATCGGACCCGGAATCGCCGCTCGAGCAGGCCGCCAGCGTGACCGCCGCGGCCCCGACGCCGAAGCCGGCGAGCACGGTTTTGCGCGGGATCGGCACGTCGTGGATGTCCATCACTGACCTTTCGGTGGGCTGGCCGCCGATGGGCTGTACCGCGCGGCAGGCTCCAGTGTCAGCCAGGCAGCACCGGTTTGGCACCCGCAACCATCAACGGGCGCACCTCCACCCAGCTCGGATCGCCGTCCTCGGCGGACGCGCCGGACAGTTGCAGCACCCCGCGGCCGTCGGACACGTAGACCGTCGACGGGTTGGCTGCCACCGTCGTCACCGGCATCAGCAGGTTGCGGCTCGGCGCATCGGAATTCACGCCGTCGAGGTTGACGTAGGACACCGGATGCTGCGGGTCGGTGCGGCTGACGACGATGTCGTCGCCGGTGCGCCATCCCAGCGAGACCGCGGTGTTGCCCAGCCCGTAACCCAGCCGGCGCGGGAACGTCAGCGCGTATCCGCCGCCCTCGGTCTGCTCCACGCCGGCCAAGATCACCCGGCCGTCGATCACCATCGCCGCGCGGGTGCCGTCGCGGGAGAGCTGCAGCTCGGTGATCGCGCCGGGGAAGCGCGCCGTCACGGCGGTGGAGTCGACCGGGATGCGGGCAGGCTGCCCGGAGGCGTCCTGCACCGCGCGCACGACATTGAGGCCGTCGACGACGACCCAGATCGACTCGTCGAGCGACCAACTCGGCCGGCTCAGGGTGCGTCCGTCCATCACCTGGGCGGCGCTGCCGCCCAGCGGGCCGACCCACAGCGACGACGCCATGTCGGGGGCGCCGGGACGTTGCACGACGACCGAGGCGACTTCCTGTCCCGACCGTGACAGCGCCGCCGCCACCTGGCCCGGTGTCTGCCCGAACGCCCCGGGCACTCGTGGGGCGCTGAACTCGTCGAGGGACACCAGCGAACCGCCGACCAGGGCGTGCAACCCAGCCGCGGCCCCGTCGGCCGCGCCGGGGTCGGTGGCGGCGACGTCGGCGGTGGTCCACCCGTCGGCGAAACGATCGTCGAGCGCGGCGCCGTCGGCGTTGATGACGTAGGGCCCGTTGATGCCGGCGCGCGACAGGGTCCAGATGATCTGTGCGGCCAGCAGTTGCCGGCTGTGCGGGTCGGTGGTGGACAGGTTCTCCAGGTCGATTCGCGCGCCGCCGTAACCGCGGCCGACACCGGTCTTGCCGCCGTCGGCGCGGGTCACCGGACCGCTCAGCTTCAGTGGCTCGTCGAGCAGGTTGCGCACCGTCTTGGCCATCTCCGGCCGCGGACCGGCGATCAGCTTGCTGACCAGTTCGGTGGCCAGTTGGTCGGGTTCGGAGACCGCCACGTAGCGCGGGTCGGGCACCACGGTCTTTCCGGTCGGGTCGACGAAGTAGAGCGTGTTGCGTTTGTAGGTCTCCTGGAACTGCTGCCAGTCCAGGAAAACCCCGTTGGGCAGAGTGTCGATGCGCCAGCCGTCGGAGGTTTTGATCAGCTCGATGGGACCG
>Ga0310345_10003575_pt1 | contig 14693 bp, 9 predicted proteins | sample HC15DNA20500_MG_FD_204667 | JGI IMG/M metagenome (GOLD analysis project Ga0310345, IMG submission 204667) | Marine microbial communities from station ALOHA, North Pacific Subtropical Gyre - HC15-DNA-20-500_MG | ecosystem: Environmental > Aquatic > Marine > Oceanic | place: Pacific Ocean: North... | reverse complement strand
CTACGAATCTGGCTGACAGCGGCGGCGATCTGCATCTCCAGAATCTGCTCACCGTAGGCGGCGGTGGAGCGGGCCGGGTTGCCGAGGGAGCCGATGCCGTTGCTGCGTGTGCCCACCGTCATCTCATCGAGGCGCAGCATGTCCGGGTTGAGGAACATGAGACTCGCGGTGTCGTGCATGCCGGCGTGCGTGCCGACGTCCTGCTCCCGTTCGCCCTGCGTGACCAGCCAGGCATCGCCCGGACCGGGATAGTAGTCCGTGAGGTGGTGCACGCGGACCGGCGTGTCCGCCCACTCCCGGTTGAGACGCTCAGCCACGGCGGCCTGTGAAGACTGATTGCCCCCGCTGTCGCCGAGCAACGCGATGTCGAGGAAGCCGTGCTGCTGGAGGCTCCGCGCCGCAAACTCCAGCACCTGCTCGAACACCTCGGGTGGTGTGGTGATCGTGCCGGGGAAGCGCATGTGTCCACTGGGCGGGTCGACGTCCCCTTCGGGCACATAAGCCATGACCGGGGCCACCAGCGCGTTCTCCAGACGTTGGGCGACCACCCCCGCTTTGTAGCGAACGAGGTAGTTATGCTTGCCCAGCACCATGTGGGGGCCGTTCTGCTCGGTGCCACCGGTGGGGATGATCACCGTGGTGGTGCCGGCGGCCACTACGTCGCGCACTTCTGGCCAAGTCAGATCCTCAAGAAACACCGATGCCGGGGTCTGGGCCAGGATGGCTGCCGGCGTGAATGCCGCGGCGAAGATCAAATCAGTGAATCGCATAGTCATTCCCCGATAGCTCGAGCACGAAATCCCACGACGCCAGCATGTCCGTGCCCGGCCGTGGCAGCAAGAGGGCGCGGCCTCGCGTGTGTGTGGCGGGCGGCCCATCTTGGGCGGGCGCACGCCTCGTGCCCCACTTTTCGTCCCTCTTCCCGACGAGAGAAGCGTGGTCATGACATCTCGAGCACTTCGTTCACGCGCCATGATGGCACTGGTAGTCCTCTCGACTTCAACATTGGCTGCTTGCTCTGGGGGCGGAAGTCCCGATGACGGAGCTAGCGCGCTGGCTGCCTCCGATCTCCGCATCGTGAGCCTGTCCACCCGTGCGCATCTGGTCACTGGCGGCGATGTCCTGCTTCGCGTCGAAGTCGGCACCGACCTCGACGCCTCCCAGGTCGAAGTGACGAGCAACGGGGATGATGTGACGGAATCGTTCCGCTTGGTCGCGCAGGGCGCCGCACTCACCGGACTGGTCCAGGGGCTCCGTGACGGGAACAACGAGATCGAGGCCCGGATATCCGACGGGGGTGCCTCCTCAAAACTGCAAGTCGTCAACCACCCGATCTCGGGCCCGATCGTCTCCGGACCGCACCAGACGCCTTATCTGTGTCAGACGGAGGAGTTCACAACCGCGGGTGGGGCATCGCTCGGCGCGCCGCTGGACGTGAATTGCGCGGTCACGACGCGCGTCGAGTACGTCTACCTGTCGACGCTCGACCAGGAGTTCAAGCCGTATTCGTCCGCCGCGAGTGCGGGCCCGCCGTCCGACGTAGCCGAGGCGACGATCCTGGACCGCTCTACCGTCCCGTTTATCGTGCGAGTGCAAACGGGCACCGTGAACCGTGCCATCTATCAGAGCTCGATGTTGCACGACCCCAACGACCCTGAGCCCGATCCGTGGACACGCAGTCGTGGATGGAACGGGAAGCTCGTCTATACGCACGGCGGCGGCTGTCGGAATGGCTGGTTCCGGCAAGGAGCTAGCACAGGCGCCGTCCTTCAGGAAGGACTGCTCGAGATGGGGTTTGCGGTCACTTCCGCTTCCCTGAACGTGTTCGGACAGAACTGCAACGATCTGTTGGCGTCCGAGACGCACATCATGGTGAAAGAGCGCTTCGCGGAGAGCTACGGCGAGCCGGTCTATACCATCGGCACGGGCGGATCTGGGGGTTCCTACCAAAGCCACCAGACGGCGGACAATTATCCCGGTGTCTTCGACGGCATCATCGTGTCGTCCAGTTTCCCGGATGTCACGTCGGCCACGATCTTCACCTTGGCGGACGCGCGCCTGCTGCATCACTACTTCACTGAGGTGGCGGCGCACGAGTTCAGCAAGGATGAGCAGCGCAGGATTTCCGGGTTCGGCTCCTGGGGCAGTATCGCCAACCTGAGTCGCGGTGCCGCTCGCATCGACGCCACGTACTCCAAGCACGCAACGCCTGAGGCTCAGGGCGCGGAGGTCGGCCTGCCCGAGCTCGAGCCTCTGCGCTACAGTGCCTCGAATCCGGAGGGGATCCGGGCCACGGTCTATGACCACACAGTCAACGTCTATGGCGTGGACGAGTCCACGGGCTTCGCCGCGCGTCCTTTGGACAACTACGGCGTGCAGTACGGCCTCGAGGTGCTGAATCACGGAAAGATCACCCCGGCACAGTTCCTGGCGCTCAACAGAGACATTGGAGGCTTCGACGCGGATCTAGACCACGTGCCCCAGCGACACCGCGCCCACCCAGACGCGGCCAGGCGTGCGCTCGACACGGGCCGGATCCTGAACGGTGGCGGGGGTCTCGCCTCGACGCCCGTGATCGACTACCGGAGCTTCACGGACCACCGGGAGGGCGGGGACATCCATATGATCGTGCATCAGCACTCGACGCGCGCCCGCTTGTCAAAGGCCAACGGCCACGCGGATAATCACGTGACGAACGTGGGTGGTCGTTGGGGATACACGGAGGAGCGTCCCGACCTCGGCAGGCTCTTCCGCAGCATGGACGAGTGGCTCATGAACCTCGTCGAGGGCGACTCCTCAGTCCTGCGAAGTGAGCGGGTCGTGCAAGCGAAGCCGAGCGATCTGGTGGACAACTGCTGGGATACGCGGGGTGAGGAACGCGTGAACGTTCGCGAGTCGCTCAGCCCGGACGGCACCGGCACCTGCGGAGAGATCTACCCGGCGTATTCGACCGCGAGGCTCGTAGCAGGCGCGCCGCTCGCGAACGATATCGTGAGCTGTCAGCTCAAGCCCCTCGACCCGGCCGACTACGAGGTCAGCTTCGCGGATGGGGAGTGGGCCGAGCTAGAGGCGATCTTTCCGGATGGCGTCTGTGACTGGAGCCGGGGTGATGCGCACAGCGAGGGCTATCAGGGTACCTGGCTCTCCTTTGGCCCCTCGCCGGTGAACCGGGCGCGTTAAGCGGACGAGTCAGCCTCTCTGCTTCTCGAACAGGAGATTCCGTACGCGCCCGTTCGATACGCGCATTCCGGTCGGCTCTCCGGCGTCGTTCCTCTCGATGCGTGCGCTGCCGAAGAACGACGGGCCCTCATAGACGTCCTGCTCCGTGGGCGTGAGTTCGAAGTCGCTGTGCCGACGATGCTTGGCGATCAGCTTCCCGTCCGCAACCACGAACGTATAGATGGTCTCCAGCTCCGCGCTGAAGTACTTGCCCTGCAAGGCCGCCAATTCTGCGGCAGAGGGCACCCAAGGCGCGATACGGTTGGCGACGCGATCCCCGTTCTGGTGCAGAGTCACGCTCGGCACCGTGCCGTCGGCGGCTCGATGGAACGTGACGGAGGCGATGCTGCCCAGGTGAAACGTCGAGTCCGATGAGGCCGTGAAGACGTTTCGGCCTTGCCCCGTCTCCTGACCACGGAGGGTCGAGCCCTCTCGGGTGAACGATAGTATGAAGCCGGGCCGCAGCTCGTAGTCGCCGACGTACGCCTCCAGAATCACTTCATCGACGTTCACTTCAGGCGGCGCGTCGGCCGCTTGGGGTCGTTCCGGCATCGGCTCCAGGTGATCACCGAAGAAGGCCTCGATCACCTGACCCGCGATGGAGCCGTCGAAGCCGGCGAAGTTGCTGAGCGTGATCACACCACCTTCGAGATCTGGGAAGTAGGTGAACGAAGAGCGGTATCCAGCGCTCGAGCCGCCGTGTGAAAACGTTCGCTGGCCGCGGCGCTCGCCGACGTTGATCCCGAAGGCGTAGGGCAGCGTGCGGCCGCTGGTGAGTACGCCATGCTGTTGCATCTGCTCAATGGCGCTCATGCCTCCGACCGTGGCCTCTCCGTAGTTCGACATCCATGCCGCCAAATCGTCGACCGTCGTGTAGATGCCACCGGCGCCCTGGATGGTGCTGTTGTCGAAGATGCGCACAAAACCGCCCCCGTCCTCTGGGCCATACGACTCCGCGGCGTTAGGGATGCTCTGACCGAAGCTGGTCATGATCGTAGTGTTCTTCATGCCCAGCGGGCCGAGGACATTCTCAGCCATGAACTCGTGAAACGGGATCCCCGACACGCGTGCGACGATATCGGACAACAGCATGTAGCCGGTGTTGCAGTACATATACTCGGAGCCCGGCTCGAAATTGAGCTCACGCATGCGGGCGATGAGGTGAATGGCGTCTCCCTGAGAGATGCCGTCCCCCGCCTTCCAGCCCGCGAGCGCGCTCGAGTTGTAGATCTCGCGCAGACCGCTCATATGGTGAACCAGATGACGCACGGTAATCATCGTTCCGAAATCGGGAATCTCCGGCAGATGCTTACGGATGTCGTCATCGAGGGAGAGCTTGCGCTCTTGCGTGAGCAGCACGATAGCGAAGGCGGTGAACTGCTTCGCCACCGAGCCGACATCGAGCACGGTCTCGCGCGACATGGGTACGCCGTGTTCGATGTTGGCGATCCCGTATGCCTTTGCGAATACTACCTCGCCACCGCGAACTACCGCGACCACCCCGCCTGGTCCGTCGTCGTACTTCGCCATGAGCTCATCGACCCGAGCAGCCGGATCGTGAGATCGGCTCTGAGGCGCCGCCGCTGAGAGCGCGGGTGGGCCGAGTAGCAGCACGATGGTCAGGAGTGCGAGGCAGCGGGCGGGGTTCTTCATGGTAGTACGCCGGTGTCAGACGGTGATCTCATACAGCTACGACGGGTGGAGAATGACGACCGGTTGCTGAGGTCGCCAGAGAGCTGAGCCCTCAGGCTCCTTGTTTGCGGTTGCGGCCCGCCCTACCGTGCGCCCTCGCTCAGGCGGACTGACACCGAACACGGCCAGAAAAACGACAGGAGTCGTACCCAATGCAGACTAGAGCACTCAAGCTGGTTTCCCTTCTCGTTGCCGTCGGCACCCTCTGTGTCAGCGAAACCGCAGCCCAGGGCTTCAGCCTGCCCCCGTTGCTCATGGAGACCGACGCCTTCGAGGACGGCGGCATCGTTCCAGCCAAGTACGCCATGCGGGGCGAGAACGTGCAGCCGGGCTTTACGTTCTCTAATGCTCCGGATGGTACGGTCGCCTACGCCATCATCTTCCACGACCTGGATGTGGCGATGGGCGGCAACACGGGCGATGTACTGCATTGGATCGTTTGGAATATCCCTGCGTCAGCGGGTGGCATTCCGGAAGGGAGTCTGCCCGAGGGGTCTGTGCAGGGTGCCAACGTGATGCGGCGGAATGCCTACATGGGACCCGGCGCGCCCGCGGGGCCTCGCTTCCATCACTACGTATTCGAGCTCTACGCGCTGAGTGAGACGCTCGATATCCCGACGACTTCGGGTCGCGCCGAGTTGCTAGAAGCGATGGCGGGGAAGACCGTCGCGAAGGCCGCATACGTCGGTCGATTCCGCGGAGGTTCGTAGGATTCGACACGCCGGCGCAGTGCCCCTCGCGGCCGTAGCCGCGATCGTCGTGTGCCTGAGCGCCTGCCAGAGTGTTACGGGGGCTGATCCGTCCCGCGTGTTCGAGCTGACGATTGTTCCTGACCAGGTATCGTTAAACGCCCTCGGGACTCACCAACTCATCGGCAAGCTGAAGAACGGGGATGGACGCGAATTCCCATTGGGCAACTGCGTTTGGACGTCGGCAAACGAGGCGGTAGCCACGGTCAGTGAGGAAGGTCTCGTCACGGCGGTCGCGAACGGGACGGCGACGATCAGGCTAAGCGCGGACGTGCCGAGCACCGTATTCGCGCTATTGACCGCCACGTCGGAGGTCACGGTTCAGTTGGCCACTCAGATGACCGGTCCTGCTCGCTGAGGCGCCTCCGGCCCAGGATCTGGCTAGAATGCCCCTCCCGCCGAGGCCACGTTCATGGCAGGTAGCGTCTGACCATTTTCTGCGTGTAGTAGAGTCCGACACCCGTGCCGACCATGCTCACCATGAAGGCCGTATAGATCGAGATCGGCGCGCCTATGAACCAGCCGAGCCATCCTCCGGCGGTCATGCCAGCGAATTTGAGCATCCCTTTATACTTGATCACGCCGGGCGGGTGGTGATGCTACGACTCACTCATCCAATGTGCATGAGGATTCACGTAGCGCCGAGCCTTGAAATCGGGGCGGTGCTTGCGCGACTCGAGGCAGGCGTCGGAGGTGGGCGAGCCTCAGATCCTTCGCACTCCCGAGTGTCAGGTCTATGAGTTCGCTACGTCTCACGCTCGGCCTCGCCCTCGTATTCGGCGCCGGCGCTCAGGCTCAGGAGGTTTTTCCGCCAGCTCCGATGGCCCCCGAAGTCGTCGCCCGAGACGAGCAGGGCCGCACCACCGTGCGCGCCACGAGGCTCACGGAGCCAATTCGCCTGGACGGCCGGCTCAACGAGGCGGTATACGAGTCCCTGCAGTCGATTACGGACTTCATTCAGCAGATACCGGATGAGGGCGCCCCCGGAAGTGAGCGCACGGAAGTCTGGGTGATGTTCGACGACAACAACCTCTATGTGAGCGCTCGCTGCTTCGATTCGGCTCCGCCGAGCGAGTGGGTTGCCAACGAGATGCGCCACGACGTCATGCAGCTGCGGCAAAACGATTCGTTCTCTATCCTGCTCGACACCTTCCACGACCGAAGGAACGGCGTGGCCTTCCTGGTGACGCCGATCGGCGGTTATTCCGACTTCGCGATCACCAACGAAGGCAGCGTGAACACCGATTGGAACGTGGTGTGGGACATGCGAACCGGTCGCTTCGACGGTGGCTGGAGCGTCGAGATGCAGATTCCGTTCAAGTCGCTGCGCTATCGCCCCGATGAGACCCAGGTCTGGGGCCTTCAGCTTCGCCGCATCGTCCGTCGTCGCAACGAGGCCGCGTACCTCACGCCGCTTCCGATCTCGGCCGCGCGCGGCAACAGCATCATCGCGGGACTCTGGCGTGTGTCCGAAGCCGCTTCGCTGGTGGGCATCGAAGTGCCGCCGTTGAGCCTCAATGCCGAGATCAAGCCATTCGCGATCGGGGGCGTGAGGACCGACCGCAACGCGGACCCGCCCACGAGCAACCAGACAGACCGCGACTTCGGAGTCGACTTCAAGTACCGCATCACGCACAATCTGACCGCTGATCTCACGGTGAACACCGACTTCGCCCAAGTAGAAGTCGATGAACAGCAGCTCAATCTGACGCGCTTCAGCCTCTTCTTTCCTGAGAAGCGAGAGTTCTTCCTAGAGGGGAGTGGAAACTTCGACTTCGCCCGTGGCGGCGGCACGCGCGGCGGCGGTGGCCTACCGACGCTCTTCTTCAGTCGGCGCATTGGCTTGCAGAGCGGTCAAGTGGTGCCGATCGTCGCCGGCGGTCGCGTCACTGGCAAGGTCGGCCCGTTCGATGTGGGCCTGCTCAACATTCAGACCGGTGACGAGGCGGCCTCCGGTGCCGAGTCCACCAACTTCACAGTCGTGCGCTTGAAGAGGGACATTCTGCGGCGTAGCACGATCGGCGGCATTTTCACCAACCGCTCGGTGTCACTCGTGGGCGAGGGCGCGAGTCAGCTTTACGGCGTGGACGGCCGGCTCGCGTTCTACGACGATTTCAGCTTCGCGGGCTACTTGGCGAAGACTGAGACACCCGTCCAAGACGGCGAGGACAAGAGCTACCAGGGTCGCTTCGACTACACGGGGGACCTCTATGGCTTGGGACTCGAGCACCTCGTGGTGGAGGATCGCTTCATCCCGGAGGTCGGCTTCGTTCGTCGCGACAATTTTCGGCGCACTTCTGCTTCGGCGCGGTTCAGTCCGCGACCCTCCATCGACCTCGTGCGGCGCTTCGTGGTGGTGGGTCGTTTCGACCGTACCTCGAGCGCGGATGAGGGTGTGCTGGAAACGCGGCAGGGTCAGCTACTACTCGAGTCCGAGTTCGAGAACAGTGACCAACTCAGCTTGTTCTTCAACGACAACTACGAGCTGCTGATCAAGACGTTCACGATCGCACCAGGCGTGACGATTCCCGTCGGTGGATACAGCTTCCGGAATTTCCGCGCCTCGTACCGATTTGGCGCCCAGAGGCCCGTCAGCGGTCACCTTTCGTTTCAGACCGGACAATTTTGGACCGGCGACAACACGGAGCTCGCGCTGCGTAGCGGCCGCATGGAGGTGACGCCTCAGTTATCCATCGAACCGAGCATCTCGTTCAACTGGGTGGACCTGCCCCGAGGGTCCTTCACGAGCAAGCTCGCTCGCTCGCGCTTCACCTACACGTTCACGCCGCGCATGTTCTTGAGCGGCTTGGTGCAATACAGCTCCAGCGGCGACACGTTCAGTACCAACCTCAGGTTCCGATGGCAGTACAGTCCGGGCAGCGAGATCTTCATCGTGTACACGGAAGACCGCGACACGAATCCGCTCATGCCGAACCGCACCACCGAACTGCGCAACCGCGGTCTCGTGGTGAAGATCAATCGGCTTCTGAGGCTTTGATGCCCTCGCTTGGTCGCGGTACCTTGCGCGCTCACGCATGTACGCGCCCGCAGAGGCTCAGCCGTGAGTCCGCGGCGTCACGATAGGAGGGGCTTGATGATGCGGGTAAGGCGGTACGGGACGATCGCGGGTTTGCTGGTCCTGTTTGCTTGCATCGGAGAGCCACCCGCCGAGGAAGGCCGGGCCCCGGCGCCCGTGTTCCCGATCTTGGCCGCGCCCCCTGGCGTCCAAGCGATCTCATTTCTGGGCGATACGCTGAACTCCCCCCAGCTCAGCGATGCGGCTCGCGAGGTGTACCTAGCTCGATACGCTGAAGCCGAAGACGCGCTCTCCGCAGCTCCCGAGGACGTCGATGCGCTCATCTGGATGGGCCGGCGCACGGCCTACTTGGGCCAGTACCGTGAGGCGATCGACATCTATTCGCACGGCCTGACGATCCATCCGGACAACGCTCGGCTCTACCGGCACAGGGGGCACCGCTACATCACCGTTCGCGAGCCCGACAACGCGATCGCGGACTTCGAGCGCGCAGCCGACCTGACGAACGGTCTCCCCGACGAAGTGGAGCAGGACGGTCTGCCGAACGATCAGAACATCCCGACGAGCACGTTGCAATTCAACACCTTCTACCACCTCGGTCTCGCGCATTACATCAAAGGCGATCTCGAGGCGGCCTTGGCCACCTACCGGTCCTGCCTAGCCGTCTCGGTCCACCCCGACTCGGTCGTCGCCACATCGTATTGGCTCTACATGACGCTGATGCGGCTCGGCATGGAGGCCGATGCGCAGCGCGTGCTTGCCGACATCAACGAGGCCATGGATATCATCGAGAGCACGGCGTACCTCAATCTGCTCCTGCTCTTCAAGGGCGAGCGCACGCTCGAGGATCTCCTAGGATCCGACGGGGCCAATGCCACGCTGCAGGGCACCACCATGGGCTACGGACTCGGCGTGTATCACCTGCTCAACGGGCGTGATTCCGAGGCCTACGAAACGTTCGAGCGTGTCACGAGCGGCATAGGGCAGTGGGCGGCGTTCGGTTTCGTTGCGTCGGAAGCCGAGTTGGCCCGACGTGAACCAGCATCCTGATCATGTTTCCACACCACACCACACCACAGCACAGTCCAGGAGTATTCGATGAGTAGCGTGTTCGCCTCACTCGCAGTCGCGATGGCCTTCCAGGTGGCACCTGCCCAGGTCGAGATCGTTGCTCCCCGGTCCGAGGTCGAGGTACAGGAGAGTCTGTTGCTCACCGCCCGTGCGATCGATGGCGCGGGTCGTGTGATGGACGACGTGTTGGTGCGCTGGGTTTCATCGACGCCTGAGATCGCAGAGGTCGACCAGACGGGGCGTGTGCTCGCCACTAATCCGGGTACCGCGCGCATTACGGCGGTGATTGGCGGGCGGCCAACCTCAACGTTGATCGTGATCCGCGAGCTGGGGGCCGCGACGGTCGTGGCCGAATTGTCCTACGCGACGCCCTTTGCCGGACAAGCGGTCCCCCTTCGCGTCAGCGCGTTGAACCGTCTCGGCGAGGCCGTCGCCAACCCGGTCTTCACGTACCAGAGTGACAACGATGCGATCGCCCACGTCGACGGTGCAGGACTGGTGTTCGCACGGTTGCAAGGCACCACGCGCCTGAGCGTCCGCAGCGGCGATGCGTCGACCCGAGTCGAAGTGATCGTGCGTGCTGACCCAGGACTCACGTACTCCCTCACGCCCGAGCAAGCTCAGGCACGTACCGGTGACGTAATCCGTCTGCAGGCTGCGATGCGCTCACCGGACGGGGAGGTGCGTGCATTCCCCGAATGGTCGGTGAGCGGCGCTGGGGCGCAGGTCGAGGACGACGACGGCGAAGGTGTGTTCGTGGCCGAACGGCCGGGCACCTACCGGGTCTCGGCGCGTTTGGGCGAGAACGCCGTGGTGAGTGCCGTCATTCAAGTGGAGGCGCGCGGGGCCGAAGCGGAGCTGATCAAAGTCGGGCGCGGTTCCATCTCCGCGCACCACTCGGGCGACGTCTGGGTCTTCGAGGGCGTCGACGGTCGCGACTACGCCTACATCGGTACGTTTCAATACGACTGGATGAAGGTCTGGGACGTGACCGATTCGTCGAACCCGATCCTGACGGACTCGGTGCAGGTGGACGCCCGGCGCATCAACGACGTCAAGATCCATCCCAACGCGCGGTTGGGCATTGTCACGCGCGAGGGTGCGTCGAGCCGTCGCAACGGCATCGTCCTACTCGACCTCAGCTCTCCCGCACATCCCACGATTCTCTCCGAGTATACGGAGACCCTCACCGGTGGCGTGCACAACGTCTGGATCGACGGTGATAACGAACTCGTATACGCGGTGCACAACGGCACACGCGCTGTGCACGTGATCGACATCTCCAACCCGGAGAGCCCGAGTGAAGTCGGGCGCTGGGCCATTGATGACGCGCCTCGTTCACTGCACGACGTGATCGTGCAGGACGGCTACGCCTACGTCTCGTATTGGGACGACGGCGCGATAATTCTCGACGTCGGCGCGGGCACGCACGGAGGGAGTCCAAGGCAGCCCACGTTTGTGAGCCAATTCAAGTATCCCATCGGCAACACCCACGTCGCGTGGCGACACGGGAAGTATCTCTTTCTCGGAGACGAAATCTTCCCGCCCGCGTGGGACGTGGACGGCCGCATCGATGCGCGCGGCTACCTGCACGTGCTCGACATGAGTGACATCGAAAACCCGGTTGAGGTCGCGCGCTACGAGGTGCCAGAGGCCGGAGTCCACAACATCTGGGCGGAGGGTGACCGCTTGTACGTCGCGTACTACCAGGCGGGCTTGCGCGTCCTTGATATCTCCGGAGAACTGAGGGGTGACTTGTACCGCCAGGGTCGCGAGATCGCCACGATCCTGACTACCGACGGCGACACCACCACACCGAATTGGCCGATGGCGTGGGGCGCCCAGATCCACAAAGGAAAGATCTACTCCTCGGACATCAACTCGGGGCTCTGGATCACGGAGCTCAAGGAGCGGCCGCGGGTCATCTCCTAGGAGGTGTAGCGGGCGTGCTCGACTTCGCACAAGCGACTGATGCGGTTCGCGGGATCGCGCGCCGTACGCCGCTTCTAGAGGCGCCCCAACTCTCGCTGCACCTCGGTGCGCCCGTGTGGCTGAAGGCCGAGTGCCTGCAGGTGACGGGTTCCTTCAAGGTGCGCGGCGCAGCGGCTCGTCTGGCTGCGCTGAGTGAGCAAGAACGCGGGCGCGGAGTCGTAGCCTGCTCAAGCGGCAATCACGGGCGGGCGGTCGCTTATGTGGCGCAGTGCTTGGGCGTTCCCGCGACGGTGTGCGTGCCCACTTGGGTCGATCCCGTGAAGCTGGAGGGAATTCGGGCCAACGGAGCGGAGGCCCTGTTGGTCGGCGATACGTTCGACGAGTCCGAGACTCATGCGCTCGAGCTGGCGAGCAAGTCGGGACGGACCTACGTGTCGGCGTATGACGATCCCTGGGTGATCGCGGGGCAGGGCACGCTCGCTTTGGAGGTGCTCGATCAGTTGGACGTCGTGCCCCAAGCAGTGCTCGCGCCCCTTTCGGGAGGCGGCTTGATCGGCGGTATCGCCGCGGCGCTCCAGGAGAAGCTTTCAGGCGCCGCTCCACGCATCGTTGCTGTTTCCGCTGAAAACGCCGCAGTGATGTTGGCCAGCGTGCGCGCGGGCAAGCCGGTCGAGTTGCCCGAGCAAGAGACGCTGGCCAACGCGCTCGCTGGCGGGATCGGCATCGACAACCAGTACTCGTTCCAGCTCGTGCGAGACCGCGTCCAGGACCACTTATCCGTCTCGGAGGCCCAGATCGAAGCTGCGATGGTCCATGCCGCTATGTCACTGAGACTCGTGGTCGAGGGGGGCGGGGCGGTTGCATTGGCCGCGCTGCTTGCGGGCGCCTGGCAGCCAGGCGTGGCCGCCCCCGACCCGAAGCGGCCAGTGGTGGTGGTGCTGAGTGGAGGCAACGTCGCCCCTGCGACGCTAGCCTCCGTGCTCAGCCGTTGGTCGAGCAGCTAACGCAGTCGCGTAACCACCACCTTGGCGGGCGGCACCAAGTCGAACACGAGTTGCAGGCCATCGCCGGCCCCTGACGAGAGGAAGTCGTGGATGCGGATGCCGGCGGGTCCCATCACGCCCTCGTACGTGGCGGTGACGAAACCGGCGCTCTCGCTTTCGTCGGATGTCGTGGTCACGGGCCACGGGTAGTTGCCGGGGGGTGCGAGGATCGGGGGTCCGCCGTAGATGTCTGTCGCGGAGACGAGGTCGTAGGTCGTAAACCTGCGGAAGGGCTCGGTGGCCCCGGTTCCATCGAGGCTCATCGCGGTGACGAGTTCCAAGAAGAGCTGTTCGAAGGTCTGGCCGGTCAGGGCGGTCAGGCCAGCGGTGCCGGGCGTCGCCGAGGACGCGAGGAAGGACTTGAAGAAAGCGCCGGCCTCTCCACCGCTGGCGTTGCCGTATGCGTCCCCAAGGAATCGCTGCAGGTGCCAGCTCCCCTGATAGAAGTTGTGCGAGCCCGACCCAGTCGGGTTCGTCGTGAAGCTGTTGGGATGGGCGGTTAACTGGATGATGATACCAGAGATGCGGTCCGTGATGCCCCAGACCTCCTTGGGTATCCTGAAGTCGTTGGCCGCGACTGCGTTCACGATATCTGCTCCCGTGATGGTCGCGTTGACCGCCGGCCCGCCGGTGGCGGCCCAGGCCGTGCGAGCAGCCATTTCGTCCGAGAGTGTGGCGGCGCCTTCGTCGAGCCACGTGGGGTCGTCACCTTGGCCGCCGGCCGCGCGATTAAAATAGCCGATGATGTGTTTGGCCTCGTGCGCTACCGTGCCCAGCGCGGCCCAATTAGGGGTGTCGTTGGCCATCTCGTTGAAGAACGCGGACTGGAAGAAGGTGATCTCTGCCTGGTTCCCGTTCGGGCATGCAGTCGCGTTCTGAAGGTCGCCTGAAAAGACCCAGGCGACAGAGTTTTCTGGCAGCTCGTCGGCGGTAGCGACTAGTATGCGGCCGTTCCCGTCGACGTCGGGAATGTCGCCCCAGTATTCGGCAAGCATGTCGCGCACATAAGACGAGTAGTAGTCGAGCATGATGGTGGCGGACGGGAGGTCGAGCGCATCGGAAGCGTCCTCCCGATAAATCGCCAAGTCGTCGTTGAACGCGACGAGCGTGTAGGGCATCTTGGCGCCCGAACACGTCAGGGTGTTGTTGATGTTTCTCGTAGCGGGCGGATCCGCGCGCAAGCCGGGCGCGAGCATGGACCTACTCAGCAGCAGCGTCTCTTGCGAGAAGCCCATCTCCTGTTCCCGGAGGCGTTGCCGGATATGCGCCGCCTGCATCTGCTGCCGTCGCTCGTAGGTCTCGATGAAGATGGTGCCGTCGATCTTCGGGAGGACCTGCGCAGGAGCAGTTGCAGGAGCGCTCGGCGGGGCCAGCGCGCTGGAAGACGAACCGATGGCTGTGGCCGTCAGTGTCAACGTGGCGAGATTGCTCGCGGTCTCACTCGCGGTAGGTCGGATCACCGCTACTCGGTAGCGATCTCCCGCGACACCGGCGGGCAGCAAGAGGCAGTCGGTCGCCTCATACGTCTCGCTTCCACCGACGTTCATCTGAACCGTTTCTCGAGTGGAGCACTGGAAGACCTCGACCGTGAGGTTTTGTGATCCCGACACGCCGCTGACCGTAGCCGTGATGGCGACGGTGCCTTCTCCCACGCCTGTCGCCAGTCCGTTGCTGCTCACGGTCGCCACGGCATCGTCCGCGCTCGACCATGCCACTGTTGCGCTGGTGACGTTGCTGCCGTTCGAGTCCCGGATCGCCGCCGCGAACACTTGTGTCGCGCCGAGCGCGATGGTCACGTTGGCGGGTGAGACCGTAACGGACGCGATCGTTGGCGCCCCGCCATTTCCGGGAGGGGGGTCAGTCGGACCGTCTCCGCCACCGCAAGCGGTCAGGAATACGAGCGCGAAGACGACGTGCGAACGACGGGTGCTCATGGGGCGCCTTTCTTCG
>Ga0310345_10003572_pt1 | contig 14699 bp, 10 predicted proteins | sample HC15DNA20500_MG_FD_204667 | JGI IMG/M metagenome (GOLD analysis project Ga0310345, IMG submission 204667) | Marine microbial communities from station ALOHA, North Pacific Subtropical Gyre - HC15-DNA-20-500_MG | ecosystem: Environmental > Aquatic > Marine > Oceanic | place: Pacific Ocean: North... | reverse complement strand
TAAGAAATGTTATATCACCGATTCCATCTCCATGTTTAGATAAGAAATTATTCATTGTTCTTTGTGTATATGTTTCATTACCAAGAGGAGTTGTTATAATAATTTTCATATTTCCATTGATTAATAAATAATCTAAAGTTTCTTTGTTCCCTGTTTCTGGACCGGAGAAAGAATGTAATTTAAAATTTAATTTATTCATAAATAAATCTTTAGTAGCGTTAGCGCTACCAGTAAATAATTTAATATGATGAAAATTCGTTATAATAGGATTACATTTATTAGTAATATTTCGTGTTGATGGCGGAGGTGGCGTACCAACCGCGGCAAGATAGCCCGGCGGAGAAATCGCAACAGGCGCTGGCGCTGGCTTGAATATTTTTTTGTCTGCGAGTGAGGCAAGTGACATGATATTACGACTTCTTGTCAATGTGTTAATATAATTTTTAGGATATAATATATTTTTTAACATTTTACTAAATAATTATATATATATTTTTAAATAATTCAAATTTTAAAATTTCACGGGAATTATAACGAATAAAAACATATAGTATAATATAATGCCACCGAAAAGAAGAACAAAGAGTAATAAAAAAAGTAGAATTCAAAAGCGGGTCATTCATCAAATATTTTTTAATATTGGAAAGGGTGAATTAAGAGAAATACCGAGATTTTATGAATGTTATCAAAAGAATAAATCCCAATGTAAAAAGCAAGGAATTACTTATAAATTATGGTCACGTAAAATGGTTGAGAATTTATTAAATAAACCACGAAATATAATATTTAAACGACTCTATCGTGATTTTGATCAGGATATTATGAGAATAGATTTCGCTAAATATTTAATTTTATGGAATTATGGTGGGATTTATATTGATTTAGATATTTGCATGATGAATAAATCGGTTAAGCATTTATTTGAGAAGGATTATTTCTTTGTAAGATGGCATGATTCTAAATTACCTTACAATGCGATTTTAGGAACAAAACCTAATAATTCATTGTATTTAGATATTTTAAAACATTGTGAAGAAAGTTATTATGAAAAGGAAAAGAAATCTATTTATCAATCATGGAAAGCAAGATTTGTTTTTCAAACAACAGGTCATTTCATGCTTCAAAGAGTTCTTAAAAAACATAAAATAAATAATTTCCTAGATATCGTTAAAATACATACGAAGGATGGAAGAATAGTTCAAGGATCAAATCCTTTATTTGAGGATACAAGTTCATCTGTATGGTTTCAATAATTTTATTTTTTAAGAAGATAATATAGGAAATATAAGATAATAATTAAGACAACTATTTTAAAACAATAATCTAAAATTGGGTTTTCTTCTGTTACATAAAATTGGGCAGCTTCTTCATAATTTAATTCTTTTTTTCCTAATTCTTTATTGACTTTATTATGAATATCAATAACCCATTTCACTAATGTATCTCTATTCTTAAGATGATTATCAATAGGATATTCAGTTATATTTTTTTGATAATTAATCGCACATTTTTCACAAGGTAAAATATCTTGCAATGAATAGTAAAAGTTTTTATAATTTATTTTATCTTTAGATGTTGGATTTATGGGATAACCTAATGATATATAATGCATAAATTTCCATCCATGAGGTCCCCATAATTTAGGTTGTATTGAATTTGTCATTATAGTATTAAATATTATTTTTTTAATAAAAAATAAATTTAAAAACATAATTAAATGATTAACTTAAGAAAACATGTCAGAGGTATATTGTAATAATTGTGGGATAAAAGGTCATGTCTATAAAGATTGTAAACAACCTGTATTAAGTTGTGGTAATTTAATATTTAGGAGGGATGGTGAAATACCTAAAATATTGATGGTTCAAAGAAAAGATTCATTATGTTATATAGAATTTATAAGAGGAAAATATGATACTTATAATATTAAATATATTCAGATATTAATTGATAAATGTACAAAAGAAGAACAACAGAATATTATAAAACATCCCTATGAAATCTTATGGAAAAAACTATGGCTTATCGATGATAAATTAGTAGATTCACAAAAAACAAATCAAGATTATTTAAGAGGTTATGAAAAATTTAAAAAATTATCAGATGGTTATTTATTTAATAAAACAAATGAATTTATTAATTTAAATTATTTCATTCGTAAATCAAAAACAAATTATCAAGGAACTGAATGGGAATTCCCAAAAGGGAGGAGAAATAATCATGAATCTAATTTTGATTGCGCGAAAAGAGAATTTACTGAAGAAACAAATTATTTATCTTCAGATTATCAATTAATTAATAATTTATTACCATTTAATGAAGAATTTGTAGGTGAAAATAGAGTTAAATATAAATATATTTATTATGTAGGATATCTTACAAATACAGAAAAAGATATATTTATTGATCCTGAAAATAAAGATCAATTTACAGAATTAAAAGATATAAAATGGTTATCAAAAATTGAATCATTAACTATGATTAGAGATTATCATCATACTAGGAGAGATGTAATTTATAAAATATTTAAATTAATAGATGATTTAGATAATGAATATTTATTAGTATAATTTCAATTAATTTTCTACCTTTTATATTATGATTGATTATTATCTTAACAATGAATCATTAAATACTGAAGATAAGATTAATGAATGTTATGAATATTATCAATCCAAAGAATATTCATTTGATGAATTATATACTGAATATGATAAAATTAATTCACTTAAGCCACGATTAGAATTTACTGATCAAAATATATTTTTCAAAAATGATACATTAAAACGAATAAATACGATATTCATGAAAGAATGTTTATTAGAAGCATTAAAACGATATATAGAAACTAAATCTTATACTGATATAAAAGATCCTCAATCTGATTTAAATAATGATATTAACGGATATAAAGAAGATTTTGATTATTATCCAGATATAATAGAAGATAATATTCCAGATAAATTATATGCCAAAGAAGAATTAAGAAGACATATAATACCGAGTGAAGTAGGAACAATTGAGGATAAATGTAATAGTCAATTTTTTGAGTTAGCTCCACATCAATTATTTTTAAAGAATTTATTTTCACCGAATACTCAATATCGTGGTATATTAGTTTTTCATGGTGTTGGTGTAGGTAAATCTTGTTCAGGAATATCTATTGCTGAAAATTTTAAGGATGTTTATGCTGAAAAAGAAAATAGAATTATAATATTAGCTTCGCCGAATATTCGGATAGGTTGGAGAAAAACAATATTTGATCCTCGTAAAGGTGAAGATCAATGTACAGGAGAAACATATTTTTTTGACGATGAACATGAAAAACAGAAAGTAATTACAGATAAAAAGGTGAAAAAGACGATAAAGAAATATTATGAATTACATGGTTATTCTTCTTTTGCGAATTCAGTAAAAAATCTTATTCATAGTAAGACAAATCATATTACAGATACAAAAGAAAAATTAGATATGGAAATTCAAACAATTCGCGAAACATATTCAAATCGTATTTTAATTATTGATGAAGTTCATAATATACGATCAGGAGAATCCGAAAAGAAATCAAGGAATACAATTTTATATATAGAAAAAGTACTTCGTTATTCTGATAATTTACGATTAATTTTATTAACAGCGAATCCTATGTATAATATTTCATCTGAAATAGTTTGGATATTAAATATGTTATTAATCAATGATAAAAGAATAACTATTCCTGAAAATGATATATTTGATCGTTCAGGTAATCTTATTAATGAAGACTTATTAAGAGAAAAATCAAAAGGATATATTTCTTATTTAAGAGGTGAAAATCCTGTATCATTCCCAGTAAGATTATATCCGAATCATAATCAAGGGAATATAATTCGGTCACCTGGTATTCCAAAAGATGTTTTCGGGAATGATATATCTGATGATAAAAGATTATCATTTTTAGAATTATATGCTTCACAATTAGAAGGAAGACAATTAGAAATATATACACAAGCAATTCAGAAAGTACAAGGAAAAACTAAATTACAAATTCAGGAGGAAACATTATTATTGCAATTATCGAATATTGTTTATCCTGGTGGTTCATATGATATACAAGAAGGTGATGATTCAGAATTTCATGGTGAAAATGGTTTAATAAATTGTTTCACAAGAAATAATAAACAGAATTCAGTTGAATATGAATATAAACAAGAGATAATTAATAAATATGGTGAATTCTTTCATAATGATCCTAGAGATCGTAAAAAAGATTTAATAGGACTTTATTCGGCTAAAATTAAGAATATTTTAGAGATTATTCAGAGAAGTGAAGGTATTATTTTTATTTATACAAATTGGATAAAATCTGGAGTGGTTCCGTTAGTACTTGCTCTTGAGCAGAATGGATATTTAAAATATGATGGAAAACAAATATTAAAGACAAAAAAGAAACGAGAATTAATCTCTCATGAAGGTAAATTATTATCGGAATATGAAGATAAAAAGGATTTTAATCCGGCGAGATATATGGTAATCGCTGGTTCTGAGAATTTAACTCATAATTTAGAAGATGAATTACGAATAGTAACTTCAGATGAAAATAAAGATGGTCATAAAATAAAAGTAATTATAGGTTCTTCGGTTGCGAGTGAGGGATTGGATTTTAAAAATATAAGATCAATTCATATTTTAGAACCATGGCATAATATTAATAAATTAGAGCAGGTTATTGGCAGAGGTATTCGTAATTGTTCTCATAAATTATTAGATCAAAAATCTCGTAATGTTACTGTATATTTACATACGACTACTATGGAAGATAAAGAAACTATTGATATGTATTTGTATCGTTATTCAGAATTTAAAGCGAAGCAAATAGGGAAGGTAGAATTAATTTTAAAGCAGGTTGCGATAGATAAATATTTCTTTAGAGAAGCTAATTATTTATCGAAAAAAGATGTTGATAAATTTAGGATTGAACCGGCTTATCGTTATGATAATGGATCAACAAGAACATTTATGTATCAACCAAATGATAAAAAATATAGTCGTGTTTGTTCTTTTACGACTATTTGTAATTACATGAAAGATGATAATCCTACTATAATGAAAATTAATGATGATACATTTAAGATTCAATATTCACAAGGATTAATTGATGTATATAAAAAGAGAATTCATAATTTATTTATAGAGACAGTTTCTTATACATTAGATGAATTAATAGATGGATTATCTGAATACAAAGAAGTTTATGAAGATTTATTATTTCATGCGATAAGAGAAATGGAAGTTGAAAAATATACTCTTCATAATCGTTTCGGTGATAAAGGATATTTAACAATTACAGATGGATTATATAATTTTCAGCCTTATTTTAATAGTGATAAATTATTAGCACCTTATTATCGTTTGAATAAAGGATCATCTCAAAAAGTCAATTATATTATTGAATCTAAAAAGAAGAGAGAATCCGGTATAACAACAGAGAAACAATCCTTTCATGAAGATTTAATAGTTAAGATTTATGATAAATTATTAAATTATAAATTTGAAGACTATGAATTAAAGATATTACTATATTTGGGTATAGATAATAAACATCCAATTCAATATGCATATATAGTGGATCGTTTATCATATCATGAAAAATTAATTCTTGGATATTCTGTATTATTATTCATTAAAAACGATGAAATTTATAGCGAAGTAAGTTTTATGAAATCATTGATTGAGATTATTCAATCATTATTTATTTATTATAATTTAGAAGCAAATACTTTTATTTACAGAGATACATATGAAGATAAATATAAAGATGAATTAGTTGGATTTTTCTTATATCATAATATAAATAAACGACCTATATTTTATCAATATGGGAATAGGGAAATAGAGATATACAATAAGGTTGATGAAATTGATATTGTTCAGATGATAAGAAAGAATAAGAATCATAAATCATTATCTTTATCTGGATCATGGGGATTTACAACATATTCAGATAGAAATAAATACAAAGATAATGGTATTTTATTAAAGGTAATTAAGAAATCAGATAAATTAAAGAAAAGATATGTTTATCCGTCTGGTCCTGGTGTTAATATATCTTCGCAATCAACGGGAGCATGGATAGGTGAATCTACATTAAAATTCATTCAAGAAGATTTATCTGACTATTTAGAGATTATGAGTGAAACAGATCGTAATCAATTTATTTCAAATAATGTAAAAAAAGAATATGTATTCTTTATTGAGATTTGTTTTCGTATGAGAGGAGTATTAATACCGAGTGATTTAATTTTCATGAAATATTATTAAAGATTTAAGAGGGGCTTACCCTTATAATATCATCTTAAATCCGACAGAGCTGAAATCATATTATATTCATTTTTATTCTCCTTGTTCATCTATCAACCCAGGGCGTAGGGCCCTCATCAGGCGACCGCACGATTCCAAGAATGAAGTTTTCGTAATATATCTTCCCTGTGGTGGACCTTCCTCTGCTACTTCGGTTCGGGCTCTTGCCGCAGCAGCGCAGCGGCCTCGGCGTGGCCCTTCGCCTCCGCCACCCTGGCCAGCCGCGCCATCTCCTTCCCCATCTCCTTCCCCATCTCAGTATGTTTCGTCAAGATAGCGGCTAGCGCCTCCATGTCCTCCGGATTTAACTCTGCTTTTTCCATCTTATCCTTCATCTCGTTGAATCTGTCTGCCTGTTCCTGCATCTCCTGGAGGATTTTCTCCACCCGCTCCGGCTCCGGCTCCGGCTCCGGCTCCGTGTCCGCCTGCCCAGGACGAGCGCCGATCAAGACAAATCCCCACTTCCCTGGTGGATTTTCTTCTAATTTGGGCTTCCATTCTAAACCTTTGAGATTAACCGTCGCCTCCCCTGTGGAGAACATAATCGTGTGATTGTTAGCGCCGAGGTGGTTCTTCTTGAAGGAGACATATTTGCCACGACCGTGCCCAGGTACTTCTATGAGAGTCCTCACAAGGCATCCCTGATCTTTCATAAGTTTTCGTATCTCACTATCGGCATGGATCTCCGCCGTCGCTTTCGCAGCCCGATTTTCTATTGTCTCCTCCCTCCCCCGACTCATGGAATAACCTGAACCCTGAGCTCCGGAGCTAGCCGTAGCTGGAGTTGAAGATGAAGCAGGAACCTGAGACGGTTTCGGCGTAACCTCTTGCCTCTGCTGCAGCGCCTCGTTCGCCGCCACCGCCTTCTCCGTCAGCTGTTGTTTGTACTTTTCCAGAATAAAATCCTTGTTCCCGTTATAGCCCCCCAGGCGGCCCGACGCATTATATAATTTTTTCCCGGCCTCGCCATTCGGTCCGCTTTTATTTATTATCCAACTCACACTTACGATAGCCAATAAAATCCTAAAGAATCGCGATCCGTCTTTGCCCTCCTTGCTGCCCTTGTCCGACATTGTCCAGGCTTTGTTAACAAGGAGAGCCAACCACGATCCTTTGAGATCATTAAATTCCACCCCTAGAAGAGATAATAATCCTTCCATCGCAAACCACGCATAAGCCAAACTAACTTCATCTTCTTCTTTGCTCCATTTAACCATCTTTTCCCTCAGCGGCGGCTCAAGAATGAGCGGGCGCTTCTCGGGCTCGTCCAGGGCGCGGCTGCCCTGGAGGGTTTCCAGGTTTGTGACCACACGATCCTGAGCCGGCTGCTGTGCGTCCATCTTCCAGGGCCACATCGGGTGTGCGACGGACGACACCGCAAAATATTGTAGATGCTTTTTGTCGCTGAGGTCGACGGCTTCAAGTATTTCGAGGGAGAACGAGACATGCGGCCGCTCAGAGCGGATCTGTTCATTAGCGCCCATCATCCCCCCCTTCATTAGAAATTTTCGTTTCTTATAGGTTCTTTTCTTTCGTTTTGTTTTTCTTTTATTTATTTTTCTTCTTGTTCTTTGTCGTTTCCGAGAAAGTCTTATTGATTTTGAACGTATTTTATTCATTTTTTGTTTCTTAAGTTTTTTTGATTTCCGATTATATTTTCTTGGCATATTTTATACTATAAACAAATATAAAAAGATATTTAAAAAAATTTGATGATATTTTATTATTATTTATTAACATAGAAGATGTCGTCTCATGCAAAAGAACAATTATTAACAACAACAATACATATTAAATCTTCAGATATATATAAGACTAAAAATATAGATGGATTAATTAAACATCATTTAAAAAAATTAAATGAAGGATATTGTGGTAAATATGGTTATGTTATTCCAGATTCAATTAACATAATAAAAAGATCTGTAGGTAAAGTTGTAACTCATAATACAGAAAGTAAAGTTGAATTTGATATTAGTTATAAGATGAAAACTATTCTACCATGTAAAAATGATATTTATGAATGTATTATTGATAGTATTACTAAAATGGGAATTATTGCTTTCATGACTAATAAGGAAAGTAATATTAAAAATAATATTAAGGATAGTCCTGTCTTAGTAATTATTCCTCAAGAATATATAGAGGATAAATCTTTAGAGGATTTTGAAATAGGTCAACAAATTAATATTGAAATATTAGATTCACGAATAAAATATAGAGCAGTTCAGATACAGACGGTCGGTAAATTACAGAATTAATTATATTATATTTGAATAAATGGAATTATTTGATATTAAAAAAGATATTTATAAAGAAATAAATATTATTAAAGATGATCATATTAAAATTAATAAACTCTATGAATTTATAGAAGAAAAGAATATACCTCGCTCTTTTAATTCAAATGGAACCTTTATAAATTTAACAGTAATAGATACTAAATATATATATTTATTATCTGATTTTTTATTAAAACAGAAAGATTCGAAAGTCATTAAAGAAAGTTTAATTCATGATTTAGATAAAGAAATAAAAGATATTAATGAAGAATTTAAACTAATTCATAATAAAAAACAAAAACAAAAAATCCAAAAAGTTAAAATAAAAGATATGGAAATAAGTAAATTAGAAAAACATATAATAAAATTTAGTCATTAATTCATTTATTCATTAAATTTGATTTAAACATAATTATAATTAATTAACTATTAGATAATGATTTTTGATTTACTTCAGGACTTAAATCAAGAATGTTCCTTTACTGATTCAATTAAAGAATCTACTTATATTGAAAAAATAAATACAAATAATAATTCATCAAACCAGAAGGGATATAGAAATAGTATATTATGTATATTATCTAAGTGTGATCAATTGTATGATCATATACCTGAGAATGAAAAAGATTTATATATGAAACAAAAGATATCTAAAATCTGTTCGGAAATTGATGAAAAGTCTGGAACTCATTTTCATAATTTTAAATTTAATGAAAAATTAATGAAATCATCGAAAATACAATTAGGACTTCAATTATCTGAAAAGAATCAAACTATGATTTCTTCAATTTATTATTTAACTGAATTATTTAGAAAGCATTTTATATTCGTTACAAATAATAAATTATTCAGAACATGTATTAAGGATTATCCAAAAGTTTTCATAGTATTGAATGCGAATCAATTTTACTATCTTGAAGATGAAAAATCAATATGGAAATATAGTAATCCCGAAGATTTATTTAATGAATTACCTATCATCAATGATATTAAGAAGTCTTATAAATTAGTTTATAAAATGCCATTAGAACCAATCACTAAATATAAAATAGATGAATTAAAAAAAATAGCAATTGAATATAAGATCCCATTAAAAGACGGGACCAAGAATAAAGTGAAACAAGTCTTATATGATGAAATAAATCTTTTTAAGTTAAAATTATAATTCAAGACATATTTAATATACGATTCAATTTCTCATCAAGGATATCAATCCTTTCTTTAGATGATGGTGATAATGATGATGATGAAGATGGGATCTCTATCGTCCCGGTAGAACTTTGAATCCTAGGAACGCCGCCGCATATCATAGATGGTCCTGAACGAGCGAGCGTTTCCTCGGGTTGTGCAGGCTCTACTGTCTCTCTATTCTCTTCTACAAATTGAAGCAGAGCATTATATCTTCTATCTAGATCATCTAGATCTGTTTGTGATGTAGTGATTTGAGCTAAAGGATTATTCTCTATAGGGAATTCATTGCCGAGCAAGATATTCGTGTATATGTCTTTTTCAGGTTCAATGGGATGTCCATGATATTTCATATAATGAGAATAACATGATTGTATCTTTTCTTCAGACGCAACTTGAACTCTGTCTAAGTTATGATCCCATGGAAGGGCGTATCCCTCAGCTAAGTTAATCCGTTCTCCCAACTTAATCCTGACTAAGATATCTTGAAGATATGCGGATATATCTTCAAAGGATTCAGGTGACGCCCAAATATAATCACGATGATAAGCGAAGAACCTCTCTGGATCAATAGATGTATTGCTCCACCATGTTTTTATCATCTTCGTGACTTGATAGTCGGTCCCAGATCCTTTTTCTACGAAGTTAACAGACCCATCCTGAAAATCAAAAGTGACTTCAGGATCTTCTGAATCACATGCAATCTGTGAAGTATCGGAAAACTTTACTCTTTTAATTGCGCCCCTCGTATCTACTCCTGTGGGCTTTTCAGGTGCGCTCCTAACTGGTGGGTGGTCGGCTGGGTGTTCTTCGTCAGAACTCATTGAGAAGATTGGATCCATTCTATAAAATAGGAACCTAAAGAATTTATCTTTTATTAAGAAAAGTAAGAATAAGAATATCAAATTTTGTCGTGAAAAAAGATGATCACCACATATGTCCTTTATCACTTTGAATAGTGATTGTATAGTTATTATTGAATACATTTTTCTTATTAGTATAATCAATTTTATTTCCAAGATAGATATGATTAATATTTATTATAAATAATTCACATATTAAAATTAAAAAGGGATCGCAAATAGAGCAATCATATCCTTGAGTTACTTGTGAAGATTGATAATCTTGAATATGTTCATAATTTTCTTCGCATTGTTTTTTTGTTAATAATTGGCTATTCCATAAGACATTGTCGGCAATTTTATTATGTTTTTTTAATAAATCAGCGAATTCTTTTGGTCCGGGTTTACCTGAATAATTTAATTTATTAAAATCTTCTATCTTTAATTTATTTAAAACAGCATCCCAAAAACATGACATATATTTAAAATTTGATTTTTTTATCAGTTATTTAAATAAATAACTTCTACTTTATATTATATAATGAATATTCTTACGACAAATCGTAGGGAAGCGAATCATCAAACAATAAATGAATACATGAAACGAGCACTTTCCTCTTCTGAATGTGAGTTAGAATGGATTTATGGATCTCATCCTCGTAAAACATTATCAAAGATCGAATTCTTAAGAATCTTAAATTCATGTCGTCAAGAATATACTATTCATCAGGATTCTAATACCTTAGATATAAGATTACAATATGTAAAATTAGAAAAATCAGGATTATCAAATATAAGATGTTCGATTGAAGGAGTTAATAATATTAAGAGATATTGTAGAACAAATTCTATAATTGATATACCGAATGTATTATTTATTAAAAAAGGAATTTATAATGATCCCAAATTCCCTTCACTAGAATTTAATCAAATTAGAAATACAGATTATGATTTTAGAATCAATCTTAAAAGTGAAATTGAATTAGATGATTCACATGAAGATGTAATTTCACTAAAAGATAATCTTAAAGATGGATTAAAATATTATCGTTATAAAAAAAGATTTTCATTTATAACTCCCGATAATTTATATAAAATAGATCTTACAGCAGTAAAAAGTAATACATATAATCCTCAAAGAAGGACATATAATTTATACAAAGATTTAATTTCTTCTAGAATTTTAAGTGGTAAAGAAATTTATGAATTAGAGATTGAATATATTGGATCTCAAACTACTATTGGAAAAATGCCAATTGAAATATTTTATGAAAGAATTAAACCAAAAGATGATGTAGATAAAGATGATTATCAAGCTCAATTATGTTTATCTGAATATCATCCTGAAACATCCTTTTTACCAGAAACCGAAAATTATGATGAAGACTTTAGTGGTGATTATTATCCAGATAGTCCTGTTCCAAAATCCTTTGAACCTCAAGATATAGATTGGACTGCGGAAGAAACTACGGAATATATATATCAACCAGTTAAAACGAAGACAACGAAAACAACGAAAACGATTTCTCCTTGGTCTAAAGCATCCTCATTAAGAGGGGATCCATTAGATTTAATCAATATGATATATTGGCATAATCGTGGTGGATGGTTATTTTGGGGGATAACAAACTATAATAAGCGAGTATTATTTGATGGTGTTGAAGTTAATTTTACAGATACTTATGAAAATGCTCCTAAGAATGAAAATTATGTAAAATATATAGTTCAACCTGGATTTACTGAGGATGAAATAAAAGAATTAAAAGATCGTGGTGAAAAAAATGAATTTAATGCCTTTTATCAGAAATATGATGAATCATTTGAAAATCAGTTTAATGTTCCTTTTAGTATGATTTATGGGTTAGATGAAAAAAAAGACTCAGATGAATTAAAAGGAGGTGGAAATAAACCTGATTGGGCTCCTAAAGTTCAATCGAATTTGGGGAAAAATAAATATTTAGTTGATATTGTTTTATTGAGAATGAATGATTTAATTACTAAATTATTAAAATTAATTCATCAAACAAATCTATTAGTTTCAAAGAGAAAACAAACTCAACTATTAGATTCATATAAATCATTAACTGAACAAAATATTGATTATCCTAAATTTATAGGACCACAACCAGTATCAATGAGTTTAAATGAATTAATACCTGATAATCCTTATTCTATATTACAAGGATATGTTGTTACCGAAAAAGCAGATGGAATTAGAGCTGAATTATTTATTGATGTTGAAAAGACAGGTTATTTAATAACTCAGAAGATGGAGATTATTCATACGGGATTAGAATTTTCAGGTTTAGAGGCGAATGATAAAATGGGTCAATGGCTTTTAGATGGTGAATATATTACGAAAAATAGAGATGGAGAACCAATACGATTATTTATGATATTTGATATTTATTATTCTGATAATGGTAAATATCCTACTCATCCTTACACGATGCCGTGGATAAGTAAAAATAAAAGTGAATGTAGATCTTCTATTTTACATGAATTTAAGGAAAAAATTAAGATGAAATCGGTAGAAATTAGTAATTTAAAACATGGTATATTATCTTTGAATTGGTCAGAAGATAAGCATGAAATTGATACAAAAGATACAATTCGTATCGGATTTAAGCAATATTATGAAGGTCCTAAGGTATTAAAAACAAATAAAAAAGATCCATCTAAATATACAAATATAGGTGGTATTGGTAAGATTAGTAAGAAAATTTTAGATATAGATGAAAAGAAAAAGGGATATGAATATTCTATTGATGGGTTAATTTATTTACCGATGTATTTATCTGTTGGATCCAATAATGAAGAATTAATTAAAAATAATATAAACGGAACATGGTATCAGAATTATAAATGGAAGCCACCAGAAGAAAATACAATTGATTTCCGAATCCGTTTTGTTAAAGAAGAAATCAAAGGGAAAAAAGTAGATAAAATTACATCATTTACGAAGGATAAAAAAACAATTCGTTGTAAACAAGTTCATTTGTATGTTGGTTATGATATTCGCAAGGATAATACAAGTGATTTTACATGGAAAGTATTAGGAAAGGATAATAGAAAAACAAGGGAAATATTATTTGATCCTCCATTAGAGGATCAGTCTATTCATATATGTAATATTCCCTTAACGAAAAATAAATTAATATGTATAAAAGATAAAACCGAAGTCCTGGATGGTATTATCTATGAAATGAGATATATTCCTGAAAATCCATTCGGATATCAATGGGTTCCATTAAGAGCAAGAGAAGATAAACAAAGACCAAATGATAGTCATACAGCAAGTAATGTTTGGTCTACAATACAGAATCCTGTTACAAATGAATTAATTAGAGGGAAAGGTGATATATATAATATTCAAACATCTCTTAAGAAAGACGAATTAAAAGAACATGCTTATTACATGGATTATTCAGAAGGGAATGAAACGGATATAATTCTTCGTAAATTTCATAATTATGTCAAAGAAAAACTAATAAATTCGGTTACATCACAAGGTAATAAACCAATTACAATTTTAGATACTTCAGTGGGTCGTGGCGGAGATATAAGTAAATATTTAAGATCTAAAAATCCTATATCATTCTTTTTGGGATTAGATATTTCTCCAGATATAAATAAGGCGGCGAAAAGATTTTATTTAGAACACATGAAAAAACCAAAAGCAATATTTATGCAATATGATACAAGTTCATCTATTAAGGATGGTGAAGGCTGTGTTGGAGATAATATTGATAGAAATAAATTATTAATAGATATTCTATATGATAGACAAAAGAAATTACCTAAGGAATTAAGATCTTTTGTTCCTAAATACAAAGGATTAGGATTAAAGGGATTTGATATTATAAGTAGTCAATTTACGATTCATTATTATTTTAAAGATGAATTAACATTAAGAGGATATATTCATAATCTTAGTGATAATCTTAAAAAAGGAGGATATTTTATAGGAACATGTTATGATGGAATGAAAGTATTTCAAAGATTATCTAGCGAAAAAAATGGTCATTTAGAGATGATAGATGATTTT
>Ga0310345_10003571_pt1 | contig 14700 bp, 14 predicted proteins | sample HC15DNA20500_MG_FD_204667 | JGI IMG/M metagenome (GOLD analysis project Ga0310345, IMG submission 204667) | Marine microbial communities from station ALOHA, North Pacific Subtropical Gyre - HC15-DNA-20-500_MG | ecosystem: Environmental > Aquatic > Marine > Oceanic | place: Pacific Ocean: North... | reverse complement strand
CCTTGTCAGGCCGGTCCTGACGCCGCTTCGTGACGACCTGGTGTGAGAAAGTCGGGCTTGGAGCGGCTATCCGGAATCGGCACACTGAGGCGCCTCCCACACTCCGGAAACGTGAAACGCGCTGGTCGAAGACCAGCAGCCGCGAAGCGGGCTACCCCCCCGGATAGCCTTCTACCATGAAATCAGGAGGAAAGAGCCGGGTGCGGTGAATCTCCCATTTTCCCGCCTGCTTTACCCGATCAATGCCCAGATCCTCAATTCCGGGACGACCGCCGCTGCCAATGATCTGGGGACCATAAAAGAAGTTGATCTTCTGAACCGCTTTGGCCCGCAGAGCCGAGGTCGCCACCTGAGCGCCGCCTTCAATCATGAGACTGGTGATCTTCAACCGCCCTAGTTGGTCCAGGATTTCCTTCCAGTCGAGCAGACCATTCTGGTGAGTCACCTCAATCAATTCCGCTTTCTTTGCCAGTGGAGCCACTCGTTTTTTGGCCGCTCGTCTGTCGTAAAAAATGATCACCCGGTCGAAGGATCTGAAAAGCTTGGCTTCCCCAGGGGTGCGCAATCGAGAATCCAGGATCACCTTGGTGATCGGGTTGCGTCGGGTCCAACGCACATCCAGGGAAGGATCGTCTTCGAGCACCGTTTCAATGCCTACCAGGATGGCATCATACTCATAGCGCAGTCGATGGACCTGTTTTCGGGCACTGGCTTGTGTGATCCAGCGGGCATCGCCATTGGCGGTGGCAATACGGCCATCCAGGGTCAACGCAAGTTTCAGCAGCACGAAGGGGCGGTTGGTCCTGGCGAAGTGCAAGAATTTTTCGTTTTGCCGGGTTGCCACCTCACCGCACAATCCCAACTCAACCTCAATGCCCTTTCTTTGAAGCACCGATAAACCTTTCCGGTGTCCATGCCGTTGGGGATCGCGCACCGCTACAAAGACCTTACGGATACCAGCCTGGACGATTCGATCCACACAGGGAGGGGTTCTCCCGTCATGGGCACAGGGTTCCAGGCTGACGTAAAGGGTCGCCCCCTTTGCTTGGGAGCCGGCACGCTCGAGCGCGATCACTTCGGCATGGTCCCGACCCTGGTAGAGGTGGTATCCTTGCCCGACAATTTTTCCATGTCGCACCACCACTGCACCGACCATGGGATTGGGATTCACCCGGCCTATTCCTCGACCGGCTAAAGCAATCGCCCGCTTCATGAAGCGTTCCTGTTGATGCTTGGGGTCTTTCATAAGACTTAGAACAATAGCACATCAAAAAAGAGGCACGTCGGTGCGCTCCTTCACCTATTGGAATTGGTTTTTGCTTCGGATTTGGGACTTCGGATTTCGAATTTTCTGATGTGGAAAAACACTTAACCCAAAATCTTTAAAATCCGGGCTTGGGTTGCGAGCCACGTTTGCTCTAGTTCTCCATTGCTCTTTTTTTGATTCGCATCGTTTGAATCTTCTTTCGATCCGAGCTGAGAATCTTTACGGAGAGTCCATCCAGAACAATGGTTTCACCCGGACCAGGCACCTTACCCAGATGATTAACAATCAGCCCGGATACAGTGGTGACATCCGGTTCTCCCAGATCCACTCCTAAAGTTTCCTCCAACTCCTCGATCTCCGCGCCTCCGCGTACGATATAGTTACCCTCGCCCACGTACGCCAGATCAATTTTCTCCAGTTCATCCTCATCACGAATATCCCCGACAATCTCTTCGAGTACATCCTCGATGGTCACCAGACCGGAAACCGAGGTGTATTCGTCGATCAGGACGGCCATGTGAGCGGCGTTGACCTGCATTTCCCTGAGCAAGGCGGACACCTTCTTGGTTTCCGGTACAAACCAGGGCTTATTAATCAAAGGAGTGATGGGATTGTCTCCGTTTCCATCCCCCAGGTAGCCCAGTAGATTGCGAACGTAGACCACACCGACAATGTGGTCGATTCGCTCACGGTAGACCGGAATCCTGGAAAATTTACTGGAAACAATCACGTTCTTTAATTCTCGAATGGTCGCATCTTCTTCTATTGCGATAATTTCGGTCCGTGGTGTCATGATTTCCCGAACCAGGGTATCGCCAAATTCAAGAGCGGATTGAATCAACTTGCTTTCATCCTCTTCAATGATCCCTTCTTCTGCTCCTACCCCCAGGTAGGCCTGGATCTCTTCTTCACTGGCATCCTCTTCTTCTACATCCACATTCAGCTGGTTCTTCATCTGTGCAGTCTTGAAGGCGCGAAGGAGAATCGTCAGAGGTAAACTGATCCATTCCAAAAGACGGTACAAGGGGCCGAGAACGGGAAGGAGGCGCAACAAGACACGCTCGGGTTCGGACTGAACGATCATTTTGGGAAACAACTGCCGGAACAAAGCGATGACAGTCACCACGGAAGCGAACGCCCAAAGCGCAGCATACGCCACATTGGCCTCAAAAAGGAGTGCACTGATGACCACTGCTGAGATCACAACCAGAACCTGGCTTCCGAATTGGATGGGCAACAAGAACTGGACTCGATCGCTGGCAATGTCTTGAAGGAGATGGTCCTTGGCGCCCTGTTCTCGCTCGGCCAGGACTTTGAGCGACAATCGTGAAAGACGCGAGATGGAACTCTCCAGCACTGAAAGAAGAAAGAGCACCAACACCAGAAAAACGAACGTAAAAACTTCCAAGTTAAAGTTGAAATTTTCCCCTTAATTTACTCTCCAGCGCCTTCATCTTTCCTCCATCGGTGTGATGATCATGGCCCAGAAGGTGGAGCAGTCCATGGAGAGACAGTAATTTCAACTCCTCCAGCAGGGTCTTCTTTCTTTGCTGGTCGGCGGTTTGTACACAGATAAGGATATCCCCTAAGTAGGCATCCTCCTGCCCATCCTCATCATCAGGGAAGGCAAGAACGTCGGTGGTCCGATTCTGACCTCGGAACTGCCGGTTATAGTTCTTCATGGCCAATTCACTGATCAGCACTACTGAAAATCCGATCTCAAGAGCCATCTGGCCGGACAGCTGATAGAGGAACTCTCTGAGGGAAACCGTTTCCACGGGAAGTTTCCGCTGTCTATTGAATACGTTGACTTTCGGTCTGTGTCTGCTCAAACTGCTCTTCTTTTACTCCTCGATTGAAATCAAAGCCCGGGTACTCGATGCGGTGATGGTGCATTCCCGTGATCACTCGCTCGAAGGCACGAAGGATTTTATCCAGGTCCTGCATCGTGATATCGCATTCGTCGAACTGCCTGTCCTGGATTGTGGACTGGATCAAACGCCGATTCATACTCCGGATCTGGCTCGGACTTGGATCCTGGAGGGTGCGGGCCGCAGCTTCCACCTGATCCGCCAGCATCAGGATCGCCGCTGCCTTGCTTTGAGGCTTGGGTCCCGGGTATCGGAAATCATCTTCATTCACTGCCCGTTCTTTCCCTTCAGCAGCATCCTTGGCCTTCTGGTAGAAAAACTTCATCAGTCTCGTCCCATGATGCTCGGGGATCAGATTGCTTACGGTACGCGCCAGCTTGATCTCCTCGGCAAGCGCCAGGCCATCCTTGACATGACTGGCCAGGATGAGACTGGACATACTGGGAGACAGGTTTTCATGTTTGTTCGACATATAGAGCTGGTTTTCAACGTAGTACTCGGGATTTTTCAGCTTTCCGATGTCATGGTAGTAAGCACCCACTCGAACCAGTAAAGGATTGGCCCCGATAGCTTCGGCCGCAGCTTCTGCCAGGGAGCCCACAATGATGCTGTGGTGATAGGTGCCCGGAGCCTCGACTGCCAAACGCCGCAAAACGGGGTTGTTCAAGTTGGACAGTTCGAGCAACTTGATATCCGTCGTGATGTTAAACAGATATTCGAGAATGGGAAGACACAAGGAAGCCAACATGGCGGCAAAAAGGCCGCTCAACAGCCCACACGAGGCCCGTACCAGGAAGGGGACCCATTGAAAACTCGTTTCCGAAGCGTAGAGTTGAAGAGCTAGCACCGTCAGGAGATTGACCACGCCAATTATGAAACCTCCCTTGATGATGGCCGCCCGATCACGATAGGTTCCCATCAAATAGATGGCAGCCAGACTTCCTGCAAGGGAGTACACAAACATCGAATTCTCGCCGGTGAGGAGTCCCACGAAGACAGCAAAAATAAGGGCAAAGAGCACAGCAATCTGAACGTCAACTAACAGAATCGTCAAAATGGAACCCAAAGCGACGGGCGCGAGAAAGTAGAACAAAAGAGGATCCTGAAGGCTCTCCAATCTGAGGCTGCCGGCAACGGCCTCGGCCAAAAAAATGTGAATTCTTGTCACCAGTAAAGTGGTACACAAAACCAAGACGAGAAGAAGATAGTGACTTCGAATCTCTTTGAACTGTTTCTGGTAGGCAAGCAGGTACTGCCAGACGGCGAATAGAAAAAAGAATACCATCAAGAAAATCCCGATAGATTTCCCTAGTAAGCTCCGAGGTTGTTGCAGCCTCAAGAGTTGATCCAGCGCTGCTTTTTCTATGGCTTCGATCTCGTCTCCAGCCCGCACCAAAGTCCGCCCCTTCTTGATCTGGATCAAAGCTGGGTTGACCTGCTGTAGGTAGAGCTGTTCCATGTCGCCGCTGGCGCTGGCGTTGTAATAGACATTTGGAACAATCCAGCTCTCCAGGAAAGTGATGATCTCTTTTTTCTCCTCCCCGGTTACCGCGGTCAACTGGTACTCGTTTTGCCGCAACAGGTCGCGCCCCTGATCCAGATCCCGCAAAGCCGTCCAGTCCTGAATCAGTTCATCTTCCTTGGAAATGGTGTTGCGAAGAATAAGACCCTGCTCCTGGTAGGGCAGTAGAGTATCGCGGCTCAAGATCACTCCCGGGGATTTCATTCCCTCCTGTACCAGCGTGACCATCTGGTTTTCCAGGCTGGAGGAAAAGGAGTGCCTCAGGCAGATTTCCAGGACCTCGCCTTGAGTGAAGCGTGGAAGCCGTTCTCGAAGGACCGGGAAAAGCCCCTGCTGGGCTTCCTCGGAAAGGGGATCCGTATTGCCGGGGATCACCCTTTCTTCGGCGATCAGCCGCCTTGCCTCAGCGAAGGCACCTCGAAGTTCGGCGGTAATCCGGTTGTTCATCTTGAGATCCAGATCAAAAACCGCCGGCACGGTCCTTCTCATTTCTTCTTCTCTTCCCAGAGTGGCTTCCTGATCCGCTACGGTGAATTCGTAGGGAGCTTCGATCGTCCGGTCGGCGATGTCTCCGATACGGTACTCGGGTATGCTCTGAAATTCGAACTCGACCAGAAGCAGGGTGACCAGCAGAACAAGCCCGAAACCTACCAAAATTTCCATCAGAGTCAACTTAGCAATGAGGCCACCGCTGTCCTGGCTGGAACCCAGGAACATTTTTGCCAGCCGACCTCTTTGACTTGATTGTTTTGAAGGTTTATCAGCCATTGGAATCTGATTAACCGAGAGCGCCCTAAAAGGCGCTAACTACGGTTCTCATTAGCAGGGAAGAAAAAGCTGGGAGAGCAAGGGTGGAGTCATTTCTTTAATAAAAAAGGCATTATACCACAAAATGTACCATAAAACAGGAGATTAGGAGCCAGGAGCCAGATGGCAGAAGAGGAATACAAAATTCAGAGTCCGGAGTGTGGGAGGCGCCTCAGTGCGCCGATTCCGCCATCGCTCCGAAAGAGCGACAGAGCCTGGCTCAGGGCGCCCCGCCCTGGGACAGTCTTCTTTGTGCCTTCGTGTCTTTGCGTCTCTGCGGTGAAATTCTCTTTCCGTGTCTTGGTGGTAAGAGGATTGGCCTGCCTGGGCGCCCGCACCAACTCAACCCTCGAACCGTTTGAGGAGTAGGGCCGCATTGGTCCCGCCGAATCCAAAGGAATTGGACAAAGCATAGCCAATCTCCGTCTCACGAGGCTCAAGGGGCACGTAGTCCAGATCGCAATCCGGATCAGGATTTTCCAGGTTGGTGGTGGGGGGAATAATTTGATTCTTGATGGCCAGAGCGGTGATTCCCGCTTCCAGGCCGCCGGCCGCACCCAAAAGATGTCCGGTCATGGATTTGGTGGAACTCAAGGCCAGTTTGTAGGCATGTTCACCGAAGACGGTTTTAATGGCTAGGGTTTCGATGCGATCGTTGGGCGGAGTACTGGTTCCGTGAGCATTGATGTAGTTGACCTGGGTCGGATCCACCTCAGCATCTTGCAAGGTGGCCTGCATAACCCGCACCGCACCGGATCCATCCTCCGGAGGAGCCGTCATATGGAAAGCGTCCCCGCTCATCCCATAGCCCACGATTTCCGCGTATACCAACGCCCCTCGACTGCGAGCGTGTTCCAGTTCCTCCAGAACCACCAGTCCGGATCCCTCACCGATCACAAAACCGTCACGTTCCCGGTCAAAAGGCCTGCTTGCCCTCTCGGGTTCCTCATTTCGGGTCGACAGGGCTCTCATGGCGGCAAACCCACCCACTGCCATGGGGGTAATGGCCGACTCGGATCCTCCTGCAATCATGACGTCGGCAGCTCCCCTCTCGATGATTTTGAAGGAATCACCGATGGCATGGGAGCCGGCCGAGCAGGCCGTGCAAGTTGCAGAGTTGGGACCCGCAGCACCCAGGCGAATCGAGACCTGTCCCGTGGCCAGATTGCCGATGCTGGCGGGAATAAAAAACGGAGAGATCTTACGGGCCCCTTTTTCCAGAAATTTGGTGTGCTCTGATTCGATGGTTCCGAATCCTCCGATCCCTGAGCCGATATAGACTCCGATGCGAGTCCGGTTGGAATCGGTAATCTCGAGACCGGAACTCTCCAGGGCCAGATCACCCGCTGCAATGGCGTAAAGGATGAATAGATCCATCTTACGCGCATTCTTCTTTCCTACATAGGCCAGCGGGTCAAAGCCTTTCACCTCGGCGGCAAATCGGCTGGAAAAGGTTTCGGCGTCAAAATGGGTGATGGGGCCTACTCCGCTGCGGCCTTCCAGCAGTCCGCTCCACGTACTTTCGGTATCCAGGCCAAGAGCCGAAATCAGCCCCACACCCGTCACCACTACCCTTCGTTTCAAAGTCGACCTCAGAGATTATTTTTGATGAGCTTGGATGTAGTCGATGGCGTTTTGCACAGTTTGAATCTTTTCAGCGTCCTCGTCCGGAATCTCCAGTCCGAAGTCATCTTCAAACTTCATTACCAGTTCAACCGTATCCAGCGAGTCGGCCCCGAGATCATCCACAAAATGTGCTTCTAACGTCACATCCCCTTCAGCAACTCCGAGCTGATCGGCGATGATCGCCTTCACACTTTCCTCTACTGATGCCATTTCTCCTCCATTCGCATTACCCGGATTACATATACATTCCGCCGTTAATATTTAGCACATGACCTGTGATATATCCAGCATCTTTTGAGGTCAAAAACAGCACTCCACAGGCTATATCTTCAACCGTTCCAAGCCTTTTGAGCGGAATGCCGGCCTTCAGTTGATCCCTCACCTGCTCCTTCATCTGGGCGGTCATATCAGTCTCGATGAAGCCAGGTGCAATCGCATTGACGGTGATGTTACGAGACGCAACTTCTCTTGCCAGAGCTTTGGTCAAACCAATGATTCCAGCCTTGCTGGCCGCATAGTTCACCTGTCCGGGGTTCCCCATTTGACCCACCACCGAGGTGATATTGACCACCCGTCCATATCGCTGGCGAAGCATTCCCGCCACCACTTTCCGGGTAACAAAAAACACGCCATCAAGATTAACGCTCAACACCTGACGCCACTCCTCCTCCTTCATCCGAAGCAGTAGGTTGTCACGTGTGATCCCGGCATTGTTCACCAGAATATCCACCCGCTCAAATTGCTCTGTAATGCAAGCCAGGGCACTTTCGACCTGATCGGGCTCTCCCACATCCATTGCTACAGCCATGGCCACTCCGCCCTGCTCTCGAATCGTTTCCGCCACCGTCTCACTGGCTTCCTGTGAACGACTTGCCAGAACGACAGTCGCCCCATGAGATGACAATTCCAAGGCGACCTGCCGGCCGATTCCTCGCGAAGCACCGGTTACCAGCGCCACCTGATCAGAAAAATCATGCATAACCTTCCACCTGCTCCCTGTTACCTATACTTATTGTTTCCACCGAGGGGGCGATTCTTCGGATCAATCCTTGCAGAACCTTTCCTGGCCCTACCTCAACATAGGTTGAAACTCCCGTCTCAACCAGCCGTTCGATACTTTCGGACCACAATACGGGTGAGGAAACCTGCCGGATCAGGCCCTCGCGGACCTCCCTCACATGCTTTACCTCCCTTGCCTCAAAGTTGTTGACCAGGGGAACCCTGAGATTCTGGAAAGAGATTCCCTCAATCACCCTCGAAAGACGTTCTTCGGCGGGCTGCATCAACTCACAATGAAATGGAGCACTTACCGGCAAGGTTACTACTCTGCGGGCGCCTTGAGTCCGGGCCAGTTCGGCGGCTCGTTCCACGGCCTGGCGATGTCCTGAGATAACGATCTGATCCGCGGAGTTGATGTTGGCCGGGGAAACCACCTCCCCACAGGCCGCCTCCTGGCAGATTTCCCTGACTTTGGATACTTTCAAACCCAGCACGGCTGCCATGGCCCCTACTCCGACCGGCACGGCTTCCTGCATGAAACGGCCTCGCTGATGAACCAGGCGCACAGCATCCTGGAAACCCAATCCGCCGGCGGCAACCAAGGCAGCATACTCCCCCACGCTGTGCCCCGCCACAAAATCGGGCACGTTTCCTCGATTCTCAAGGATTTTAAACAGGGCAATCGACACCGTCAGCATGGCCGGCTGGGTCTTTTCGGTGAGCCGAAGCTGCTCCTCGGGGCCCTCGAAACAAAGCCGACTCAAAGAAAAGCCCAGGACCTCATCCGCTTCCTCAAAAACCTGGCGAGCCTCGTCAAAACGATCGGCCAGATCTTTGCCCATGCCGAGATACTGGGAACCCTGTCCGGGAAAAACAAATGCCTGCATTTTCGTGCTGTCGTGCTGTCGTGCTGTCGTGCTGTCGTGCTGTCGTGAAGCCTTTGCGTTCCTATAGGTTGGGCCTTGGCGGGTGTGATAGGAGTCGCGCTTGAACAATAAGATCAGAAAACAGGCGAAGGCACGAAAGCACAAATACACGAGCGCACGAAATTAGACTTCCTCCACCTCGATGACCTGCCGGCCTTTGTAATAGCCGCAGTTTGCGCACACTCGATGCGGAAGTACCGCCGACCCACAATTGGTACAGATGGAAAGACTGGGAGTCGTCAAAAAATCGTGCGATCGTCGCTTTCTTGTTCTTGATTTTGAGTGTCTTCTCTTGGGATTTGCCATCTTTGGTTCCTCTACTTCGTTTTCAAGATTCGCTTATTTTTTTCTTCAAATCCGCCAATACCGCCAACCTTGGGTCCAGGCTGCCGGGTTGGCAATCACAGCCTTTCTCATTGAGATCGGCTCCACACTGGTCGCACAACCCTTTACAATCCCCGTGACACACGGGCTTCATGGGAACTTCCAGGACGACCTGCTCGGCGACCAAGGCGCTCACATCCAGCTTCTGGTCACGATAAAAACCAACGTCCAGGTCCGTATAGGCCAGGCTGAATTCCTCCCCCTCCTCCTCCACCATGGGGTCGGGTCGGTAGTCCAACTCAAAATTCTTTTCAATGGAGCGTTCAAAAGACTTCAGACAACGAGAGCAGGTAAGCTCCAGGTTAGCTCCCACAACCCCTTTCACATGAATTTGCTCTCCCACCAGGGACAGCTGGAGCTGCGAATGAACCGGTTGACGCAGCATGCTGATGTCACTCGCCATATCGAGCTCTCCTTCACTAAAGTTCTTCTCTATCAGCAGCGGCCCGTCCCGAGTTTTGAGCTCATTGATGTCAATCAACACGATCCACCCCCTTCAAAGGGGATTTCCTCAAAAAAGAAGGCAAAACCTTACCCTAATTTACTTTCAGCTGTCAAGGGAAGCCGGATCCGAAAAATCCTTGCATTCCTTTTATTTTCAGCGTTTTAAACCTACCATACCTCATGAAATTTCCAGACATTTGACCTGAGCATAGTTGTCGGTCATACCGGCAATGTAGTCGCACACGATCCGCTCAAGTCCCAGGAGAGAGATTCGCGAGGAGTGACTCTCAGGAAGCTTTCGCGGATTCTCCACATAGTAGACAAAGAGTTTTTCGATAAGTCGTTGAGCCCTCTTGCGCGGTTCTCTCATGATTTCATGATCATAAAGATTGCGGTGCAAAAAGAATTTCAACTCACGATTTTGCTGGGCTATCTTCTCATCAAAACCCAGAAGCCGAGTCTCGGCACGGCGAACCTTTTCGACCGAGTCGATCGCCTGGGCTGCTAAAATCTCTCGACTTTCCGACACCAGGCTCGTCACCAGAATATTGATCAACTGTCTCACGGTCTCACTCACCTTGAGCTTTTCCAGCGTATCTGTGTACCTCTCCTCAACCTGTCGATAGGTGGTTCGGAACATTTCGACCTGCTCGACCATTTGTTCCAGAGTCAGGAAACCGGAATCGTAACCATCGTCCAGGTCGGCGGTGTTGTAGGCGATCTCGTCGGCAAGGTCGATCAACTGCGCCTCCAGAGGGGGGAATTCTTCCAGCCGGTACTCCTGGATGTCGACGTAGGGTTCATCATCCGAAGTATAGTCCCGACTGTGCTTGATGATGCCCTCACGAACTTCAAAGGTGAGATTGAGCCCCCGGAAGGCAGCATACTTCTCCTCGAAATCCTCTACGATGCGCAAAGCATGTAGATTGTGTTCGAATCCAGAGCCATGTTCTTTCATCAATTGATTTAGGATTTTTTCACCTTCGTGGCTAAAAGGAGGGTGACCGATGTCATGACTCAAGGCCAGAACCTCGCAAAAATCGATGTTCAATCCCAAAGCCTGGCTGATGGTACGGGTAATCTGGCCGACCTCAATGGTGTGAGTCAGGCGGTTTCGGAAATGGTCGGAATAATCGGGATCGAAGACCTGAGTTTTGTTTTCCAGTCTCCGAAAGGCCTTGGTATGAACAATGCGATCGCGATCTCGCTGGTACTCGGACCGATAGGGGTGAGAGTCTTCAGGGTAGCGCCGCCCTTCGGTCAACTCATCACGCAGGGCGTAAGGAGCAAGTTCCATCCGCATCATTATCTCACGTTGTCTTTCAGGTGCCAGGCTGAAGATCGAGCGTTCCCTTAAAATCGAATTATGATATCTTTTGGATGGTTCGCCCGTATTTTACCTGGTCCGGGCTAGAAAACTGAAATGAAGTCTTTAATTTTGAGATGAGCCCGTTGGAGAAAACACATTGAGACGCCTCTTCAGTTTACTGTCGGTTTCCCTTCTTCTTTTGCTCACTGTTACCGACACCCGGGCAACCGACCCTGGAGTGAAGACGGGAATCCTGGTCATGGCCCATGGCGGTTCCCCTGAGTGGAATACAGCCGTGGTCGAGTCGGTAGCTCCCCTAGGGGAAAATTTGCCGGTTCGCATCGCCTTCGGCATGGCACAGCCCGGCCCCTTGCAAAAGGCAGTCGGGGAACTGGAGGCAGAAGGGGTGACCCATATTGCAGTGGTCGGTCTTTTCGTTTCACCCCAATCCTTTCGGGAACAGATCGAGTATCTGCTGGGCCTGAATTCCGAGCCCCCCGCCATGTACCTGCACCACCACGGCGGTGGGGATCTGAGCATGAATCACAACATTGAAATGATTCCCGGCAACCTGGCTCCCCCCCCGATCAAAAAAAATGCCGCCTTGATTCTGAGCCGGGAAGGTCTCTATGACTCGAATAAAGTCGGCCGGATCATGGTGGAAAGGGTGGCCTCCTTGAGCCGCGCACCGGAAAAGGAGTCGGTTCTCATTCTAGCCCATGGCGAGGGAGACAATGCGATCAATGACCAGTGGGTTGCCAGGGTGGATGATCTGGCAGCCCAGGTGCGCCGATCCGGACCCTTCCGCCACGTCCAGGTGGAAACCCTTCGCGAGGATTGGCAAGACGAGCGGACCCAGGCCGAAGAGCGCATCAGGAGTTATGTAGAAACCCAGGGGAGCCATGAAAACAGTGTCCTGGTGGTTCCTTTCCGCCTCTTCGGTTTTGGTCCCTATGCGACGGTCCTGGACGGCCTGGAGTATGTGAGTGACCAGCGTGCCCTGCTTCCCCACCCGATCATCACCGATTGGATCAGGGAGCAAGCCAAAGACTGCATGGCACGAATCGGAATCGATTCTCTCACAGGAGAACCGACAGAAGCAGCTGAGACAGAAACAGCTGAAAAGCGGCTACAGGAAATCCCCGGCATGTCATCCCGCTGAACCTAAAAGGTTTCACTCATGGCCGAGACCGCCCTGGGATTCCTCATCGTCATTGCTATTTTGGGGACCAGTGCCTACATCACTCAGCTTTTCGCAACCCGCATGTACAACCGCTGCTCCCACTGCCGGACCCTCAACGCCAGGCGGCGGATCCAGTGTCGGCAATGCGGCCAACCGCTCGAATCGTGATTCCCGGTATTGAAATTCCAGCCCTACAAAAAAACCTTTCAAGTTTGGTTGAAAATCATTTCATTGTTGGTAAAATAACGATCGGTTTTCCAAGGGGTCAACCATATTTTTGAAAGGATAAATGAATGCTACTGGCCATCACCATATGGATTATCACTCTGATCAGCGTCGTGGGGTTTGCAGGAGGATTCTGGTGGTTTCCCGTGTCGGCCTCAGCTCACGGCGCTCAGCTGGACAACCAGTTCGTTGTGACGCTGGTCGTCACGGGCGTGATCTTCATTCTCGCCCAGGTGGCCCTGGGATATTTCATCATCCGTTACCGTGAACGGCCGGGCCAGAAAGCGACATACAGTCACGGCAACAACAAGCTGGAAGTCATCTGGACCACCGCCACCACCGTGCTCTTTTATGTCATGGTGATGATGGGGTTCCAGGTTTGGATCGACATGTACATCCAGGCCGCCCCCGAAGACGCCCTTCAGATTGAGGTGACAGGCCAACAGTTTGCGTGGAACATCCGCTACCCGGGACCGGACGGCCAGTTTGGAAGTACCTCGCCTGAGCTCATCGATGATTCCGCAGGCAACCCTCTGGGACTGGATCCAGAGGATCCCGCCGGTGAGGACGATATTGTTCTTCCCACCATGGCGGTTCCCGTGGACCGCCCCATCGAACTGCTGCTTCGCTCCAAGGATGTCACTCATAACTTTTCAGTTCGAGAGTTGCGAGTAAAGCAGGACACCTTGCCCGGCATGGTCATTCCCCTCAGATTCACGGCAACGGTACTGGGCAAATACGAGATTGCCTGTGCCGAGTTGTGCGGTCTGGGTCATCACCGCATGAGAAGCTTTATCGATGTGTTCTCGGAAGAAGACTACGCTGAATGGCTCAGGGAACAGTCCGAATTTTAAATTAGGAGAGTATCACTATGGCAGAAGCCGCCCCAGCAACCCATGCCGTCCATCACGAGGCTCCCACGGGCTTCATCCGAAAGTGGGTCTTCAGTACCGATCACAAGGTCATCGGTATTCAATACTACTTCCTGGCCCTTTTCTCCGTTTTGGTGGGGATGACACTCTCGATTTTCATTCGCTTCAATCTGGCATGGCCGGGCACGGAGCTTCCCCTTCTGGAGACCCTGTTTCCGGTGGGCGCTCCGGGCGGGGTCATGACTCCGGAATTCTATCTTGCCTTCTTGACCATGCACGGAACCATCATGGTCTTTTTCGTGCTGACCACCGCTCCCCAGGGTGGGTTTGGAAACTATTTCCTTCCCATCCAGATCGGAGCGGACGACATGGCCTTTCCGATCCTGAACATGCTCTCGTTCTGGTTCACCTTTCTGGCTCTGCTGGTCCTGATGGCGGCCTTTTTTGTCGCCGGGGGACCTCCGATATCGGGATGGACCGCCTACCCGCCTCTGAGCGCCCTGGGAGAAATTGCAGGCCCCGGTCTGGGCATGGGCCAGAATTTGTGGATCGTCAGCATCGCCATATTCTGCCTTGCCGCCCTGCTGGGAGCTTTGAACTTTATTGCCACCACCATCGATTTACGAGCCAAGGGGATGACCATGATGCGGATGCCCCTGACGGTCTGGTCCTGGTTTGTGACGGCCATTTTGGGATTGCTGGCCTTTGGTGTGTTGCTGTCCGCGGGTGTTCTGCTGCTGCTGGATCGGGTGGCGGGCACCAGTTTTTTCATCCCCGGAGGGCTGGTGGTCAGCGATCAACTCATTGACCACAAGGGAGGCTCACCGCTGCTCTGGCAGCACCTGTTCTGGTTCTTCGGTCATCCCGAGGTGTATATCGCCATTCTTCCCGGCATGGGAGTGACTTCTCAGATCCTGGCAACCTTTTCCCGTAAGCCGATCTTCGGATACCGGGCCATGGTCTATGCCTTGCTCGGGATCGGCATTCTGGGATTCATGGTCTGGGGACATCACATGTTCATGAGTGGAATGAGTCCCTACACGGCCATCCTTTTCTCCCTGATCACCACGGCCATCGCCGTCCCTTCCGCCATCAAGACCTTTAACTGGCTGGGCACCATCATGGGCGGCAACCTCCGCCTCACGACCGCCATGTTGTACTCCCTGGGATTTGTTTCCCTGTTCGTCAGCGGCGGACTGGGGGGCCTGTTTCTGAATCAACCCTCCACCGATATCTTTTTACACGACACCTATTTTGTGGTGGCG
>Ga0310345_10003570_pt1 | contig 14704 bp, 11 predicted proteins | sample HC15DNA20500_MG_FD_204667 | JGI IMG/M metagenome (GOLD analysis project Ga0310345, IMG submission 204667) | Marine microbial communities from station ALOHA, North Pacific Subtropical Gyre - HC15-DNA-20-500_MG | ecosystem: Environmental > Aquatic > Marine > Oceanic | place: Pacific Ocean: North... | reverse complement strand
CGACGGCAACATCGCCGTGGAATACCGCCCCTTCGGCGTCAGCCTGGGCTTCACCCCCACGGTGGTCGACGGCGACCTGATCAACCTGGAGCTGGAGGCCGAGAGCTCGGCCATCGACAGCTCGATCGTGATCGAGAACCAGGGCATCCAGTTCAACGGCTTCTCCACCCGCCGCGCCCGCACCACCATCGAGCTCAAGGACGGCGAAAGCTTCGCCATCGCGGGCCTCCTGCAGGACGACTTCCGCGACAACGCCAGCCAGATCCCCTGGGTGGGCGACGTGCCGATCCTGGGCACGCTGTTCCGCTCCTCGGGCTTCCAACGCCGGCAGACCGAGCTGGTGATCCTGGTCACCGCCTACCTGGTCAACCCGGTGCGCGAGGACGTGCTGCAGCTTCCCGGCGACCGCCTGCGCGTGCCCTCCGAGCGGGAGCTGTTCCTGCTGGGCAGGCTGGAGGCGGTGCGCGATCCCGTCGCCCGCTCCGTCGGCTCGCGCAATTTCGAGGGGGAGTTCGGCTATGTCCTCGACTGAGCGGGGCGCGCGGGCGGCGGTCCTGATCGCGGCGCTGGGCGTGGCGGCCTGCGCGGCGCCCGCGGGGGGGCTGCCCAACGCCGACGAACACGGCTACGCCAACCGCGAGAACATCCTGGCGATGCGCGGCATCGTCGATCCCGAACGGCTCGCGATCCTGGCGGCGCAGTTCGACGCCACGGTGGATCCCGCGGTCACCTTCGCCTTCGACAGCGCCGAGCTGGAGCCCGCGGCGCTGGCGGCCCTCGAGGGGCAGGCGCGGTGGCTGATCGAGAATCCCTCGACGCTGGTCGCGATCTACGGCCACGCCGACCTGGTCGGGCCCGACACCTACAACGAGCGTCTGGGCCTGCGCCGCGCCGCCGCCGCCGCCCGGGCGCTGACCGACCTGGGCGTGGGCGAGGACCGGCTGCTGCTGGTCGCCACGCTCGGCGAGCGCGCGCCCCTGGTCCCCACCCAGGACCGCGAGCGGCTGAACCGCCGCGCGGTCACGGTCGTCGAGGGCTACGGCCTCGGCTGGGACCGGCGCGGCTTCGACGGCAAGCGCGCGGCGATCGTCTACAGCGACTACACCACCGACGCGACCGAGGCGGTGATCGCGCTTCCCACCGGCGGCTGAGGCCGCCCTGGCCGCGCCCGTTCCCGGCCTTCGGTCCGCCCGTCGCGGACCCGTCCTCCCCCCCGCGGGCGACGCGCCGCGGCTCGGGGTCGGCTTGCGGACCGCGTCCATGTCCGCTAGCGCGTCAGGAGGCGGCGCTGCGCCGCCGGCGGAGAAGGGCGCGACGCAATGATCCTGAAACGCGGCGGTCAGGCGGCCGACATGATGGTCGTTGCGGAGAACCTCGACGCGTTCGACGGGCTGCGCAGCGAGCTGGAGGCCGAGTTTCCCGACGGCGGCTGGGCCGCCGTCACCGCCAAGGGCCTGCGCAAGGCGCTGGACGCCCAGCCGCCCGCCTACGTGCTGATGGCGGTGGACGCGACCGACCTGGGGCGGCTCGACGAGCTGGTGCAGCTGGTCTCGCTGGGCCGGGCGCGGGGCGCCTCGGTGGTGCTGCTGGTCCAGGACCTGCCGCCGATGGCGGTGCACCGGATGATGCGCGCCGGCGCCGACGACTTCCTGCCCGTGCCGCTGCCCGCCGGCGCCCTGGCCGAGAGCCTCGCGACCCTGGGCGAGGGCCGCGTCGAGGGCGAGACCCGGGAGGCGCGCAACGGCCTGATCTATCCCGTCTACGGCGTCGCCGGGGGCGTCGGCGCCACCACCTTCGCCGTCAACCTCGCCTGGGAGATCGCCAACGAGGCGCGCAAGACCGGGCTGAAGATCGCGATCCTCGACCTCGACTTCCAGTACGGCTCGGTCGCCACCTACCTCGACATGCCGCGCCGGGATTCGGTGTTCGAGCTGCTGACCGGCATCGACCGCGCCGACCCCAACGGCTTCGCCGCGGCGCTGGAGGACCGGGGCAAGCGGATCTCGGTCCTGACCGCGCCCGCCGACGCGCTGCCGCTGAACATCGTCTCGCCCGCCGACGTCGAGAAGCTGCTGGGCTTCGCGCGCGACAGCTTCGACGTGGTGATCCTCGACCTGCCCAGCGCGCTGACCGAGTGGACCGAGACCGCGCTCGCCGCCGCGCAGCGGTTCTGGGCGGTGATGGAGATCGACATGCGCTCGGCCCAGAACATGCTGCGCTTCCTGCGCGCGCTGCAGGCCGAGGATCTGCCCTTCGACAAGGTCGACTACGTGATGAACCGGGTGCCGGGTTTCGGAGATTTCGGCGCAAGAGGCCGGGTCAAGAAAATGGCGGAAACGCTTGGAATCGAGTATGGAGTGTTGTTGCCGGACGGGGGAAAGACCGTGATCCAGGCCTGCGACCACGGCTCCCCGCTGGCCGAGTTCGCCTCGGGCAACGCCCTGCGGAAGGAAATCCGCAAGACCGCCCGCGCCGTGCTCGAGGAAGTCCAGGCCTCGCGCGCGGCCCCCGCCTGACCCAGCGGCTGCGCGCCGAGGCGCGCGTAAGGAGACCGGCGCATGTTCAAGCGCTACCAGAAGGAGGCCGAGACCCAGGTCGTCGAGATGTCGGCCTCGGCCCAGGCCGCCGCCCAGCGCGCCGCCGCCGCCGAAGCCGCCGCCGCAGCGGAGGCCGCGGCCGCCGAGAACCGCGAGATCAAGCGTCGCCAGCGCCTGATGCAGGTGAAGGTCGACCTGCACCGCCGGCTGCTCGACACGCTCAACCTCGCCATCATCGACAAGGTCCCCGAGGCGGAGCTGCGCCGCGAGGTCGCCGCCATCGCCCGCGAGGGCCTGCGCGACATGGGCATGGTGCTGAACGCCGCCGAGGCGGAGCTGCTGACCCAGGAGCTGATCGACGAGGTCACCGGCCTCGGGCCTCTGGAGCCGCTGCTCAAGGACGACACCGTCTCCGACATCCTGGTCAACGGCGCCCGCCAGGTCTTCGTCGAGCGCAAGGGCAAGCTCGTGCTGTCGGGCGTGGAGTTCAAGGACGACAAGCACCTGCTGCGGGTGATCGACAAGATCGTCTCCGCCGTCGGGCGGCGCGTCGACGAAAGCCAGCCCTGGGTGGACGCGCGCCTCGCCGACGGCAGCCGCGTCAACGCCGTGGTGCCGCCCTGCGCGGTCGACGGCCCGCTGCTGTCGATCCGAAAGTTCTCCAAGTCGCCGCTCTCCATCGACCGGCTGATCGCCTACGGCGCCTTCACCGAGGAGATGGCGGCCTATCTGCAGGCGGTGGTGGCGACGCGGCTGAACGTGATCGTCTCGGGCTCCACCGGCTCGGGCAAGACCACCACGCTGAACGCGCTGAGCTCCTTCATCGCCAACAACGAGCGCATCGCCACCATCGAGGACACGGCCGAGCTGCAGCTCCAGCAGACCCATATCGCGCGCATGGAAAGCCGCCCCGCCAACGTCGAGGGCAAGGGCGAGGTCAGCCAGCGGATCCTCCTGAAGAACGCGCTGCGCATGCGCCCCGACCGCATCATCGTCGGCGAGACCCGCGGCGACGAGGTGCTCGACATGCTGCAGGCGATGAACACCGGCCACGACGGCTCGATGACCACGGTGCACGCCAACAGCCCGCGCGACGCGGTCGGGCGCATCGAGAACATGATGCTGATGTCGGGCATCGACATCCCGCTGAAGGCGACGCGCTCGCAGATCGCCTCGGCGGTGCATGTCATCGTGCAGGTGCAGCGCCTCTCCGACGGCTCCCGCCGGATGACCCATATCGCCGAGATCACCGGCATGGAGGGGGAGGTCGTGGCCATGCACGACGTGTTCCGCTTCAAGCGCACCGGGCTCGACGCCGACGGCACCGTGCTGGGGCATTTCGAGGCGTCGGGCATCCGCTCCCACTACGCGGAGCGCTTCGCCACCTGGGGCTACGATCTCCCCGCCGAGATCTACGCCCCCAACCGCAAGCTGGGCTGAGCCATGGGCGTCGCGCCGCTGGTCTTCGGACTGATCTTCGTGGGCGTGTTCCTCGCGGTCGAGGGGCTCTATCTGCTCGCCTTCGGGCGCGCCGCGCGCCGCAACGCCAAGGTCAACCGCCGCCTGATGATGCTGGAGAAGGGGGAGGACCCGCTCGAGGTCCTCTCCCAGCTCCGCAAGGAGCGGGAGCGGCACGTCAACGCCTCCGGCACGCCGCTGCTGGCGGGGATCTTCGACAAGGCCGCCCAGGCCAACATTCCCTGGTCGCCGCGCACGATCCTGCTGATCACCGGGCTCGCGGCCTGCGTGATCTTCATGGCGCTGACGGTGTTCACCAACCTCGGGCCGCTGATCTCGGCGCCGGTGGGGCTGGCGATGGCCTTCGGGGTGATGTTCTTCTGGGTCAACGGCCGCGCCAAGAAGCGCCTCGCCAAGTTCGAGGAGCAGCTCCCCGACGCGATCGAGCTGATGGTGCGGGCGCTGCGCATCGGCCACCCGTTCTCCTCGGCCGTCTCGATCGTGGCGCGGGAGATGCCGGACCCCATCGGGACCGAGTTCGGGATCATCGCCGACGAGGCGATCTACGGCCTCGATGTGAACGAGAGCCTTGAGCGGATGGCCGAGCGCATCGCCGTCCCCGACCTGCGCTTCCTCGCCATGGCCGTCGCCATCCAGAGCCAGTCGGGCGGCAACCTGGCCGAGATCCTGGCGGGGCTCGCGGCCGTGGTCCGCTCCCGCTTCAAGCTGTTCCGGCGGGTGAACGCGATCACCGCCGAGAGCCGCTGGTCGGGCTGGTTCCTGTCGGCCTTCCCGGTGCTGGCCCTGATCGCCGTGCAGCTGATCCGGCCGGACTATTACGACGGGGTGACCGACAGCCCGTTCTTCGTGCCCGCGACCATCGCGGTCGGCGTGATGCTTGCGATCAACATCGTGTTCATGCGCATGATGGTGAACATCAAGGTCTGACCGCGGGCCGTCTGCCGTCTCGGACGGTCGGGCGGGGCGCGGAGGGGCGGAACAGGGGGCACGGACCGGCGCCCGCACGGCAATGAGCGCGAGCCCACGCGCCGCGCCACAACGAGACGAGCAGCAGGTGGACCGGATCTTCGAAGCGCTGACGACAGCCTTCGGCCCCATGGGGCCGGTCTGGGTCATGGGCGGCCTGGGCCTGATCCTGATCGTCGCCGCCGCGCCGATGCTGATGTTCCGCCGCTCGGACCCGATGCAGAAGCTGGAGCGCGAGCGCGAGGCGATGCGTCTGGCCGCCGCCAGCCGCAGCGGCGCCGCCGGCGCCCGGCGGCGCAACGAGGTCGCGGGCCTGCGCGCCGACGCCGCCAAGCCCAGCCGCCTCGCCACCCTCGCCCCCCTGTTCCAGCCCAAGGACCAGGACAAGATCGCGGGCGCGCGCGAGAAGCTGATGCAGGCGGGCTACCGCTCGCGCACCGCGGTGCAGGCCTTCTTCGTGGCCCGCGTGCTGGGGGCGGTGCTGATCGGCATCGGGGCGCTGGCCTTCGCGCTGCTGCGCGGGACCGAGGTCGACGTGCTCTCCTATTCCGTCATCGGGGGGGTGGCGGCGGGCTATGCGCTGCCCTCCTACTGGGTCACCCGCCGGCGGGCCGCGCGCCAGGACGAGATCGGCAACGGCTTTCCCGACGCGCTCGACATGATGCTGGTCTGCGTCGAGGCGGGGCAGTCGCTGGACCAGGCGCTGATGCGCGTCGCCAACGAGATGCAGCACGCCCACCCCGCGCTCGCCGAGGAGTTCGAGATCGTCTCGGTCGAGATGCGCGCGGGCAAGGAACGCTCCCAGGTGCTGCGGGACTTCGGCACGCGGGCCGGGGTCTCGGACATCTCCAGCTTCGTGACGGTGCTGATCCAGAGCTCGCAGTTCGGCACCTCGATCGCCGAGGCGCTCCGGGTCTACGCGGCCGAGATGCGCGACAAGCGGGTGATGCGGGCCGAGGAGAAGGCCAACAAGCTGCCGACCAAGCTGACGCTGGGCACGATGTTCTTCACCGTGCCGCCGCTGATGATCATCCTGATCGGCCCGTCGCTCGCCGACATCGCCTCGTTCCTCTCCGGCGGCAAGTGACCCGCCCTCCGCGCCCCTGCGCCCCCCAGGCGCCGCCCCGCCGCCCGGCCGGACCGCGCCGCGCGCCCCGGCGGCCGGCCGCGCCGGCCTGCGCCCTGACCCCCGTCGCGCTGATCCTCGCCGCGCTGGCCGCCGGCTGCGCCGGGCAGGAGGGCCCCTCCGCCGCCACGCCCGCGCCTGCCGCTGCACAGGCGTCCGGGCCCGCGGCGAACCCGGCCTTCCCCGAGGCGCCGCGCCCGGCGCCCGCGGCGGGCATCGCCGACTGGACCGCGCGCATGGGCCTCGCCGCCCCTGCGCCCGCCTCGGCCCCCCGTCCTGCCGCCCCTCCGGCCGCCGCGCCGGCCCCGGAGCTCGCCGCCGCCCCGCCGCCCGTCGCAGCCGCGATCCCGGGTCCGGGCGAGGAGGCCCGGCGCCGCGGCCCGACGACGCCCGAGGCGCAGGCCACCGCCGCCGCGCTCTTCGCCCCCGCGCCGCCGCCCGCGCCTGGCCGGACCGCCGCCGCCGTTTCCCCCGCCCCGGCCGCTCCCGTCCAGGCCTCCGCCGCGCCGTCGCCTGCGCCGGCTGCGGATGCGGCGCCGGAGGCGGTGGGCGTCGGCGGCTTCTTCGCCCGGCTCTTCGGCGACGAGGCGGAGGGGGACGAGGCGCCGGACCTCGGCAAGCCCGTGCCGGCGCCGGCCCTGCGGACGGCCGCGGCGCTCGACGGGGTGGCGCGGGCCGAGGCCAACGCCGCCGCCGCCCGCGGCCCCGGCCCGGCCGCGCGCCGGGGGCGGGCGCTGCTCGACGCCGGCCGGCCGGAGCCCGCCGCCCGCGCCTTCCGCCAGGCGCTGATCGAGGAAGGGCCGTCGCTGGAGGCGATGCTCGGCCTCGGCGCCGCCTATCGCGAGCTCGGCCGCCGCGCCCCGGCGCTGGAGGTGCTGACCCGCACCGCAGAGGTCTGGCCCGACAGTCCCGCGGCGCGCAACAACCTCGGGACTGCGCTCTTCGACGCCGGCCGGCTGGACGCGGCCGAGGGGCAGTTCCGCGCCGCGCTCGACCTGTTCGCCCGCCGGGGCCTCGCGCCGCCCTCGGAGCTGTCGCGCAACCTCGCCATGGTCGCCCGCGCCCGCGGCGCGCCGCCGGCGCCGATCCCGGACCCGCCCGCGGCCGCGCCGCCGTCGCGGGACCCGACGCCGGTCGCCGCCCCGGCCGCCCCGGCGCTCCGCCTCCCCGTTCCCCGACCGGAGACCCAAGCGTGAGACCCATTCTCCGCCGCCTCGCCCTCGCGTCGCTGCTGCTGGGGGCGCCGCTGCTCGCGGCCTGCACCGGCGACCTGCCGCGCACCGACGTCGACGCCGAGGCGGAGCGCAAGGACAACCGCAACCCGCTCGACGAATCCTCGATCAACGAGATCATGCTGACGGTGGCCGGCGCCGACGAGGCGGTGGCCTATTTCCGCGATGCGCTGACCTCGGATCCCGACAGCCCCAGCCTGCGCCGGGGGCTGGCGCGCAGCCTCGCCCGCGCGGGGCGCTACGCCGAGGCGCGGACCGTGTTCCGCGACCTGTCGGAGACCGGCCAGGCGATGCCCCGCGACCATGTGGAATACGCGCTGACCCTCGCCCGGCTCGACCTGTGGCCCGAGGCGGAGGCCGAGGCGGCGAAGGTCCCGGCCGACTACCAGTCCGACCGGCGCACCCTGCTCGAGGCGCTGATGGCCGACCACCGCCAGGACTGGGCGGCCGCCGACGCCGCCTGGGAGCGGGCGCGCGCCCTCTCTCCGCAGCCGGCGGCGGTGCTCAACAACTGGGGCGTCTCGAAGATGGCGCGCGGGGAGTTCGACGCGGCCGAGCGGATGTTCGAGCAGGCGCTGGTCTACGACCCCTCGCTGTTTTCGGCCAAGAACAACCTGGCCATCGCCAACGGCCTGCAGCGGCGCTATCGCCTGCCGGTGGTGACGCTGACGGACGAGGAGAAGGCGGTGCTGCTGCACAACCTGGGCGTCATCGCCCTGCGCCAGGGCGACCGGGAGATGGCGGAGTCGCTGCTCCAGCAGTCGCTCGACGCGCATCCCGCCTACTATGAACCGGCGGCCGAGAAGCTGTCGGCGTTGCGCGGGTCCTGAAACGCGTTCACGTTGCGTAATTCCGCGCGTCGGGGCTGTGGGGGCCCGCGGACGCGCGCGTAGTTGCCTCTCCCCTCCCCGGGGGGGAGGCGAGGAAGAGGGGGAAGATGGGATTGTTCGAGGCGACGCCGCTGCAGGCGGCCTGGGCCACGTTGCTGTGCACCGCCCCGCTGCTGGTCGCGGCGGCGGTCTGGGACCTGCGGCGGATGCGGATCCCGAACTGGCTGAACGGCGGCCTGGCGCTGATGTTCGTGGCGCTGGGCCTGGCGAGCCTGCCGCTGGAGGAGATCGCCTGGCGCTTCGCGGGCGCGCTGCTGGTGCTGGTGGTGGGCTTCGCCTTCTTCTCCTTCGGGCGGATGGGCGGCGGCGACGTGAAGATGCTGGCGGCCTGCGCGCTCTACGTGCCGCTGCACCATGCGGGCATGGTGCTGCAGCTGCTGGCGCTGGGCCTGGCGCTGGGCCTCGCCGCGATCCATCTCGGCCGGGCGCTGGTCGGCGAGCGCGAGACGCAGTGGCGCGCGCTGCGCAAGGGCGCGCGCTTCCCGATGGGCCTGTCGATCGCAGGCGCGTTGCTGGCCTATTTCAGCTTCTTCATCGCCTTCGGCTTCTAGGGCCGCGGCGCGACGCGCGCGCCCGGGGCCGGCCCCGGGCCCGCCGCGGCGGACCGGCCGGGGCGCCCGGGGCGGGCGTCTCCCGGCCGGAGCGCCCGGGTCAGGCGGCGTCGGGCGCCGCGTCCTCGGCCGCGGCGAGGAGCGAGGCGTTGCCGCCCGCGGCGGTGGTGTCCACGCACAGGTGCCGCTCCAGCGCCGCGTGGCCCGCGTCCGGCGCGCCGGCGATCAGCGGCAGGATCGGCCCCTCGCGGGCGGCGAGCGCGCGGACCAGCGCGCGCGCCGTCTCCGCGTCGCCCCACCACAGGACCCCGGAGACGCCGCCGAGGGTCGCCAGCGCCTGCGCCTCCACCGGCTCGGGGACCTCCACCGCGACGCCGCCGAGCGCGCGCACCGCGCGGGCCTGGGCCTGCGCCGCCCCCGCCCCCGGGCCGAGGCAGAGGAGCGGGGCGCGGGCGATGCGGGCGAGGCGGTTGGACTCGCCCGTCGGCCCCGGCAGGGACTGCGCCTCGAGCATCGCGCCCACGCCCGTCGCCCTCGCCAGCCGGGCCGAGAGGGCGGGGGCGTCGAGCGGCGCGCCGCTCGCCTCTCCCGCTGCTCCCGACGTCTCGGCCGGCGGGGCGGGCAGGGCGCGGAAGCGGGTCAGATAGCGCGGGCCGCCCGCCTTGGGCCCGGTCCCCGACAGCCCCTCGCCCCCGAAGGGCTGGGAGCCGACGATGGCCCCGATCTGGTTGCGGTTGACGTAGAGATTGCCGGCCTGCACCCGCTCGGCCACGTGCTGCACGCGCCCGTCGATGCGGGTGTGCAGGCCGAAGGTCAGCCCGTAGCCGCGGGCGTTGATCGCCTCGATCACGGCGTCGAGCTCGTCGGCCTCGAAGGTCGCGACATGCAGGACGGGGCCGAAGACCTCGCGCTCGAGGTCCGCGATGCCCTGCACCCGGATCAGGGCGGGGGCGAGGAAGTGCCCGCTCGCCGCCGCCTGCGCGGGCAGGCGGGTTTCGTGCAGCAGGCGGCCCTCGGCGCGGGCGGTCTCGACATGGGCGGCGATGCCCTCGCGGGCCTCCGCGTCGATCAGGGGGCCGACGTCGGTCGAGATCGGCCAGGGGTCGCCGATGGAGAGTTCGTCCATCGCGCCCTTGAGCATCGAGACGAGCCGCCCCTCCGCCTCCTTCTGCACGTAGAGGCAGCGCAGCGCCGAACAGCGCTGCCCGGCGGAGCGGAAGGCGGAGGTCACCGTATCGCGCACCGCCTGCTCGGTCAGCGCGGTGGTGTCGACGATCATCGCGTTCAGCCCGCCGGTCTCGGCGATCAGGGGGGCGCCGGGGGCGAGATGCTCGGCCATCGCGCGGCGGATCGCCTGGGCGGTCTCGGTGGCGCCGGTGAAGGCCACGCCGTCGACGCGGGGGTCGGAGGTGAGCGCGGCGCCCACCGTCTCGCCGTCGCCGGGGAGGAACTGGAGCGCCTCGGGGGGCACGCCCGCGCGCCGCATCAGCTGCACGGCGATATGGGCGATCAGGGGCGTCTGCTCGGCGGGCTTCGCCAGCACCGCGTTGCCGGCGGCGAGCGCGGCCGAGACCTGGCCGGTGAAGATCGCGAGCGGGAAATTCCACGGGCTGATGCAGGCGAAGACGCCGCGCGGGGCGCCGGGCAGGCCGTCCTCGGCCCGGTCGGCGTAGTAGCGCAGGAAGTCGACCGCTTCGCGGATCTCGCCGATGGCGTCGGGCAGGGTCTTGCCGGCCTCGCGGGCGAGCACGGCGAGGATCGGGCCGCGGTCCTCCTCGTAGAGGTCGGCGGCTCGGCGCAGGACGGCGGCGCGGGTCGCGGCCGGGGCGTCCCAGGGGCGGGCGGCGGAGAGCGCGGCCTCGACGTCCTCGGGGGCGGCGTCGACGACCTCGCCGACCGGGGCGCCGGTGGCGGGAGAGATCACCGGGACGGGCGCGCGGCCCGTCGCCTCGACCGCCAGCATCGGGGCCGCGACGGGCAGGGCGCCGGCGAGGGCGGCGCTCCGCTCCGCCTCCAGCGCCGCGAGCACGGGGGCGTCGGTCAGGTCGGCGCCGGCGCTGTTGCGGCGCGGGTCGAAGATGTGGGGGCCGGTCGGCAGGCGCGGGTTGGGGACGGGGGAGGCGGCGAGCGCCGCGAAGGGGCAGGCGGCGACGGCCTCGGGGCTGACCTTCTCGTCCATGATCCGGTTGACGAAGGAGGAGTTGGCCCCGTTCTCCAGCAGCCGGCGCACCAGGTAGGCGAGCAGGTCGCGATGCGCGCCGACGGGAGCGTAGATCCGGCAGCCGGTCTTCGCCTCGGCCTTCACCCGCTCATGCAGGGCCTCGCCCATGCCGTGGAGGCGCTGGAACTCGAATTTTTCGCGCGGCAGGTCGCCGGCCATCTCCAGGACGGCCGCCAGCGTATGGGCGTTGTGAGTGGCGAACTGCGGGAAGATCCGGTCGGTCATCCCCAGCAGCCGCCGGGCGATGCCGAGGTAGCTGACGTCCGAGGCCGCCTTGCGGGTGAAGACGGGGAAATCCGTGAGCCCCTCGACCTGGGCGTGCTTGATCTCGCCGTCCCAGTAGGCGCCTTTCACCAGCCGCAGGGTGATGCGGCGGTCGAGGCGGGTCGCCAGCGCATGCAGCCACTCCACCACCGGCAGCGCCCGGCGGCCGTAGGCCTGCACGACGACGCCGAAGCCGTCCCAGCCCTCCAGCGCCGGGTCGGAGAGCGCCGCCTCGATCACCTTCAGCGACAGCGCCAGGCGGTCCTGCTCCTCGGCGTCGATGGCGAGCGAGATGTTGGCCGCCGCCGCCTGTCGGACGAGGGAGGAGAGGGCGGGGACCAGCTCCGCCATCACCCGGGCCTCCTGCGCGACCTCGTAGCGGGGGTGCAGGGCGGAGAGCTTCACGGAGATGCCGGGGTTCCTGCGCACGTCGGCATGGCTCGCCCGCCTGCCGATGGCGGCGATGGCGTCGGCGTAGCTGCGGGCGTAGCGGGCGGCGTCGGCGGCGGTCATCGCCGCCTCGCCCAGCATGTCGTAGGAATAGGCGTAGCCCTTCGCCTCCATGCCGCGGCCGCGGTCCATGGCGGCCTCGATGGTCTCGCCCAGCACGAACTGGCGGCCGAGCTCGCGCATCGCGGCCGCGACCGCCGTGCGGATCACCGGCTCCCCCAGCCGCTTCACCGCGCCGCGCAGGCGGCCCGCGATGCCCGGAGAGCGGTCGTCGAGCACGCGCCCCGTCAGCAGCAGCGCCCAGGTGGAGGCGTTGACGAGGCTGGAGGCGGATCTCCCGAGGTGCCTGCCCCAGTCGGACGGGGCGATCTTGTCCTCGATCAGCGCGTCGATGGTCTCGGCGTCGGGCACCCGCAGCAGCGCCTCGGCGAGGCACATCAGGGCGACGCCTTCCTCCGTCGAGAGGCCGTATTCGGCGAGCATCGACTCGGTCAGGCCCGGGCGGTCGCCCTCGCGCACCGCGCGCACCCAGCCGGCGGCACGCGCCGCGGCGGCGGCGCGGGCCTGCGGCGAGAGGTCGGCGGCGGCCTCGAGCTCGGCCAGCAGCGGGGCCTCGGGGCGGCGCTTGGCGCCCTCGATCAGGGTCCAGGCCTGGGGGTGGGTGTCGTGCGCTGCGCTCATCTCGCTTCCGCCTCCATCGGGTTCGGCCTAGTCTATCCGGGACGCTCCAGCCGTTTCGGCTTCAATTCCCTCTTTCATGGTCGATCGGACCGAAATCATGCCCTCTGACGATCCGAACGCCCTGCCGTCCCTCGACCGCTTCGACCGCGCGATTCTGCGCGAGCTCTCGGCGCAGGGGCGGCTCTCGATGACCGAGCTCGCGGCCCGGGTGGGGCTGACCAAGACCCCGGTCGCGGCGCGGGTGCGCCGGCTGGAGGAGGCGGGGGTGATCGCGGGCTATCGCGCCGTGCTCTCGCCCATCCGCCTCGGCCTCGCGCATGTGGCCTTCGTGGAGGTGCGCCTGACCGACACGCGGGAGGCGGCGCTGGGCGCCTTCAACGCGGCGGTGCGGGCGATCCCCGAGGTGGAAGAATGCCACATGATCGCGGGCGGGTTCGACTATCTCCTCAAGGTGCGCACGCGCGACATCGCCGGCTATCGCGCGGTGCTGGCCGAGAGCATCTCGGCGCTGCCGCATGTCGCCTCCTCCTCGACCTATGTCGCGATGGAGGCGGTCAAGGACGACGCGCCGGCGGAGGGGATCTGAGCGGGCGCTTGACGGGTCCCGCCGCCCGGCGCAGGGTCCGGCGCATGACCCAGTCCACGCCCTCGGCGATCGTGGTGGGGGCGGGGGTCGTGGGCCTCTGCACCGCCTGGTCGCTCGCCCGTCGCGGGGCCGCCGTCACGGTGGTCGAGCGCGGGTCCGTCCCCGATCCGCGCGCCGCCTCCTGCGATCATCACCGCATGATCCGGCTCAGCTACGCCGACCCCGGCTACTGCGCCCGGATGACCGAGGCCTATGCCGCCTGGGAGGCGCTGTGGGCCGACCTGCCCGGGCCGCCCACCCGCTACTACCACGAGCGCGGCGTGCTGACCCTGAGCCGCGAGCCCGGCGACTGGGGCGACCGCGCCCGCGCCGCGATGGAGGCGGTCGGCCAGCCCTTCGAGCGGCTGGAGCCCGGCGCGCTGGCCGAGCGGTTCGCGCATCTCGAGCCCTCGAACGAGGGCTACGGGTTCCTGTCGCGCGGCGGCTGCCTGATGGCGAACCACATCCTGGTCGACGTGGCCGAGCGGCTGCGGGGGCAGGGCGCCGCGATCCTGGAGCAGTCGCCCGCGACCGCCATCGACGCGGAGGCGGGGGAGGTCTCGCTCGCCGACGGGCGCAGGCTCTCGGCCGACGTGGTGGTGCTGGCCGGCGGCGTGGGCGCGCAGGCGCTGGCCCCGGACCTGCTGCCGGAGCTCTGGGCGCGGCGCACGGTGATCCTCTACGCCGACCCGCCCGCGGACCTGGCCGAGGCCTGGGCCTCCGCCCCCTGCTGGACGGATCTGGGCGGGGAGGAGGACCTGTGGGGCCTGCCGCCGGTGGACGGGCTGCCCCTGAAGCTCGGCTGCGCGATCCTGGGCCGCGACCGCCCGGACCCCGAGGACCGCACCATGCGGCCCGAGGAGATCCGACGGATGCTCGAGGTCTACCGCGGCCGTTTCCGCGGCATCGACCGGTTCCAGGTGCGCTGGGGCCAGGCCAACCATTTCACCTGCGCCCCCGGCGACCGCTTCGTGCTGAAGCGGCGGGAGCGGCTGTGGGCGGTCTCGGCCGACTCCGGCCACGGCTTCAAGTTCGGGGCGCTGAGCGGCGAGGACGTGGCCGCCGCCGCCCTCGGCGAGGTCGCGGAGGCCGAGGCGGCCCGGCGCATGGCGGCCCTGCCGGCCTGAATTTCCAGCCGGGCGCCCAGGCCCGCCCGCCCGCCGCCCCCCGGCACGCGGCCCACCCGCCCACCCCCGCGCGCCGGGGGGCGGCGCGCGGGCTTGCGACGTTCGTTGACTCCGTCCACGAATTCCATGACTTTGTCATGGAAATGGGAGGGACGCCATGACCGCCGCCGCCGAAGCCTGCCCGCCGGAGCGCCGCCGCGACCGCGACGCGGTGCGCCGCTTCAACCGCTTCGCCACCGCCTATGCGGGCGCCCTGAACGAGCGACTGAACGGCTCCGAGTTCTCGCTGGCCGAGGCGCGGGTGCTGTGGGAGCTGCGCCATGCGCCCGAGCCGCCCACCGCCGCCGACCTCGCCCGCGCGCTGGGGCTGGACCCGGCCTATCTCTCCCGCCTGCTCGCCCGGCTGAGGCGGCGCGGGCTGGTCGAGACCGCGCCGGGCGCCGACCGCCGCACCCGGGCGCTGGGCCTCTCGGCCGCCGGTCGCGCGGCCTCGGGCGAGCTCGAGGCCGGCTCGGACCGGCTGGCGGACGCGACGCTCGACCGGCTCTCGCCCGA
>Ga0310345_10003567_pt1 | contig 14718 bp, 12 predicted proteins | sample HC15DNA20500_MG_FD_204667 | JGI IMG/M metagenome (GOLD analysis project Ga0310345, IMG submission 204667) | Marine microbial communities from station ALOHA, North Pacific Subtropical Gyre - HC15-DNA-20-500_MG | ecosystem: Environmental > Aquatic > Marine > Oceanic | place: Pacific Ocean: North... | reverse complement strand
GGCCGGGAGTACCTGATAGGTGCTTTCTCTGCAGCCGACGTCATGTTGGGGCATGCGAGTTTCATGTCGCGACGGCTAGATTGTGTTCCGGAGGAACTGACAGCGCTTTTAGCGTACATCGCAAAAATTGAAAGTAGGCCAGCGTTTCAAAAAGCAATTGTTACCTAGGTCAGGCGGTTGTACCTTCCAGACTGGTTTAGGCCTGAGACAAAGACCATACCCCCTATGCATCCCACATAATCTAGGGCAGTCGGGCGGTCTTTGAGGCTTGGACAAAATCAGACGCGTTTCCCAAAAGGCCACTCGCATGCTTCCAGCCGGAACCCCCTGTATCTTCGCCATCCAGCGCGCGACGGGGTTCCAATTAAATATTTACGATGAGTTTAAGATCCGCGTTAAAGCGGAAATACAATCAATATCATCGGGATTGCCACGGCCACGATAATAATTTCGAGTGGCAAGCCCATACGCCAATAATCACCAAAAGCATAACCGCCCGGACCCATGATAAGGGTGTTGTTTTTGTGTCCAATAGGGGTGAGGAAAGCGCAGGACGCCGCAATCGCAACTGCCATCAGAAATGGATCAGGGTTAACCTGAAGTGCAGTCGCTATTTCAATGGCGATAGGCGCACCGATCACCGCGGTCGCGGTGTTATTTAACACATCCGATAGCGTCATGATGACGACCATTAGGACGGTCAAGACGACCCAAGGTTGGAGGCCAGCACTGACCGAGACGATTTGCGAAGCGATGAATCCGGTACCCCCTGATTCCTCTAATGCCAAGCCGAGTGGAATCATACTGCCGAGTAATACGATCACAGGCCATTCAATGTTCTCGTAGAGATCACGGATAGGTACGACATCAAGGATGACGTAGAGCACCACGACGATCGCTAGTGCGGGTGCAAGGTGGAGCAGGCCAACCGTCGCGAGGGCGATTGCTGTCCCAAATATACCTGCTGCGAGCCATGCACGGCGGTACCAAGTTATGCTTAAACCGCGTTCTGCAAGTCGTAATACCCCCAGCCAGTCTGCGACGTCGTCGATCACGTCCGACGGTCCTAGTAAAAGCAAGATATCACCTGCACGGACTGGTTCGTGACGAACTCGGTTCTTGAAGCGTTTCCCTTGACGTGAGATGCCGAGCAGTGCGACCTGCTTTCTGGCCCGTAAGCGCAATGACAAGGCAGACCGACCATCGATGCGTGCGTCGCTGGGAACAACCACTTCCATCATTTTAAGATCACCGATCACGGCCTCTTCCGTTGGTTGTTCACCAAAATATTCGAGTCCTATTGCACCCCGAAAGCGATCGAGATCCTCGGCCGAAGCTTCTACGAGCAATAGGTCATTTGGACTTAAGACAATGCGGGCGCTAAACCCGCTAAGTCGCCTGCCGTTTCGAATGACACCCAGCACTTCGACATCGTCTTCGGCCGCCGCAGGATACAGTTCGCGTACCTCTTGACCGATAGCTTTTGAATCCGCTGGCACCATGAGTTCGGCGATATACCCTTCCTCACCGATGTTTCTCGAAGATTTGTATTGGGCTTCATCAACACGTGGAACCAGTCGCCAACCTACAAGCGTAACGAAGGCAACGCCGACGATCGCACATGTAGCACCCACGGGGGTGAAATCAAACATTGAGAAGGGTTCACCCAACGCCCGTTCGCGAAAGGACGCAATAATGATATTTGGTGGCGTGCCGATCAATGTGACAAGCCCACCCAGAATTGTCGCAAACGAGAGAGGCATCAGTGTACGGCGTACGGTTCGTCCCGCCTTAGCTGCTGCTTGCATGTCGATCGGCATCAGAAGCGCCATAGCCGCGACATTGTTCATAACCGCGGATAGTGATGCTCCGGTCGTACTCATGACCGCAATGTGCGTCCGGATAGCAGCGCCGGCACCGGTGATACGTCGGGTAATTAAATCAACCGCACCAGCATTTGACAGGCCACGAGAGACGATAAGTACAAGGCCAACAATAATTGTTGCCGGATGTCCAAATCCTGCGAACGCGTTGTACGCTGGAACTACCCCTAAGACCACCGCCATTAACAATGCTGCGAAGGCTACCAGGTCGTAGCGCCATCGTCCCCATATTAGAAACGCGAAAACCGTCCCGAAGAGCCCGAAAAGGGCGATTTGATCAAAATTCATGAGTTAATTTTGATGTGTTCGCTGTAAATAAAGTTGGAGGTTAAATCGAGAAAACCCTTTAGTTGATCGTGATGGACCCAATGGCCGGCGTCTTCGAAACTGACCACCTCGGCGTTTTTGAAATGCTCGATTCGTCCATCGGACTCTGGGTCTGATGCCCAAGATTCCTTCCCATTTATGAGCAGAGTTGGACAGTCGATCCGGTTCCATAGGCGGTGAAGCTCCGCGACTGGTACATCATAGGGGGGCCAAGAACGGACATAGTTGTCGAATTTCCATGAGAAAGAGCCATCCTCATTTTGATTGACTCCATGGACCGTTAAGTGACGGGCTTGCTGCGGAGAGAGGTGTTTGTTTTCCTCCTGCATACGCTTGAAAGCTTCTTCGACACTGGGATAGCGCCGCGGCAGGCGTCCAGCCAAACCACGTCGTTCCTCTATCCAGCTGCGCATACGCCCGTCGAGCGGGTGCGATGCCCGTTTTTCTAGCTGTTCAGGTGATAGACCGAGGCCTTCTATTGCCACAACCTTGCGCACCGTTTCAGGGTAAATACCGGTATAGCGTAAGGCTACATTGCCTCCCAATGAGTGGCCTATTAGCGCGACTGGTGCCAATTTCTGTTGGTGAACTAGTTGGGCTAAGTCGTAGATGTAACTGGGCATATCATATTGGCCATCGACGGACCATTCGCTGTCACCGTGACCTCGCAAATCCGGTGCGATGACGTGCCATTCGTCGCGAAAAGCCTCGGCGACCCAATCCCAATTTCGGCAGTGATCACGTCCGCCATGAACCAACAATAACGGTGGTGCTTCTGCGTTTCCCCAGTCGACATAGTGGAGGCGAAGACGTTGTGAGAAATATGTATGTGATGTCGGACTAGGCATCGCTTCCGGGGTGAAAGAATCTTATGATTTAGGGGGTCCTATAAGAGTAGAACAGTTTCCCTCGCGTGAAAATGGGCCAAGATAGAATTTTATTTGATCTCCTTTAGTGATTTGCGAAGCGATTTCATCACGACTATCCCTTTTCTAGTGAGTGTAACGAGGCGGAAAAACAGCTAAATCCCCAGTTTGTTAGGGTGTATTTTATGAAAATCGGTATTTCGCTCCCGGTACGGGAGATGCAAAACGATGTCGGTGCCATCAAGGAGTTCGCTCAGTTGGCCGACGAACTTGGATTTAACCACCTACGTGTTCCTGATCAAGTTTTACGTCCTGACAGTGGTCACCTACACGAGTCATTAACGTTAATGGCGTACGTAGCGGCGTTGACGGATCGGATTGAGCTTGTTCCGTCCGTCGTCGTGTTGCCATCTCGGCAGACGGCATTGGTGGCGAAGCAAGCAGCAGAATTGGATGTTCTGTCGAATGGTCGGCTCCGACTCGGCATCGGTGTCGGAAAGAATGAAGAAGAATATAAATCGATGGGGCAGACGTTTTCGACGCGTGGTGCACGCTGCGACGAACAGTTACGTCTACTCCGACGTCTCTGGACCGAGCCGGTTGTAGATTTCCAGGGCATATGGGATCAGGTGCAGGGATCGGGCTTGAACCCGCTTCCGATCCAACAACCGATCCCGGTTTGGATCGGGGCGAAGGCCTTACCGGTTAAATCGGTCATCGAGCGCATCGGTTCATTTTCAGATGGGTGGTTTGTTTTGTGCTCCCCGGAAGACTTTCCGGTAATTGACGATAAGATAGAAGCCGCAGCGATCAGCGTGGGCCGTGCCCCATCGGCTATCGGCAGCGAAGCAGGAGTCGCGGTTGTTGGGCCGCGGAAGGCTGAATGGCGTGACCGCGTTTCTGAATGGCATAGAATTGGCTTAACCCACGTTTGCTTGCGCACGCTTGGTTCGGGGTTGAACGCAGGACAGCATTTGGCGAAGATGCGAGAGATCGCTGATCAGATACCAGTAGACGATTGGAGACGAGGTTAATTGGATTGGTCTGAGTGTGGTGGTATGGAAGATTTGATTTCAGTCAAAGAGGGAACCGGCCCCGATATTATGGTGTCGGCCCGGCAGCTGTTTGGTTTAGACACTGAATTAGAAACACCGGCGTTTTCTAGGCCTAGCGAGCATGTGCCCGATATGGACGAGGCCTATCATTTCGATCCCGAAACGACGATGGCGATATTGGCCGGGTTTGCTCACAATCGCCGAGTGATGATCCAGGGTTACCACGGCACCGGTAAATCAACCCATATTGAACAGGTGGCGGCGAGGCTCAATTGGCCGTGTATTCGAGTGAACCTTGATAGTCACGTCAGCCGCGTGGATTTGGTGGGGAAAGATGCCATCGTCCTTCGTGATGGGCAACAAGTGACAGAGTTTCGCGAGGGTTTGTTGCCGTGGGCGGTGCAGAATCCGACGGCGTTGGTGTTTGATGAATATGACGCTGGGCGACCAGACGTGATGTTTGTCATCCAACGCGTGCTCGAGGCCGAAGGTCGCCTGACCCTTCTCGATGAGAACAGAGTGATTCGGCCGCATCCATCGTTCCGCCTATTTGCGACGACAAATACCGTCGGTTTGGGCGACACGACTGGCCTTTATCACGGGACTCAGCAGATCAACCAAGGGCAGATGGATCGCTGGAATATTGTCGCGACCCTAAATTACCTATCTCACGAACAAGAAACAAAAATTGTGCTGGCCAAGGTCCCTAGTCTGGGTGACGCGAAAGGACGACAGACGATTAGAGATATGGTCAACGTTGCCGAACTGACTCGCATTGGATTTGTCGCGGGTGATATTTCTACCGTCATGTCGCCGCGTACGGTGATCACCTGGGCGGAGAATAGCCAGATTTTCGGAGACGTAGGCCTTGGGTTCCGCTTTACGTTCCTCAACAAGTGCGACGAGTTGGAACGCCCGGTCGTGGTGGAGTACTACCAACGGTGTTTTGGCGTCGAGTTAACTGGATCGGTGGCCGTTGGGAAACCGAACTAACGAAGTAGCCGGTGCGGCTCAAGCAGAACGTCCCGCTGAGGACCTCAAACGCGCGGTAGCCGCGACCACCCGTGCTCTCGCGAGGGACCATGGTTTGGCGGTCTACTACGGGGCAGATGAAGCGGAGCTCACGGGGGACGGGATCGTTCGCTTGCCAGATCCTGAGATAGATCTGTCCACGGAACATGTCGCGTGCCTGCGTGGCATGGCAGACGCGTTAGCAATGCGTGCAGCGCACCACGATGCCAGCATTCATGCTAGGAGATGTCCGACCGGGCAAACTGCACGAGCGATTTATGACGCTTTAGAGCAAGCCCGGGTGGAGGCTCTTGGCATGCGTCGGATGCGAGGTGTCGGCGATAATGTCACCTCGATGCTTTCCAGTCGCTGCCAGCGTTTGGGTTACGAGGACGCAAATCGTTTCGAGGAAGCGCTGCTGGCTGATGCGCTTGGTTTTCTTTTGCGAGAACGTATTACCGGCAGACAGTCACCAGCTGCGGCGCAACCGATAATTGGGTTGTGCCGGCCCCAGATTGACGTGACCGTAATGCGAGCGCTTGACGAATTGGTCAATACCGCTGACGAGCAGGATTTATTCGCAAAAAAAATGCATCGACTGCTCACGGCACTTGACCTGGCCGATGCAGAACGCGAAGTGTTGGAATTGGATATGGACATGAATACCCGACAAACAGATGATGCGGAAAACGCAGACGCGTTTGAGTACGGTTCTGTTTCGGGAAACGACGAAAACCATATCGCCGATGCTGTAGCTGAAACCACTACGCAATCAGACAAAAAAGGGGATGCCGGGGAGGGGGAAAAACCCGAACCTTCAATGCGTCGGGAATGGCCGGGTTTTACGGGATCAAATCAACCTTACGTAGTGTTTTGCAACGACTTCGATGAAGTTCTTCGTGCCGAGGAACTGTGTGATTCTGAAGAACTGTTGGGTTTTCGGGATCAACTTGACAGTCAACTTACGGAGCTTCAAACGAATATCTCGCGACTCGCGAACCGGTTACAGCGTCGTTTACTGGCGAAACAAACACGTGATTGGGAGTTCGATCTAGACGAAGGTCTTCTGGATTCGGCCCGGTTGGCCCGTGTAGTCGCCGATCCGATGACGCCTTTATCGTTCAAACAAGAGAAAGAAAGTGAATTTCGTGACACGGTCGTAACGCTATTAATTGACAACTCTGGATCGATGCGTGGGCGGCCGATAAGAATAGCTGCGATAACTGCCGACATCCTTACGCGGACACTGGAGCGTTGTGGCGTCAAGGTTGAAATTCTCGGCTTTACTACCTGCACATGGAAAGGTGGGCAGTCTCGCGACCGGTGGTTCCATCGGCATGAACCCGAAAAACCTGGACGCTTGAATGATCTCCGGCACATCATCTACAAATCAGCAGATCTACCGTGGCGCCGGACTCGAAACAACTTGGGTCTGATGTTACGACCCGGCTTGCTGAAAGAGAATATAGACGGGGAGGCTTTGTTGTGGGCGCACCAGCGACTACTTGGACGATCGGAACAACGTCGAATTTTGATAATAGTTTCCGATGGTGCACCGGTAGATGATTCGACACTATCGGCAAACGATGGCGATTATTTAATACGCCACCTGCGTCAAGTGACGCAGTGGATAGAGCATACATCTTCGATCGAGCTACTCGCCATTGGCATCGGCCACGACGTATCTCAATACTATAGCGCGGCGCTTACTATCAAAGACGCTGAAGAACTCGGTGGGGTCATGCTTGATCGGTTAGCGGAATTTTTCGATTTATAAAGGACACTTGACTTCACATCACGTCCAATAGTTTCGACGTTCACAGCACATCGGCTATGACAACGACGCAATTTGTGGGAAAGCGGTACAGTCGGGAATTGTTGTTATTCTGTATCGTTTTTCAACGCCCGCGGGTTTGTGTGACAATTCGCATGAGCGGAAAATCTGGAGGACGGCGATGTATATTCGGAAATACGATTTTGATTACAGCCGCCGTTGCTTCATGGAGAAAACCGCGCTGGGTATTGGCGGGGCAGGTGTTTTAACCTCGTTATGGCCGGAACTGTGCCGTGCGGGTGATGCATCTGCGGCGTACCCTGACGAACTCCTCGATATTGAGGCCTACACTAAGGGGCAGGTTAAAGTCGGCGACGTAATAGATGTTGATAATGTGGAGTTGGTTCAGGATCTTTTGGACCCCATCATCTATCAAGAAATTGTCCAAGACGGACGAAAGATCTTTATTCAACCTTCGGTACACGAAATGGAAACGATGTACCCTCCCTATTTTTTAGATGCGACCCTACGGAACCAGGGTCAAGCGGTATTTGATGATGTAGGTAACGTATACACGAAAGATGGTAAACCTTGGATCGGTGGAATTCCGTTTCCCGACGTGCGCACAGGCAACGAAGCCATCGCGAATATCACCCTAAGTTGGGGCCGTCACGATAGGTGCGTCTATGCGATCCCTGGTGTGGTTGTCACTGCTGGTGGTTCGGAGCAATATGAATATGATTGGATTTGGGCCGAGCAACAGTGCACGGGGCTTGTCCATCCCGATGCAGTCGGCCCTTACCTTCCGGATTTCGAGCATCTGTGTCGCATGCAGGTGATTTGGTTCACGTACACGCCGGAAGTCCGAGGCCACGCTTTTCTGAGTCACTGGAAATACGATCAGCGAAAGATCCCGGAGCTATGGGGCTATCTTCCGGCGCGCAAGCGCGTACAACGCTTTCCAGCGAATCAGCGTTTCGAACCTTATATGGCAGGTATGAACCTGTATCTTTCGGACGCGTGGGCCTCAGGTGATCCAATGCTGACTTGGGGCAACTATAAAATCATACATCGAGGTCCCTTTTTAGGATCCCCTCATTTTCAATGGACTCCAGAAAACGATAATTGGATGCCACCCTTAGTTGGGGGTAAAAAGGATCAATCGTACTTCTATGTTGGCAAATCGTTGTGTCCAGAAGTGATTGTGTTTGAAGGTGAACCGGTTGGTTATCCGCAAGCGCCTGTTAGTAAACGTCGTATTTATATGGATGTCAGGAACATGGGGCCCGGTATGTCCGTTACGTTCGATCGTAAGGGAGAAATGTGGAAAGGGTTTGAGGGCGGTGGCGGTCCCGCGGAAACCGATACCCGAAAAATGCTGACTAAAGATGGGCGTGTGGAGTGGAGCTGGTGGTGGGCCATGAGTCACGATGTGCAACGGAACGCCGTCGCCCGCTTCCATCACGCTGAATCTTGCCGAGGCAACTGGAAGTCGGCCTTAGATCCCGACGAGAATATTGTCGATCAGTACATGACGAAACAAGCGTTGCGGACCCTAGGGAATTGAGTTCGACTACAGGCGGCGTCAACCATTGTCTATCGAAGCACGCTTTTGGCTGCGATCGCGAGCAGAAAGACCACAATAAAAACGCTCGGTAATGCCGGAAGAAAGCCTATTAGACCTGCCAAATCTGCCTCACCGAGCTGATTATCACCGAGGGTTAGCGCTCGATTACCTGCGGCGTTTCCTAGCCAATAGAATATGGTGAATGACCAAGCAACGAAGATAAAACCGTAAGCCGTCAGTCGTTGCATTAGAGGTGTCAATCGTAAGGAAGGCAAGGCCAGGCCGACAACCATAACAAGAATGCCGTTCATGGCGCCGCCCGAATGTGCGCGAACCCATCCTTCATCTGTTCCATAGACAGTGAGGGGGATAATTTGCCCGGGCCAGACTTCCATGCCCCCGAGAAGGGAGAACATGAGCATAAAACCGGCGAACATTGCAGCGAGTATTACCAAAAGCCCATTTCCGATCATGATTCGTTGTAATCGTTCCATAATAATTATTTCCTCAGATAACTAAGATCACGGCTGCAAGTAGGCGTCTTGCGCTAAAACGGCACCGGCATGTCCGGATCATCCGTGTCGATGAGGGGCAGCAAGGCACCGGACGGCAAGCTTGCATGGCCGGCTATCCAGTCTTTCATCCACTTCGGGTCGTCTTCGCATCGCGGGTTGTACCATGGCAGCAGTGCACGCAGAAAATACGGCCCGACATCGCGGATAACTGCCAAAATTTCGCGAACAATTTCGGCGATACATTTTGGAGGGTAGAGCTTACCGTCTTTCTTTAGGGCGACAAGCATACCGATTACCCCAAACCCGACGACGTGAAAAGAACCGTGGAAGACGCCTATGGCTCGTGGCAGGTATTGGCCCGAATAAGCCATATAGGCGTCGAACGCGACCGTTTTGTGTTCTGTCTCCTCCACCATATGCATGAGCCAGAACGAAGTCAGGTGCGGCGACGCGCCCGCGAAGAGTTGTCTTCTCTTATTGATGAGCCAATGGGTGAAGCCGTTGGTCATGGTCTCGAATCCGGCGTTGTATGCAAGCCGTGTGCGCAAGCTTTTCTTTGACAAGCGGTCATATGACGCAGCCAGGCGAGCTTCCACCCCGGCGAACTCGGGATAGCCGTTAGCCCTTAACAACTCGTTTATGCGCATGTGGCATTGATAATGGCGCGCTTCCTGGCCATTGAAGCCGCGCATGTCTTCGAGCAACTCGGGCTCGCTGATATATGCACTCGCCTCTTGATTCGTTTTTATCATATAGGGCTCCAGATATGGCATGGTTAGAGAAATGCCGTTAAACAGGTGAGAGCGGGCGTTATTGTGCGGAACCCATACTGGATCGAGGTCGTCCGGGAATTCGAATGCGAATGGCCGCACGACGATTTCATCGACACATTTCGGCTCGTATTGATATTTTCGTTTCTTTTTCTGATTGCGCATTGGGAACCTTCAGCTTGAAATGGTCATCCACTCTGCGGGCACCGTAATGCGTAGTTCAACAAAATGGCCAAAACATGTACAGAGAATGCTTTTTTTTAACCTTAATTTATTCGTCTGTGTCATCGTTCTTCCCCGGAAAGCGAAAGCGGAAATCACAATGGGAGGATCCTTCCATAATCGTTTGCTTCCGTTCCAAAGTCGCTCCTGTGTTGAATCCTCCCATCAGCGCGTAGTCTCGGTTACAAGAAAATATGGCACCGAGCTCCGGGATTCCCAAGGCGCGATACAGCTCCGCGTAACGGCAACGGGTGACGTCGAAATTTAGGGTGTGGCTATCATGGTCCTGCACATCGATAGTCAGCGCATCATCCGCGGTCCAAAATTTCAACGATTCCATAAACTCTTTACTACCGTTGCCGCCGACTTTGCTGGCAAGTTCGCGGCCCTGCTGTTGAGCAACCTCAACGATTGTTTTTTTGACGATCGCAAGCACCTGCTCACGGCCGAACTGTTCGCCCAAGGCATCGATTATCGGCGCCAGGATGCGCGCCTCGACTTCACGTCGGGTCAAAACTCCGATGCGTTCCGAAAGAGTGTCTGGGGGAATTCCGTTCCGTTGCGTAGCATCATCGGACATCCTTCACCTCCCATCTATGGTGATCGTGCGAGAAGCCAAGGTTATTCTACCGATTTGGCCTTAACTTGGTGACGTTGTCACTTTGAAGACGCGTAGGCTGGCGCTTTTTTGTCTATGGGCCGATCAAATACCAGTAACCGTAGCCAAGCAGCACTGCCGGGATCGCGGTGTACAGCGTGGCGACAATCGCCGCCCGCGGTGCTATCGCGATCGCCGCAAATAAAGCGTCGCCATCGTTGGAGATAGCGTTGCCTAGTTGCGCGGAGAAGGGTAACGCACCGGCGAGGTAGAGTGTCGTTACGAGGATTTGAGGGCCGCAGCCGGGAAGGAAGCCGACGAGCACACCCAGCAGGGGTAAAAATACGGGAGCGGCGGCGAAAACGGGCTGTAACCGGGGAGCGCCGCCAGCAAGTTCAAAGGCAAGGAAGCCGACGACGACCCAAACGGTGACAAAATTGGTGTTGAGTGCAACGCGACACGGAAGTGTTTGATCAATGCGCTCAGTGGCCATGTGCTTCGCCTGGGAAGGGCTCAATGCCCAAGTTGCGATGGACAGTAACCCGCCCGTTATACCTATGGCCGATGTTAAAGTCGTATTAAGGTCCACTTGGAACAAAAGCAACACGCCAATCATGAATCCAGGAACTGCTATAGAACCCCACAAAGACCAAAGTATGGGCGGGATCGGCAATGGATCCTCGACAGCCGGAAATGCTTCGGGTCTTGCCACGCGCATGAAGTCTCGACTGTGTAGTGAGTTCACAATTAAGCCACTAACCACACCAGTTATGAAACCAATCGCGATCAACATTAACCCTTCAACCGGCCGGCGGGCGAGCATAAGAAAGGCGGCATCACCCATCGTAGATGTTAAGACCGCAACGACTGCGCCAAAGCTCGCACGGCCCATCGCGAACTGGGTGATCACCATTACGGCGCCTCCGCATCCCGGCAAGGCCCCAAGTGCCGCCGCCACCGGAATTTCCCAGGCTCTGTGTTGTTCGAGCCAATCGCCGGTATCAATTTTGAAATGTGTCTCTAACCAGAAAAAAATCGTAAAAGTTGCTGCTACGAACACACCGACGGAGAGATAGGCATCACTTAAGGCGATAAGTACGGCGTGACGTAACCCGGATTCGGTCATTGCGAGCGCGAACAGGCTAAGTATTAGCGCGCAACGCTCCGTGCTTCCGGTCCGAAGCGCCAGCGTTGTGTCCCGGAACTTGTCGCGGGCTGCGAGGATCAAAGTGGGCATAGCGACCGGTTCAATTCATCCCTAACCGTTCAGCGCCACCACCACGTGCTGGGCCCGCGGTCGGGTCATCTTCTTCAGGGATATCCGTGATCAAAGTTTGGGTCGTGAGGATTAAATTAGCGACGGATGCCGCGTTGACGAGCGCCTGACAGGTTACCTTTACGGGATCCGCAATCCCGGCGCCGATCATGTTGACTATTTCGCCCTTCGTCGCGTCGTAACCAAAACCGGGTTCTGATTCCATGACCTGATGGACGATGGGGCCCGGATCGACCCCAGAATTGCGTGCGATACATGCTAGGGGTCGTTGGACTGCTGCGCCGACAATATCTGTGCCTTTGCGAACACCGTCCGGGCTATCGGTCGCAGCGAGAGCGATGATGGGGAGTGCCTGGATCAAAGCTGTCCCACCACCGGCTACTACCCCCTCCTCGATGGCGGCACGTGTTGCGTTGAGGGCATCTTCAATCAGCTGCACGCGTCGTTTTTGTTCCACCGGTGTCGCACCGCCTGCGTGTATAACCGCGACGCCGCCAGCCATTTTTGCAAGTCGTTCGTTGAACTTGTCTTCCTCGATGGGGACCTCGTTGAGTTCGAGTTGTCGGCGGATCTGATCGATTCTGCCCCGGATTTGGTCTGCGTCGCCATCACCGCCGGCGATAACCGTGTGGTCCGAGGCGATATTTATACTGCGAGCCTTGCCTAGGTCAGCAACCGTTGCATCCAGGTAGCGCCGACCTAAGTCTCGTACGAACACTTGGGCACCGGTCATGATCGCGATGTCTTCTAGCATCGCTTGTCGCCACTTTCCGTACTCGGGTGGGTGAATGGCCACGATCGCTGGTCCTTCATAGGTTCTGAGCAGCGCGGCAACCGCCTCGGGGGCGTACTCTTCAGCTATGACCAGTAGTGGTCTCGTAGCCTCTTGAGCAAGTGCTTGCAAGGCTTCTACATCGGGTTCGGAAGCGATTGTCTGATCGGTTAGAAGGATGACGACGTCTTCAAGCAAAACCCGCATACTCTCGACGTCAGTAACCATGTGGTGCGAAATATAGCCGCGTTCGTACGACGCGCCCTCGGCCACATCGACGGTGGTTTCGACAGTGAGACCTATATCAACGCTCACAATGCCGGTGGGCCCAACGGCTCGCAACGCATCCGCTACGATGCGGCCAGTGCCGGGATCATTGGCGGCGATTGAGGCTACCGCTATGATTGCTTCTTCGTTTTCGGCGATTGGAGTCGCCGACTGTTTAAGGTGAGCCACGATGTCGGCGACGGCAAGGTCGATACCTTTGACCAAATCGACGGCAGTGACTCCTTTTTCTAAGGTTGTGAAACCTTCTTGAATAAGGGCATTGGCGAGAATCGTGGCGGTGGTTGTACCGTCGCCCGCCACTTCGTTCGTCTTCTTGGAGACTTCTCGAACAACTTGAGCGCCCATGTTCTCGAAGCGATCTTCAAGTTCGATCTCGGCAGCGATACTGACGCCATCTCGCGATATGATTGGCGTTCCAATCGGTACGTCGATTATCGCGTTGCCGCCTTTGGGACCTAAGGTGGCTTGGACTGCTCGAGTCAATGTATCGACGCCGCGGCCGAGTGCCGCGCGGGCCTCGCTTTCAAAGAGCATCATTTTGGGCATAGATTTGACCCTCGTTTAAACGGCGTTCATTCCTCGTATCGCCGGGCCTCGTCCATGTCCCCGAACAGGATCAGTGTGGTTTCGTCTACCATCACCATACGGCCATAGTGTGTCGAGAGCACAATCTCAAAGTCGTAGGGCGTAAACGGTTTTCCAAGAGCATCACTCAGTTCGTCCATGTTAAATTCGAGTTTACCTTGGCCGTCGATACGTATGATCGCTGGGTATCGTGTAACCGTAACGCCCTTCTTCTCTTCCATGACGTCAGCAATGACTCGCCCGTCGACACTGTCATTCATGGTTACCCCGCATGCATGCGACACCGTATCTTCGCGGCGAAGATCCTGAAAAGTTTGCGTGCTCATAGGCGTAACTCTCCCGGTATGCTCACCTGTAATTCTGCAAGGATTCCTTGTAATCGTTGGCGCGCCTCCCCAAATGCTCCTTCAAAGTTGATAGCGTTCGTATCATGTAGATCCCACAATTCGCGGCTTTGGTTCGCCGCGTCTACGCATAGGGGTACATACTTTTCTAGCCAATTTGAGATGAGCTGTTTGTTTGCTTGGCCGTGTTTGGTGTCGTTGGCCAGTAGTAGTAGTAGCGCCATCGTATTAGCGAGATTACGTTGGTAATCTTCGAGAGCGGGCGCGAGTACTGCTGGCGTGACGAAATCGTTATAGATTGGGCCCGCACGAGAAATCAGACCGCTGCGGATTAGGTCCCCGATCAAGGCCTCGAACACGACGTTGGTCGCGAAGTAGACTTCGACATGATCTGTTGCCGCGAGGATTGCCTCAACTGCTTTTCGGATCCCCTGCCACGCTCCGTGTTCCAACCAGCATTTTTTGCCGGCGTCGCCGTCGATGTCGATGTCGAGCCCCAGATCACCGAGGTACAGAGTGATATCTTGCGCAAGTCGCAGCTTGTAAGAGGAGTTGGTTAGGATCGTGTTGTTGATCATTTGTGTGACGCCGTCGCGTTGCGCCTTAGTTAAGGCTACGCCCAAGCCAAACTCGGCATGTTTTAGCGCTCCAACGTGATTTTGAAGAATGGCCACCCAACTTTTTTCGAAACGTCCCGGGACACCGGCCCCACGGGCGCTGTCTACAATGGTTTTGATAGTACTTTCAATCCGGCTCTGGCGCTGGTAGTGGGTACGCTCCCACTCCTGGTCGGGCGCCCTGAACGCGTGCCAATCCGAACACAGCATCGCGGTGGTGCCTTCGTGGTAAGTTGGCGTTCCGTCAG
>Ga0310345_10003566_pt1 | contig 14720 bp, 10 predicted proteins | sample HC15DNA20500_MG_FD_204667 | JGI IMG/M metagenome (GOLD analysis project Ga0310345, IMG submission 204667) | Marine microbial communities from station ALOHA, North Pacific Subtropical Gyre - HC15-DNA-20-500_MG | ecosystem: Environmental > Aquatic > Marine > Oceanic | place: Pacific Ocean: North... | reverse complement strand
CCTCCTTCTTGGCCTCAGCCTTCTTCGCGTCGGCCTCCTTCTTGGCCTCAGCCTTCTTCGCGTCGGCCTCCTTCTTGGCCTCGGCCTTCTTCGCGTCGGCCTTCTTCTTGGCTTCGGCCTTCTTCGCGTCTGCCCTCTTCTTGACCGCGGCCTTCTTTTTGGCGATGGCTCTCTTCTTGGCATCAGCCTTCTTCTTTACGGCTGCCCTCTTCTTGGCCTCAACTCTCTTCTTCGCTTCAGATTTTCTCTTCGCCTCGGCCTTTTTCTTCTCCTCTGCCTTCTTCTTGGCATCCAGCTCACGCTGCTTCGCCTTGGCCACCGCCTCGGCGGCGCGCTTCTCCTGCAGCTCTTTCCGCTCACGGATCGCCTCAATGCGCTTCGCTTCACGTGCCTCGGCCGCCTCGACCCGCTGGCGCTCGCGCTCGGCCTTTTCCTCTTCGTGCTCGCGCTGCGCCTGCTCACGAAGCTCTCGCGCTACGCGCTTCTTCTCCTCGCGCTCCGCCTTCGCCTCGAGCCGCTTCAGCAGCGCGACGCGTGATGTGTAAGCCTTCTGTCCGTACACACAGGTGCGCAGAATCTCACACTGCATGTAGATGGGGTTCGAACTGTCGTCCCATCGATCAGCGACCTCGTGGATCGCCAGTACGAACTCGCGCTCCTTCCCCTTGGGGACGATGGGGGAGATCATCTCGAACCCCTTGGCCAACGAACTGGTGCTCTCCATGATCCCCAGCTTTTGGCAGAGCCTCATCATCCCCTTGTGGACGGGGATGTCGCCTTCCACAGCGTGGTACAGGAGATAGCCACCGATGGTCTGTCCCATCGTCGGCAGATCAGTCAGGGCCTTCGATGCCTCGACCATGTCCTCACAGGAGGTCTCCAAGTCGAGACCGTGGGTCTTCTGGAAGATCTCCTGAAGGAAGACCTTCACGTCGACCGCAGCGGCCCGGCACTCCTCGAGGCGCTCGACCTTCCCGCCCCGACTGCCTGTCCTGAGGTGGGAGGCGATCTCCTGAGCTTGACTGACCCTCGCTTCGTTCCAGTCAACGAAGCCGGACCGCAGCGAGACCACGGAGATCTCCGCCTTGCCCTCTGGAATATGGCGCATGAGGATCGCCTTTACCCCCTCTTCGAGGAGGGAGAAGCCGTCCTTGCGACGCTTTGGATACGAGCCCCGCACATCGACTTCGACGAGGAGGCGTTTGACGAACTCGGGTTTCTTGACCAAGGATGAACTCCGACTGGACTTCAGTTGGGACGCCCGGGCATCCGGAGCGTCAAGGCGTGTCAGCGCGCGGGCTAGTCTTCTTTCGAGTCGGCCTCATCGGCTGACTCCTCTTCGGCAGGGGCTTCCTCTGCAGGGACCTCTTCAGCAGCGGCCTCCTCAGCAGGTGTCTCTTCAGCCGGGGCCTCCTCAGCGGGCTCCTCTTCAGCCGGGGCCTCCTCAGCGGGCTCCTCTTCAGCAGCGGCCTCCTCAGCGGGCGCCTCTTCAGCAGCGGCTTCCTCTGCGGGCGCCTCTTCGGCAGCGGCCTCCTCAGCGGGCGCCTCTTCAGCAGCGGCTTCCTCTGCGGGCGCCTCTTCGGCAGCGGCCTCCTCGGCCGGAGCCTCATCAACGGGGGTCTCTTCGACCTGAGCCTCCTCTTCGGGAGCCTCTTCCGCCTTGGCGGCAGCCTTCTCGGCACGGCGGGCGACGAGGCGCTCGGCGCGTCGGGCTTCCTTGCGCACGGCACGCTCAGCCTGGGCTGCGCGACGGACGGACCTAGCCTTCGTCTCGACCTTGCGTCCTGAGCGGTCGCGCTTCTTCTTCTCGAGCTCCATGCCCTCGAAGACCCCCATGCGCTTGAAGATGGAGCGGACAGTGTCGCTCGGCTGAGCGCCGTTGGAGATCCAGTGACGCGCGCGTTCGACGTTCAGGGTCGTCTGTTTGTCAGGGTCTTTGGACGCCGGGTCGTACAGGCCCAGCGTGTCGAGGGTGCGACCATCCCGGGGTGAGCGGGAGTCAGCAACAGAGATGCGGAAGCACGAACGGTTGCGACGTCCTGTGCGTTTCATGCGGATGACAACGGGCATATTCGAGCAGTATGGGGTGAGCGGGGGGTGCGACAGACAGATCTACGCACCACTCAAGGCCCCTTTCAGCGGGGCCTGGGAGCACGGTGAGGCCTCTCCGGAGGCCTCACGGGAGGCCCAACCCAGAAAGAGGGCCCAATAAGACACACTTTTCGCCCGCCGGTGTCCAGAGCGCGGCCCCCAAAAGCAGAGCTCTCCGAGGGGCCGTGCTCAGCGCTTGCGTCCCTTGCGGCTCTTCTTGGGCTTCTTCTTGCGCTTCGGCGGGCGCTTACGCGTAGAGGAGGACCCCATCGGGCGCACACCGTCGAAGGGATTCGCCCCGCCGGGCGGCGCCTCCATGCCCTCTCCTCCGCCACTGCCCAGCATCGAGCCGAGCCCGCCTCCGAGGCCGCTGTCATCGGCCAGCTCTCCCGTGGCGGACATCCCCTTGAGCGCGTCCTTCTTCGCCTTCGCCCCGAGCTTGGCCCCCATGCCCATCTTGCCCATCTGCTTCATGAGCTTCTTCATGTCCTTGAAGCGCTTGAGCAGATCGTTGACCGCGCCGACCTCCTGGCCGGAGCCTCGCGCGATGCGACGCCGCCGTGACATATCGAGGACCTCCGGATGCAACCGCTCCTTCGGAGTCATCGAGGTGAAGAGGGCCTCGAGCCGGTTCATTTGCTTGTCGTCGATGTCCAGGTCCTTCGCCATGCCCCCGACCCCCGGGAGCATTCCCATGACCTTCTTCATGGGGCCGAGCCGCCTCATCATCCTGAGTTGAGCCAGCATGTCCTCGAGAGTGAAGGTCCCCATGACCATCTTCTCGTAGGTGTCCTGCGCCTCACGCTCGTCGATCTCCTCGGTGGCCTTCTCGACCAAGCCGACAACGTCCCCCATCCCCAGGATTCGTCCAGCCATCCGGTCGGGATAGAACGCCTCGAGATCCTCGAGCTTCTCCCCCACGCCGACGAACAGGATCGGGCACCCGGTGACCGCCTTCAGGCTGACCGCCGCTCCGCCGCGCGCGTCCCCGTCGAGCTTCGTCAGGATCAGACCTGTGAGATCGAGCTCTTCGTGGAAGGCCTCTGCAGAGAGCACAGCGTCCTGACCGGTCATCGCGTCGACGACCAACACCTGCGCGTCGGGCCTCACCTCACGCGCGATGTCCCCCACCTCCTGCATGAGCTCCTCGTCCACGTGCAGGCGACCGGCGGTGTCGAGGATCACGACGTCATGACCCTCCTCCTTGGCGCGGTGGACGCCGCTGGAACAGACGAGGGGCGGAGCCGCGCCGTCGACCGAGTGAACAGGGACACCAACCTTCTCACCCAGGACACGCAGCTGCTCAATCGCAGCGGGACGCTTCACGTCAGCGGCGACGAGGAGTGGCCGCTTCTGGTGTTTCTCCTTGAGGAGCTTGGCGAGCTTCGCGCAGGTGGTGGTCTTGCCCGTGCCCTGTAGCCCCGCGACGAGGATCACGGTAGGCGGCTTGCTCGCAAACTCAAGACGCGCGCCCTCCGGCCCCATCAACTCGACCAGCTCCGTGTGGAAGGCGTGGACGAACTGCTCCGACGCATCGACCCCCTGGATGCGATCTTCTCCGAGGGCGCGCTCACGCACCTTCTCCACGAGGTCGCGAGTGACTCCGAAGTGGACGTCAGCCTCGAGCAAGGCCTTGCGCACCTCGCCCAGCCCCTCCTCGATGTTCTCCGGGGTCAGCTCGCGCCGACCGCGGAGACTCGCGAAGGAGCCAGCGAGACGTTGAGTGAGACTCTCGAACATGCCTCCTGCCTTATAGCACGAGCCCTATCGAGACCGCACCTCTCGAGGATCTGCCGCTCTCTCAGCCCTGCCAGGGATCGGACTCGCGCCGAATGACCGCGCCCAGCCCTTCGAAGCGCTCCTCGATGCGCTCGTAGCCGCGGTCGATGTGATAGACCCGGTGGATCTCGGTCTCGCCCTCGGCGATGAGTCCGGCGAGCACGAGCGCAGCCGAGGCGCGCAGGTCGCTCGCCGTCACGGGCGCTCCTGAGAGTTGTTTGCCGCCCTGCACGATCGCCGTCCCGGCGTTCTGACGACGGAGCTCGGCCCCCAACCGGAGGAGCTCTGGCATGTGCATGTAGCGGTCAGGGTAGATCTTCTCCGTGATCACGCTCAGCCCCGGGGCCTGGGTCATGAGCGCCATCCACTGAGCCTGCAGGTCGGTCGGGAATCCCGGATAGGGCAGGGTCGTGACGTCGGTCGCGCGCAGGCCAGCGTGCGGGTCACGCGGGTCGAAGGCCTGCGTCTCGATGAAGCCCTCCCCGATCTCGAATGGGACCCCCGCCTCATGCAAGCGCGCGAGCAGCACCCCGAGGTGACCCGGCTCACAGCCGTCCACCTTGACCCGTCCCCCTGTCAGGGCTCCGGCGATGGCGTACGTCCCGGCCTCGATGCGATCGGGGATGACCTCATACTCACAGCCGCCCAGCTGCTCCACCCCGTGGATGCAAATCCTAGGAGAACCCAGCCCCTCGACGTTCGCGCCCATGGCTTTCAAGAAACAGCCTAGGTCGACGATCTCGGGCTCACAGGCCGCGCCTTCGATGATGGTCTCACCCTCTGCGAGACAGGCCGCCATCATGATGTTCCCGGTGCCGCCCACGGAAGAACCAGAAGAGCCACCGAGGTACATATGCGTACCGCGCAAGCGACCTCCAGGGACGCTGGCCACGACGTAGCCGTTGGAGATCTCGACCTTCGCGCCGAGCTCCTGGAGACCGCGCAGGTGAATGTCGATCGGGCGCTGACCGATGACGCACCCCCCCGGCAGACTGACCTTGGCCATGCCTGTGCGCGCGAGCAGGGGCCCGAGCACGTAGACAGAGCCGCGCATCTTGCGCACGTCATCCCAGCCAGCTTCCCCGAGTGGGCGCTCCAGAGCTTGGATGCGCACCGTAGAGGCCGATCGATCACGCTCGATCTCACAGCCGAGGCCTTCCAAGATATTGAGGATCAGCCGCACGTCCGCCAAGTCGGGGACGCGCCGCACCGTGATCGGCTCGGTGGTGAGCAGGGAAGCCGCTGCGATCGGCAGGAACGCGTTCTTCGAACCGGAGCAGGTCACGACCCCTTCCAGGGGGTGCCCGCCCTCAACAACCAACATATCCAACTTGGTGCTACTCCTAGGTGCTCTCTCCTCGCGACAGGCTCCCGTCGAGGCGTCGCGAGGAGAATCCGCCAGACGGTCGGACGCGCCATCACGCGCCGCCTGAGTTAACAGTAGCGATCAGAGCCGGTAGATTCCTCTATCCTCTGCTTGAGCAGCCTCGCTATCTCACCCGAGTTGACGAGGCACCGCGTGGCTCCATAGAATCCGCCGCTTAGCTTCGGGCTGCTGAACTCTCCCGAACACCTCTGACGAACCTCGCGACGCAAACAGCACACCTCTGCGAGTTCGTAGATAACCCCTAGCCGCTAATCTCCGTGACGACGACCTTCAATCTCACCAACGACGCCCTGCCGAGCTTCGCCTCCCTCCAGGATGCGCGCTTCCAGGTCTTCTCCTCCAGACACTCCCAAGAGTCCCTCGAGGACTTGCTCAGCACCCTCTCTTCCGATGGGGAGATGGGCCGACGCAAGGGCCTCGGGATGTGGATTCTCGGTCGCTTCGAAGAGGCGGCAGCACTCCTCGCTCCGCATCTCGCTGACGACGTCGCCTCGTTCACTCTCGCGATGTCCTGCATGCAGATCGAGCACTGGGAGGACGCCCTGCCGATCTTCCAGCGCCTCTCCAACGCATACCCTGAGGAGCCGCGCCCGCGCGCCGGCGTCTTAGAGGCACGCCTCGAGATCCACCTCGCTGGAGGCGCGCCTCCGGAGGAGATCACCGAGAGCTTGAGAGCAGAGATCGCCGCGACCCCCGAGCCCTTCCAGCAGAGCGCCGAAGGACTGCACATCTCCGGTCGCCTCTTCGAGGCGGAGCGCAATTGGGACGAGGCCATCGAATGCTATGAGCAGGCCAGTGACATGAGCCTCGCCCACCGCAAGAACCTCTTCCACCTCGGCCGCCTCGCCGAGCGCTTCGGTCTCGACGAGACCGCCCTCGAGGCTTACGAAGCCCTCGTCGCCATGCGACCCGCCCCGCGCAATGCGATGATGAACCTCGGCATCCTCTACGAGGACTTGGGCCGCGACCAAGATGCGGCGAGCTGCTACGACTCGATCGTCAAGGCGTCCCCCACCGACGAGCGCGCGCGCCTCTACCTCTCCGACGCCATCGCGGGGATGGACATGTACTACGACGAGGACCTCGAGCGTAAGGAGGATCGCCTCAACCAGATCCTCCGCACCCCGATCACCGACTTCGAACTCTCGGTCCGGGCGCGCAACTGCCTCAACAAGATGAACATCCTCACGCTCGGTGACCTGGTCAAGCAGACCGAGGCCGAGCTCCTCGCCTACAAGAACTTCGGCGAGACCTCCTTGAACGAGATCAAGGAGATCCTGGGTAGCAAGGGCCTCCGCCTCGGCATGGCCCGCGAAGAGGCGGTCGCCAGCGTCGACGTTGGGCGCAACCGCTACGCCGGGATGGAGAACGCGGACGCCCTCAACCGCCCGCTCTCCGACCTCGAGCTCTCGATCCGCGCCCGCCGCACAGTAGAGACCCTCGGCTGCCTGACCCTGGGCGACATCGTCCAGCACTCCGAGGAGGAGTTGCTCGGGATGCCGAACTTCGGTCACACCTCCCTGATCGAGCTGCGCGAGCGCCTCGATCAGTTTGGTCTGAAGCTGAAGAGCAAGCACGACCCACAGGACTAGCCGGTCACACGGAGGGATAGCAGCCTGTGTACGAGTTCCTGGTGGGCACCATCGCTGAGCGCCAAGGGACGCGACTCGTCCTAGAGGTCGGCGGTCTCGCCTACGACATCGCGGTGCCGCTCGGGGCAGACTTTGGTGACGCGGACCCGACGAAGGTCTGGGCTCACTTCGCGGTCCGCGAAGACTCACACCAACTCTACGGCTTCACCGACCGTGCGACGCGTGACCTGTTCCGTCTGCTCCTCGGTGTACGGGGAGTGGGACCATCGATGGCTCTCGCGCTCCTGAGCGACCTAGGCGTCGACGAGCTCGTGGACGCTGTCCTCGCCGAGCGCGTTCCGACCCTGGTTCGGGTCAAAGGCGTCGGTAAGAAGACTGCCCAGCAGATCCTCCTCGACCTGAAAGACTCCACCGCGCTGCGCACCGCCAGCACCCACGACCGCTCGGACTCCACGCCTGCACCCGCGAATCTCGTCGAGGACGCCGTGAGCGCCCTCCTCTCGATTGGATTCACGGAACGAGAAGCGCGAAGAAACATCGACGACGCGGTTCGAGAATTGAAGACTGATGATCTCGAGGAGCTCGTTCGCGCCGCCATCAGCCACTGAGCCTCGTCCACAGTCAGCACAAGCGTCGTCCTGCATCCTGACCGACACCCACGATGACCCACTCCACCCAACGCCTCGCCCCCGCCGAGACCCGCATCCTCATCTGCGATGAGCTCTCCAGCGTCGCTGTCGACACCTTCCGCGAGCATGGCTTCGAACCTGAAGTACGTACGGGCATGACGGAGGACGAGCTCGTAGAAGCCATCCCCGGCGTCCACGCAATGGTCGTCCGCTCTGCCACAAAGGTCACGCGCCGCGTGATCGAAGCCGCCGACGAGCTCCGCGTGGTCGGCCGCGCCGGCGTCGGCATCGACAACGTCGACCGCCAAGCGGCGACTGAGAACGGTGTGGTCGTGATGAACACGCCGCTCGGAAACACGGTCACGACGGCCGAACTCGCCATCTCCCTGCTGTGCTCTCTCTCACGCCACATCCCTCGCGCAGACCGGATGACACGCGCCGGCACGTGGAAGAAGAAGGGCCTCATGGGCACCGAGCTCACCGGCAAGACGCTCGGTGTCATAGGCCTCGGCCGCATCGGTCAAGTCGTCGCGCGGCGCGGCGTCGGGCTCGAGATGGACGTCATCGCCCACGACCCCTACATCACCACGACCGGCGGCGTGTCTCCTGTCGAGTCCGTGGAGCTGCTCGAACTCGACGAACTGCTCGAGCGGTCCGACTTCGTCACGCTGCACGTGCCGCTGCTCGACACCACCCGCAACCTCCTCTCCGCAGAGAAGCTGGCCCTGATGAAACCGGGCGCTCGCCTGATCAATGCGGCTCGCGGCGGGCTCATCGACGAAGCTGCCCTCGCCGCCGCCCTCGACGAGGGTCGCATCGCGGGGGCCGCCCTCGACGTCTTGGCCGAAGAGCCCCCCTCGCCAGACCACCCGCTCATCGGGCGCGAGGACGTGATCCTCACCCCCCACCTCGGCGCCTCGAGTCACGAGGCTCAGGAGAACGTCGCGTCGCAGGTCGCCGAGCAGATCTCGACCTTCTTCATCGACGGCGTCGCGCACAACGCCGTCAACGCGCCGGCTGTCTCAGCGGATACTCTGCGCAAGATCGCCCCATACGTCCTCCTCGCCGAGAAGCTCGGTGCCTTCCTCCGCCAGCGCTCAGAGCAACCGGTGCGCAAGCTCGAGATCACCGTCTCGGGAGAGACCAGAGGCGCCGCAGCCGAGTATCTCTCCCTCGCGACGCTCGTCGGTCTCCTGCGCTCCACCGAGATGGGCGCGAACTACGTCAACGCGCCGCTCCTCGCTGCCGAGCGTGGCATCCGCGTCCTCAACGCCGAGGGAGAGGACGCCGGCGCCTACCAGAGCCTCATCAAGGTGCGCGCCTCCAGCCAAGGGGGCGAGGAGAGCCACGTCGTGACGGGCACGATCTTCGGCCGCTCACCCCGCTTCGTCCGCATCGACGATCTACACCTCGACCTCGACCCCACAGGTCACCTCCTCATGACACGCCACCACGACCGCCCCGGCGTGATGGGGCTGCTCGGCACTCATCTGGGTGAGGCCGGAGTGAACATCTCGCGCCTCGAGCTTGGAACCGCCGAGACCGGTCAAGCCACCCTCGCCCTAGCTTTCTTCTCCCTCGACCGCGCCCCCTCTGACGAGCTCGTGAACAAGCTCCGCAGCCTCGACGCGATCGAGGAAGTCCGCTCCATCGAACTTTAGGGATCGAGCCCCCTTGATCTCCGACCAAGAGCCTCCCTTCGAGACGATCGTCTTCGACTGCGACTCGACCCTCTCGGCTGTGGAGGGCATCGACGAGCTCGCAGGTGAACAGATCGCGACCATCTCCGAACTCACCCGCCGCGCCATGGATGGGGAGATCTCGCTCGACGAGGTCTACGGTCGACGTCTGGAGATGATCCACCCGAACCGAAGCTCCCTCGAGCGCGTCGCGGCGCGCTACGTCGAAGAGCTCGTCCCCGGCATAAAGGAGCTCTTCGGGACCTTGATCGCGCTGAAGAAGCGCCTCGCGATCGTCTCTGGAGGTCTCTTGCCCGCGGTCGTCACGGTCGCCGACGCCCTCGGCGTCGACCGCTCCTCGGTGCACGCCGTGGACATCTACTTCGACGAAGGCGGCGCCTACGCCGGCTTCGAGTCCAACTCACCGCTCACCCGCTCGGGCGGCAAGCTCGAGGTCCTTGCGAAGATCGCCTCTGCACCCGAGGCTGGCGCGGTCGCCCTCGTAGGCGACGGCGTCACGGACCTCGAAGCGCTCCCGGCCATCGCCCGCTTCGTCGCCTGGGGCGGCGTCGTCCACCGTGACGATGTCCACCAGCGCTCGGCATGCTCATGTGACGGACCGGACGCCCGCGACCTCTTGAACCACCTCCTCTCCGACTCCGAACGCGCGGCCCTCTCGGAGGCCGCGTCGAACGCCTGACCCCCTTCCCTGCGCCATGCTCTGGATCCCCGGCCCCACTGAAGTCCGCCCCGAAGTCCTCGCTGAGCTCGCCCGGCCCATGATCGGCCACCGGACGCCCGGGATGGCGGAGCTCCACGAGCGCATCGACCCGCCGTTGGCGCACGCCTTCGGCCTCACGTCTGGCTCGGCTTCCCAGGTAGCCGTCCACTCGACGAGCGGCACGGGGATGATGGAGGCGTCGCTGCGCGGCGCGGGCCACCGGATCCTCGCCGTCGTGAACGGCGCCTTCAGCAAGCGCTTCGGCACAGTCGCCGAGAGCCTCGGCAAGGAGGTCCATGTCCTCGACGTCGCCTGGGGGATGGGCGTCCAACCCGAGGACCTCTCCGCCACCCTCGAGACCGAAGGTCCCTTCGACGCCGTCACCCTCGTCTCGAACGAGACCTCCACCGGCGTCCGCACACCTCTCGGTCCCATCGGCGAGGTCATCGCCCAGCACGAGGGCACGCACCTATTGGTCGACGTCGTGAGCTACATCGCCGGGATGCCTATCGACTTCGACACGAACGGACTCGACTTCGCCTTCGGCGGCGTGCAGAAGGCCCTCGCCCTGCCCCCGGGGATCGCGGTCTTCTGTGTCTCGGAGCGATACCTCGAGCGCGCGCGCAGCGTCTCGGATCGCGGGTTCTTTCTCGACCCGGTGCGCACCCTCGAGGGCCACATCAACCGCAAGACCCCCGCCACTCCGGCCATCCCCCACTACAACGCCCTCGCGCGACAACTCGAGGACATCGACGCAGGCGTGACCCTGCCCGAGGGTGAGCGTGACAAGACAGGGGCTGATGCCTGGCAGGCGCGCTTCGACAAGCATGAGCGCATGAAGCAGCGCACGCTCGCGTGGGCCGCAGGCCACGGGCTTGAGCCCTTCCCAGGCGAGGGCTTCCGCTCGTCCACCGTCTCCTGTGTCTCAGCCGGCAACCTGGACATCGGCGGGTTCGTCTCGGGGCTCAAGGAGCGCGGCTTCGAGATCTCCAACGGCTACGGCGATCTCAAGGGTCGCACCTTCCGCATCGGTCACATGGGTGATCACACCGAGGAGGGCCTCGAAGAGCTCCTCGCCGCGGCTGACAGCGTGATCCAGGGTCTGCGCGAGCACGCGCCGACCTGATCCCGGGTCGCCCTAGGGAATCCCCAAGCGCCTCGCGAGCGCCTGACCGAGGCTCCGCACCTCTTCGGGCCCGAGCCGGTAGAGCTGGTGAACGAGCATCCCGTCCTTATCGATCTCTGGCCAGGCTGCCGGATCCTCTTGGACCCGCTGGTCCAGGATCGCCAGGAGGTCCTCGAGGAGAGCCTGGTAGCCGCGGACATGTGATCGTGCTATCGGCGGTGAGCTCTCCACCATCAAGAGGCAGTCGGCGAGGACAAGGCGTGGGTCCTCCACATCGCACAGGGCAACGGCCTGCGCGCGATATTCGAGGCGCTCCAAGACGGCGGAAGGATCGAAGGCCGCGCGCCCAAGGAGTCGGACCGTGCGCAGCGGATGCGACGACAGCGGCAGATGCAGCGCGCGGTCTACGAGGTGTCCCTCCTCGTGTATCGCAACAACGGAGAGAAACTCTGTGAAGGAGGGCACCTCTCCGCCACGATCCGACATCACGGCGAGCTGCACGCGAGCTCCCGCACCCAGGGTCGGGAGCAGCGCGCGGCGCTCCGCGCCGGTCCCAGCAGGGGGCACAGGGATCGCGAGGACCGCGTCAGATGCATCGAGAGGCCACTCGCGCTGGAAGGCGAGCCAGCGCTCGTGTTGGCGGCGCACGGCCTCGATGTCGACCCAGTATCCATCGTGGAGGGCCGCTCCCGTCACGCCGCTGTTCCTCCCCAGCCATCCGACGGGCTCGATCCCCTCACACCAGACCACGGAGCCCGACCACTTCACGCCCAAGTGCTCGCCGTGCTCGTGCTCCTCCCAGAGCACGGGGAAGACGGCGCCGTCCGCTCGGTCGCGGCCCGCCAACTGCCCGAGGAGGATGAAGCGACCCAGCGCGTGCCCCAACTCAGCCAGCCCCTCCACCAGGTCTCCAGCGCGTCCGACACCGAGGCGCTGATCTTGTCGGCTCATCACTGGGCCGGGATGTACGAGCGCAGCGAATGGAGAGAAGACATACAGCGGCGACTGAGAGATGGAGTCTCTCAAGGACGCCGCCTCTTCCTCCCCGAAGAGCTCACGCGCCCCGTCGATCTCCCTACCCAATGCGCTCAAGAAGCGCTCGATCCCCAGCCAGTTGGCGCGCTCTTCGGCGCCAGGCTCGGGGATCGGCTGGAGGTCCTTCCCGAGAGAGCGATCGAAGAACTCGAGCAGGGTGAAGCCGCGGTCCGCCCGCACGGAGAGGGAGAGCGCTCCCTCCGTGTCCACCGCCGCGAGGTGTGGGGCGATGGCCGCCGCCTCTGCGAACCACCCCGCCTTCAAGCACGCGTCACCGAGCTCACGCAGAGCTTTGGCCCGGCCCGGAGCTGCCTGCCGCACCGTCGCGACCACATGAGCGAGGGCCTCGCTCTTCGGGAGTCCCCCATCGTCCGTCGCGAGGGCGGGCAGACCCTCGAGCCACTGTTTCACGGCCTCTCGGAAGCGGCCCGCCGCGAACCCCGCGACGCGGCGCTCCCGCGTGGGCGCCCTCAACTCCCCTTTGGCCACGCGATCCCAGAGCGCTGCAGCCCTCACAAAGCGTCCGCACTCATGGGCGAGCCACGCGCGCTGGAAGAGGACCTTGTCCTCATCCTCGGGACGCGCAGCGAGCGCCGCGTCGAGCCGCAGGCCGCCAGGGTCGAGGCCGCGGATCTCCCTCCTCGCGACGCGCGCTCTCTGCGTCAGTCGGACCGCCCCGTCCTCGCCGAGGAGCGGGTCGGCGAGGACGACGAGGAGCGCTCGCCAAGACTCCTCCACCACTTCGGCCTCCTCGAGTTGCAGCCCGAAGGCCGCGCGCTCGGCAGCCCACCAGACGGAGTCGGACTCCGAGAGAACCAGCTCCTCGGAGAGCGCGACGAGGATCGTATAGGCATCCTCTTCTCGCTCTTCCGACCGGAGGTAGTGCGCGAGAGAGAGGGTGAACAGGGTGCGGTCAAAGGAGTCCCTCGCGAGCGAGATCGCACGTCGCTCGTGGAGGATGGCCTCGCTCACGTCTCCTCGCTCGGAGGCGCCCCAGGCGAGGCCGTGGTGGCCCCACGCGAAGGCCTGGTCGTAACGGACAGAGTCACTCATCAACCCGTGGCTCTCGTCACCTCCCAGCCGACCTAGGAGATAGGACGCCCGCGCGCGGGCGAGAGGATCCCCGGCCGCCTCGAGCGCGGCGCGACGCCGCGCCAGGACCACGGGCCCCCGGAGCTTGGTCAAATCGAGCTCGTCCTGGAGTCGCACTGGCGACACCCAGTCGGGAGCCAGCCGGATCGCCTGCTCCAAGAGGTCTCTTCGCTCCACCCCCGTCGGGTCCTCGCCACCCCGCTCGAGCGCTCGAACACGAGCGAGCATCTCCGACGCCTCCATGGGGACGGGATCTGCGGCCGACAGATGCAGCGCCACACACCCCGCCAAGAGCGCTGCAATCGCAGGGACAAGACCCCTGGTGCTTTGTTGGAACCCCATCGTCACTCCCCATCGTGAACCACCTGCTGCGCGGGTCAACCCCCAGGGGCTTGCTAGGAGCGAGGCGGGCCCTCAAAGTGGAGTCCATGGCTAATCAAGCGGCCACCCTCGCCTGCCTCTGCGGATTTCTCCTGCTCCCAGAATTTGAACCCCCGACCTCGTCGGGGGCCCTCGCGGCGACAGCCGATACCCAGAGCCTCTCTCCGCACTTGGGCGATCTGGAGTCTGCACAGAAGGAGGCGCTCGACCGCAACACGCCGTTCGTGATCCACATCATCCTCGAGGGCGAGGAGCAGAACGACCAATACCGTGATGGGGTCCTCCCTAACAAGGAGCTCATCAAGCTCTCCGAGTCCTGCGTCGTCGTCATCGCGAACAACGGCGAACACCCGCAGAGGACCATCACCGAGAAGGTGGGCCGCAAGAGCCACAAGCGCACCGTGTGCTCCGTCTATCAGATGTTCGACAGCTGCACACAGCACCGCGAGACCTGGGACTCGATCTACCAGAACTACCAGGACGACAACGGAGAGTTGGGTTGCCCCCAAACCGTCGTCCTCACGCCGGAGGGGGAGATCGCCTGGCGTCACAACGTGCGCAACCCAGCGGCTGCGAGCGAGGTCTCCAAGGCTGTCAAGGACGCGCAGAAGAAGGCGGGGAAGAGCCTCACCGCTGATGGTCTACGTACGGTCAAGGGCCACCACATCGCCGCGACCAACGCCGCCAAGGCAGAGGACTGGCCGACCGTCTGGAGTCGAAACCAGGCGATCCTCGAGCTCATCGATGTCGGCGCCTGGGCCGAGGGCGCGAAGACCGCCCAAGCGAACGCGCTCGGGAAGATGCGCGCCCGCCTCGCGTCTCTCGAAGAGCAGTTCAAGCCGGGTCAGGTAGCGACGGCCTGGCGTGAATTTTCCCTCTTCGTGACGGCCATCGCCAAGACCCCCATCGCACGCGAGGTCGCCCTCCTGAAGAAGAGGATCGAGCGTAACAAGGATCTCAAGGAGGAGCTGGCTGCGATCAAGGCAGAGCTCGCTGCCGAGGAGCTCGAGGTGGAGGCCGAGGCGCTACTCCGGAAGGACGAGGAGCGCAAGGCGATGAAGCTCTTCAAGAAGATCCTGGGCAAGAAGTACGCGGGGACGGAGACGGCCAAGCGCGTGCGCGAGCGCTTCCCCGACCTCGGGTAGCTCAGGCTTCGGGCAGGAGAAAGCCCTCCAAGACCGCGTCCGAACCGCACTCCCTGTCCGCGC
>Ga0310345_10003565_pt1 | contig 14728 bp, 15 predicted proteins | sample HC15DNA20500_MG_FD_204667 | JGI IMG/M metagenome (GOLD analysis project Ga0310345, IMG submission 204667) | Marine microbial communities from station ALOHA, North Pacific Subtropical Gyre - HC15-DNA-20-500_MG | ecosystem: Environmental > Aquatic > Marine > Oceanic | place: Pacific Ocean: North... | reverse complement strand
CCGAGTCCGATAGCGGGCGGTTGCGGCATCCAGGCCTTCTATATTTGACTTCGATTGAAATCGCGCGAATACCCGCTCTTTTTGGACCGACCCGTGGGTGCGTTTTTAAAGAAACGATGCGCCCCACCTCCGCCTAGACCATGATGTTCTCTTCGGTCATCAAGATGGTGAGATCGGACGCTCCGCTTGTGGCACTCGCTTTCGCCCGCTGACCTTCCGCGGTGTTAAAGACGGATTCCATCGCCTCACGGGATTCAAAAGTTACCTCCGCCACCCCATCGAATACCTGATCGGATGTGGTGCATAGGTTGATACGGTACTCAACCAAGCCAGGCCACTGCTTTACCTTCGGTGAGTGTTCGTCTAGCCACCACCGTTTAAACGCCTCGAAGTCCATTCCCTCTGGCCGCTTTATGATCCCCATCAACTTGTACATAACCCTTCTCCTTCCCTTAGCTCGGGGACGCGCCGTCAATCTGGCCATGCAACGGACCTTGATGCCAGCAAATCATGCTCCACTCACCTTTGCTCTTGAGCCATGTCTGGGTGAAGCACATGAACCGTTGGCGAAAACCGCAATCTTTCGGTTTGCCTCGAAAAGTCGCATAGCCTGAAACGATGCCCACTGAACCTCGCGTTTGAAATTTGAGTTCTCGTGGCGCCCAGGAAAATGATTCCCATAGCGGCGCGTGGAAACCAATGTGGTCGATAAAATCAGCCTTGCTGAATCGCCACGGAATATCTTCATCGAAAATCACCATATCGCCATCCATCGAGCCATATGCGGCGTCTAGATCGCCCCGGTTGAAGCCTTTCTGCCAAGCCTCAAAAACTAACTCAAGTTCCTTTGCTGACATGTCCCTTCTCCTTAATAATCCTATTCAACACCTTTACAGATACCCTAGGTTTGCCTGCTCGGCAAGTACCGGAACCTCTTCGAGTCCCAGTTCACGACGCACGATATTCGTACCCCGAACGAGCGATACCATTTTGTAAAACGCGTGTTTGCGGCTGATACCCTGACGGCCAAAGCCACAATCTGTGCTTAAAATTAGACGCTCCGGATCGATCACCCTAAGCGCCTTGCGAATATCCGCCGCCACTTCCTCAGGCGTCTCCACTTGCAAAGTACGGTGGGAAATAACACCGATCGCTATTTTCTTATCACCGCCAATGGCAGCGGCAACCTCGTCGAGTTCCAAGTAGTCAGCGTATTTCATCTCAAAAGTAACCACGTCAACCGCAAGCTGCTCGAGGTAAGGTAATACTGGCTTATATTTCGCACCGTATCCGAGGTTCTGTGCATACGGATTTCCCCAACAAGTGTGGCACCATACCTCCGTTTTGTCCCGCAGTCCTTCGACTTCGAGGTTGAACGCTTCGGTATACACTTCGGCCGATACTTCCCACTCAATATCCTCGACGAAATGCAAACAGGGTTCCTCGATCTGGATAACTGGGCAACCGGCATCAGCAAGGCTGTGGTAAGCCTGGTTTTTCGCTTCCGATAACGCCATGATGGTCTCTATACGATCCTTGTAGTATTCATTCACAACCAACATATCGACGACTTGAGCCGAGCATGCTCCGAACTTGACGGGCTTCGGCGATACATGCTGTGCGATCTTCCAAGCCAAATCGTATTCCAACGCGCCCGGGCCGACCGGGCCCGTAACTCGCGGCGGCAAACGGGTCACCATGATCTCATTAAAGATGTCCCCGGGCTGCTCCTCCCGTGGAGAACCGCCAAAGGGCAATGAGCGCAAGGCGCTATCCTCGATACCAGACATCCGGTCATAGATGTAACCAAACCACGCCCGGCCACCTAGGTCCATGTCGAAACGCATATCCCCGTCAGTATAGATATCTAGTCCTGCCGAACACTGGTCCGCGATACAACATGACACTGCATCCTGGTATTGCTCATGGAATTTGAAATCGCCAAAAAACACGTTAGACAGTGACCGACCCGCAAGACTGTCCGTATACCAATGAGGCCGGGGTAAAGACCCGGTAATCGTCGTCACCAGCGACTTGTCTTTAGTTGCTTTCAGCATGGCTACATTTCCTCCTGCATGATAGTAGTCTCCCGTGAGACTATATTACCCGGTGACGACACCCAAAACAGGCTCAAACTGAGATGGATGAAAACGCCCATGGTGACGACTCAACAAAAACCATTATTAGCCCGCCCGTCAAACCAGTGAAGAAAAAACTATTAAAAACTTTATCAAAAGTGTTGTCCGATATTGAGCCTGTACGCGAAGCTCACTTACCACTCGTTCTTGAGATCGGGTCGAATCTACCGCCGGCGCTCGTTTTATTCGTGGTAGTTGACCCTCCCTCAGAGATCCCCGTCGTGATGGACACGATCAACACTCATTTTAAATTTCCACTACCCGAAGGCAAATTGCTGGACATTCGGCCCATAACTAAGGACTTCAAATTACTCCCTACGATTAGGGATACGAAATGTGTTGTTGGTTGGCGGGATTGATACAGCCGAAATTTGTGGGAATTTGCCTGTCGACAGATTAATGTTGCATATTCCACTGCAAGTCCAATACATGACTACATGCCCAAAGGAGGCCCGTGATGGCAATTTCAGAATATGGTGATCTCGATGGTCTCGCTCTCGCGGAGCTGGTCCGCAAGGGTGACGTAACGGCGTTGGAACTCGTAGAGGAAGCGATAGAGCGGATTGAAAAACTCAATCCGAAACTCAATGCGGTGGTATACGACATGTACGACCATGCCCGTTCACTCGCAAAATCCCCGACACACGCAGGGACCTTCGGCGGTGTTCCATTTTTGCTCAAAGACATGACGTCACATTACGCTGGAACGCCGACGACGCACGGGTGTAAGTTTCTTGCCAACATCGGCCCGTCAGACTATGACACTGAGATCGTAAAGCGTTTTAAGAAATCAGGTCTCATAACCATAGCAAAAACCAGCACACCGGAGCTCGCACTGAGCGCGACCACCGAACCGACGTTTCGAGGCCCGTGTCGCAACCCTTGGGGTCCCAATCACACCACCGGCGGGTCGAGTGGTGGCAGTGCCGCTTCGGTCGCAGCGCGGATAGTGCCCATTGCGCATGGTGGTGACGGCGGAGGTTCATTGCGCATGCCGGGATCGGCTTGCGGAATCGTCGGAATGAAACCCTCCCGCATGCGAACACCCCACGGACCCGATGTCAGTGCGATTTGGGAATCTTGCTGTGGAGAGTTTGTAATGACCCGCACGATTCGCGATTCAGCGTACATGCTCGACGAAGTAGCCGGTCAGGATGTTGGCGCCTACTACTCAGCCCCTTCGCAAGAACGTCCATTTCGCGATGAGGTTCAGTCCGATCCTGCCCCTTTGAAAATAGCTTATTCAGTGCGGGGACCTGATGACTACGACACCCATGGAGACTGCGTATCTGCTGTCGAAAACGCAGCCAAACTCTGTTCGGATTTAGGCCATCATGTGGAAGATGCCTGTCCCAAACTATCCGACGACTTGGCTGAAGCCCTCGGCGAGGCCTTCCTTAGTGCACTCGCTATCGAGACAGCGCGCGATGTCGACGAGTTAGCGGAACTCGTCGGGCGCGAACCGACAGCCGATGATTTTGAGCCTGCCAACTGGTCTTTCATCGAATACGGACGCACCTTCTCAGGACGGGACTCGGTTCGTTTCAAACGGGTACTGCATAGCGTCGCCCGTGCTGTCGGCCCATTTTTTGAAGAATATGACGTATACCTGTCGCCCACGTTAGGCAAACCCCCGGTTCCAATCGGGGCGCTCGATCCGACGATGCGCGATTGGAGAGGATATTTCGACACCATGTTCGATTTCATGCCATTTACAGCCCTGTTTAACATCACGGGTTCGGCGAGTATTTCATTGCCCTTATGGTGGAACAACGACGACCTACCGATTGGCTGTCAAATCGTTACGCGCATGGGAAGAGATGGGCTAGTACTGCAGCTCGGGGCACAACTCGAGCGCGCCCAGCCCTGGGCTGACAGGCGACCACAAATCTGCGGTTAATGACATGTCAAAAACTCGACATCGATGGTCTTTCAACCATCGTATCCCTAAAAACATCTTGGCAGTACTTCATTTGTAACCCGCTCAAATTGTGCGGTTTCATCATGCCCTATAAGACGGAGCGTGATGGTTGTCGCACCGGCATCGACGAATCTGCGTATTTCGTCGATGCAATGCATCGGGTCTCCAATAGCGACCCAGCGTCTTAAGAAGTCAAGGTCATATTTAACGCCGTAATAATTCTCCAGATAGGTGGCGGTTGTCTCCAAACCTGTAACCGGATCGTCCGTGACATGGATGTTGTAATACAGGCAAATTTCAAAATCATCTGGCAACTTGCGCGACTGTTCGTCAGCGTAACGATGGATGAGCGCTAAATTTTCACCGAGACTATCCACGGTGTTGGCGGTAGTCATCCAACCGTCACCGTAACGTGCGACGCGGCGCAAAGTTGCTTCTCGGAGCTTGGGAAACGCCGCATTGGGATTTGCCGTAACCCATATCGGCAAAGGTTGCTGCACGGGGCGTGGTAACACTGTTACATCTTCAAATTTATTGAATTCGCCCTCGTAGTAGGCATGCTCCTGTACGGAAATTAATCGCATGATCTCAATCGCTTCCTCCATACGCCGACTTCGAGTTGCGGGATCGATGCCAAACGCTGCAAATTCTTCTGAAAATTTCCCGCCACCTGCTTCTCGTTGTCCTTGACAGGCTACGAAGATAGACCGACCGTTACACATAAAATCGAAACTGGCCCACTGGTAAGCGAGAAGCAGTGCATCTCGCAGCGGAGAGCTAGCCATGCAGCCGACGCCAAGTTTGACACGGTTAGTCACAGCCGCGAGGCCGCCCAGAGCGACTATGACGTCGATACGGGGTTTCGCAAAGATGGAGTCCCCGAGCCAGACTGAATCCCATACCGAAGCCCGGTCCGCTTCACGGGCGAGGTGTAACATCGAGGTCACATCCGACATCCCCAGCAAAATGCTGCGATTTGAAAGCGTCAATCCAAATTTCGTCATGCCCGAATATACTCCTAATAAAGTCCTGTTTACCGCCCCATGCCTCAAATTAACCCAACGCCAAAAATAGTTCGCCGCCTAACATACCCACATGTAGCTGTCCGCCCAGACTGTAGAGGGTCTCAAATATTCGTATACTGCCGCGATACCTAAGAACTGGGGACCCCCATTGCCGACACTTTTATACATCGAAGTATCTCCCCGCAAGGAGCAATCCTATTCGATCAAAATTGCAAATGCGTTTCTAAAAACCTATCAAGCAGCAAACCCGGACCACTCTATTGATTGGCTCGACCTTTGGAAGGAACCGCTTCCCCCTTTCGATGGCGAGGCACTCAACGCGAAGTACGCGATATTAAACGGGGGCGATCCATCAGCCAAGGAGCAACGAGCATGGGGCGAAATAGAGGCTATATTTGAGCGCTTCAATGCCGCCGATAAATACGTTTTCAGTGTGCCGATGTGGAATTTCAGTATCCCTTATGTTCTTAAGCACTATATCGACCTGATATCACAGCCAAGTCTTTCTTTCAGCTTTGCACCCGAAACAGGCTATACCGGGTTAGTTAGCGGACCTGTCGCGCTACTCTACTCCAGCGGTGGTGCTTACCACGAGGGTACTGGTTTCGAGGCAATGGATTATCAAAAACCGTACTTGGAAGCCTGGCTTGGTTTCATTGGCCTAACCGATACTACACGCATCATCACCGCGCCCACGCTCGGTATGCCGAATGATGTAGAGAGTACAGCAAATGAGGCCATTGAGGAGGTGAAGCGGGTCGCGAAACAATTCTAGCCAAGCGAACACTTAACCATGAAGGTGCGCGAGAGCGGAATGCCCGACCAAACATATTGGGAGTCATTGATCGATTTCTGCGGACTTCTTGAAGAAATGGAAATTAGCACCGCCGTTTCCGTGTTCGAATTCGGTGTGGGCTATGGGTCGTTTTTACAATGTTTTCGGGGCAAAAACACCCACGTCGCAGGTCTCGATATAGATCAGACCATGGTTGCTACAACGCAACGGCGCTTGGATGGACTAGGCATCGATTCGGATATCCGTTGTGGTGATTTTTTCGACGACGAAGTAACGAGACCGTTTGGATCGTTTGATGTCTGCCTGCTGATGAACATCCTGCATCACATTTCGCCAGCGAATTTGATTTCGACGGCATATCAGATGCTATCGCCCGGCGGTCGTATCGGGATCTGCCATTGGCGTGACGATATCGATACACCACGAGGACCGCCACAAGAAATGCGGGTCGGATTATCTAAAGCGAAAGAATTGGTGAAGCTTTACTCGCTTGAAATCGACAAAGCCGCGAACTCAACACGGTCTCATCATCATTATTTCATCGTGGGAAGCAAAGTCCGGGCCCCAGCTGTATTGAGCTAAACCACTCGAGGTCCTATTTGACTGCCGAATTTTAGTAGCTAACCAACGCAGCACTGTAACCAAACCCTCCATGTAGATCCGAATCCCTCTAGTACACTTTATGTCACAAGTGCTATCACCTTAACCCGCTATACTTCCGACCATGAAAAAATTTACTGCCAAAAAACGTATCCTGATAACGAATGACGATGGAATTTACGCGCCCGGTCTCGAGTTACTTGAACAGATCGCGCGCGAAATTACTGAAGATATATGGGTTGTAGCACCGGACCAGGAAAAAAGCGGAGCAAGTCATTCCGTCTCCCTCACTTCACCCATTCGAATACGCCAAGTTGGTAACAAACGCTACCAGATTACCGGCACCCCGACTGATTGCGTATTGATAGCATTATCGCAATGCATGGCCGACAGGCCACCCGACGTCATCCTGTCGGGAATCAACAATGGCGCCAATCTTGCGGAGGATCTCAGTTACTCAGGTACCGTCGCAGCAGCTATGGAAGGAACCATGTTGGGCGTTCGCGCAATCGCTCTCAGTCAAATCCGCCCATCTGGTCAGCAGGCAAATTTCGCGCCCGCATCGCGGAATGCGCCTGAATTGATAAAAAAACTGCTCGACTTGGACGACTGGCCTTCGGATTCATTTATCAACGTCAATTTTCCTGACACGCGACTGGATGAAATTATCGATGTCAAAATTACAACACAGGGGAGACGACCGCCCGGTTCGTTCTCAATCGATCCCCGGGTCGACGCTCGGGCGCAACCGTATTACTGGGTCAAAATTGCACATATGTCAGGTCAAGAACTGCCAGGTACGGATCTACAAGCCGTCGCTGAAAATGCAATTTCTGTCACACCGGTAAAGATGGATTTTACGGACCATTACTGGTGCAAGAGCTTGGCCCAGACGCTTGTATAAACCATGACCGCATCCAACGTCATTACAAAAGGCGTCTTCTTTGATCTTGGCGGGACTCTGTTCAGCTACCGAAACGTGGCTAGAGAAACAATTCCGATATTGCTTAAGGCAATCGAGCACCTTGGCCTCAGGACAGAATTCGCCGAAGTAAAGCGCGCTCATAATCAAGCAATGTTCGAAACAACCATTGCGTACGCGGATAAATCTTATTACCTCCATTTGGATTTTTTTCGAGACGTGTTTTTTCGATTTGTTGAAAACGTCGGTGGCCGAGCTGACAAGGCTCTTCGCGCCTGGTACCTCGAGACACACAGGACGACGATGATTGACTGCTTAGAGTTGAAAAAGGATTGCGTCAAAACTTTGATGAATCTCAAAACACAAGGCGTCTACCTTTCAATCGTTTCGAACATTGATGAGGATATGCTTAATCCACTAGTCCAATCTGCGGGATTAGACGCGTATCTCGACGACTGGACTAGCTCCGAGGCCGCACGATCCTGCAAACCCCACAGACGCATTTTTGAAGTCGCTCTAAAATTATCTGGACTAAACGCTGAATCGGTCCTATTTGTGGGCGATTCCCCCGAACACGACGTGCTCGGCGCCGAATCGCTCGGAATGAAAACCGCGTTAATTATCGACAACGGAATGGAACCTCCCCTGCAGACCGGTCGAGACACGATCGCACCGGACTACATCATTCACTCTCTAAATGAAGTACGCCAAATTACGTGGTAGGGTCGAGACCACGCCATCTACGGAAGGTTGTCCGCCACAGCCGCGACGGGACACGCTTGATCTGCCCGCAGTATTGGTCACAGTTGCCTACCCCCCCTTCCAATCGAAGGATTTCGAAACAAGCACCGGCGTCTGTGAGATAGGCGTCTTATAACTGCGACCGGATGACTGTTTCCAGTTTGCCCCCACCCAAAGGGTGAAACACTGTCTCTATGCTCACGAAACCGGGCCTAATTTCGCAGTAAAGAATTCGATCGCTAAATTGTTGGATTGCGTCAATCCCGGCTCTGAATAAAGCCCCGTTTGATCGAATGGCAGGAACTTCAATCGTTTTGGTTCACGGGCGCGCTCAAAAAGCTCAGCAACACTCCACGCCGGATGCACGATGTCCCGACCCGAAGTACTGATAATCATATAGGGTCGCGGTGTAATGCGGTGGACGAACGATAACGGACTAAATTCGAGAATCTTCTCAACTGACTCAAGCGTGATCGAGTCATGCCAGGTTGGAAAAAATTCTGGCACACGTTCAAAAAAGCCCATGATTTGTGGATCACTCGGCATCCCACAGAGCGTGCCTTGTGGGCCGAGGACGGGAATCCTAGCGCCACGTCCACCAGCAAAACGTTTCGCCCGATCGGCCTCGACCGCAGCGAGCAGCTCATCGAAGTCAGATTCGGTACGCAGAAGTTTCATCCATGTAAAACCGTCGGTAACCGGCACCACTGCGCATACGGCTTTAGCGCGTCGGTCAATCGCTCCCACGTAACTTACCATCGCGCCCGCGAAACTGGCACCCCAAATACCGATACGATCCGGATCAACGTCGCGGCGAGTCTGCATATAGCTAATGGCGCTACGATAATCTTCCGCCTCGTTGAGCGGAAAAAGTTGTCCCCGTGGTCGCCCTCCCGATCTACCAAAAGTTCGATAGTCAATAGCGAGCACGATGAAACCCGCATCGCAAAAAGATTTTGCCTGCTCGACTAAAAACGATTTATTCAGAGAAAAACCGTGACCGATAACGAGCGCTGGATGTCTCTTTCCACGTTTCAGTCCCTTCGGTCGATACAGATCCGCAGCGCATTGAATGCCCGCGCTTTTAAAAGTGATTTCCCGACTCATGTTCTAATCGCCTCAACCGTTGTATTGCCAAATATGTTTGCCGCCATCCACCGGCATTAGGATGCCATTACAGTAGGAGGCTTCATCCGAAGCCAGAAACAGGCAGGGGTATGCCATTTCCTCGGGCTGGCCAGCCCGCGCCATGGGGGTTAGTGATTCAGCGAGCGTTTCGTCATCGAAGGCGCCGATGACGTCCTCTATCATCGGAGTATCCGTATAACCGGGCGCCACACAATTCGCCCGGATATTATCAGCAGCATAGGTCACCGCGATCGATCGAGTGAGGTTGATCATAGCGCCCTTGGCCGCCGTGTATGTATGCGCGTTTTTCATGCCGAGCATTCCTGAAATACTCCCAACGTTAACGATCGCCCCGCCGCCTTGTTGTTTCATAATGTTGATCACTTCTCTGCAAATGTAGAAGCATGAATCAAGATTAATGGACATCACCTCTCGCCATTTTTCATCGCTTGTCGCAGCGATATCCTCCATGGATCCTGGGCTCTTCTCATTCCAGCTCCAACCGACACCGGCCGCGTTGACCAAAATGTCCACACGACCATATGCTTGCAGTGTGGCGTTGACAATCGCCTTGGTACCTTCCACCCGACTCAAGTCGTCCGCCACGACAATACCCTCACCGCCTTCCTTGGAGACCCCAGCGAGCGTCTCATCAAGCGCCGCTTGTGTTCGTGAGATTCCAGCAACCCGAGCACCTTCGCGGGCGAATATCATCATGCACGCCCTACCGATTCCCGAACCAGCACCAGTAATAATTGCGATTTTACCTTTGAGCCGTTGACCCATCTCACCCCCAGCAGGCCAGGATTATGTTCCTCGCCTCATTAATTTTAATTACGTTCTGCTGCCACCAACTCTCTATTCAATCGCGGATCTTCTCTGTTTCTTACTTTGACGATAGCTTCAACTTCGGGCGCATACCAGCTTGTCGAATGCATGTCTCCCATGGGTTGACGACCGGGATATGACTGTAAAGCGTCAGTGCAGGAGATACGGTAGGCCTCAAAAGTGCCCGCCGGCACGGTGACCTCTTCAAATGCATCCACACCGCAAGACACATCGCCGTACCAGTGCATACCCGCATCGGCCCCGACTCCCTCGTAGTCACCTCTCCAATAAGCGCCTACCTGGAGTGGGAATTTTATCCCCGGAAAATAGGGCGAGAATGACCACACGTCATTTCCTTCCGTGTCGGACATTCGTACCGGATTGTAGTCACCCTCGACACTGGAGTAGATACGAAATGAGCCACACTCTGCGACAAGCATACCATTTTGATCCAAAGCGACGATCGTCCATCGCTCACAAGGAAAATCCGAATAAGGAGATTCATACTCGTATACGTCACCAGCTGTTGGAGTCGGGCGATCAGTAACCCGGGGGGCTGCGCTGACTACGATCGGGAACAAGCAAACAAAGATTAGTAAGCGCATATGTTTGTACCTCGTTCTACTTTTATTGACGCATGAAGGTTACTAACATCAGGCAATTCGTTCTATTAACGTCGCATTCGCCATACCACCACTTTCACACATCGTAACAAGGCCATAACGCCCCGCGCGTTCCTCGAGCGCGCGCAGAAGGTTCGCGACCAGTCGCCCACCGGAAGCGCCCACCGGATGACCTAGCGCAATCGCCCCACCATATATGTTTAATTTCTCAGGATTGGTGCCCATCTCCTTCTCCCACGCCAATGGAACAGAAGCAAACGCCTCGTTAACCTCGTAAACGTCGATATCGCCGATATCAAGACCTGCCCGTTCCAGTAGTTTTCGTGTCGCCGGAATGACACCGGTTAACATAAGGACAGGATCATCGCCAACCACGGCGAAGTGTGTTACGTACGCTCGGGGCTTTAACCCCAATTGCGATGCGACGGATTCCTCGGCTATCAGCATTGCACTTGCGCCATCTGTTACCTGACTGGAACTGCCGGCGGTGATGCACCAATCGATTTCAGGAAAGCGCGTCGTCATGTCCTCACTTTCAAACGCCGGCTTTAGGCCGGCGAGTTTCTCCAACGTGCAGTCCAACCGAACACCTTCATCTTTTGTTGCACAGATCTTCCTCCCTCCTTTCTGTGCTATTTCAATCGGGACAATGTCCCGTCGGGCCCTCCCTGTGTCGCCAGCCGCTCGCCGGTGAGAACGCAGTGAAAACCGGTCGAGTGAATGCCGGTCAAGTTGCCAACGAGCGGCGATCAATTCCGCCGCTATACCCTGTCTGATCATCCCTTCAGGATAGCGGGCACGAAAACTTTCACCTTCATTGTCCTTGCCCAAGCGGTTCGCACGCATCGGGACAACACTCATCATTTCCACGCCGCCCGCGATCACAATATCGTAAGCCCCTGCGATAATCCCTTGTGCCGCAAAGTCCATTGCTTGTTGGGCGGAACCACATTTACGATCCAGTGTTACCGCCGGGACCGATTCCGGCAAACCAGCCGCCAGCACTGCTTGGCGACCTATATTCCCCGCCTGCTCCGCAACCTGAATCACGCAGCCGGAGATTACATCTTCGATCCGCGCGGGATCGACACCGGTACGTTTGACCAATGCGCTTATTACATGCGCATAGAGGGTTACTGGATGCAACGCAGCGAGGGATCCCGTTTCTCGCCCTCGGCCGAAGGGCGACCGGAGGACATCTACGATGACAGCGCGACGGACCATTTAATCCCGTCTTAGCGAAAGTTCGAAATCGGCCGATTTAATTTCTACAACGGGCGACTTGGCGATCTCCATCAGCCGCCGAACTTGATCTAGTTCTGGGGACGATAGGTATGGATAGGTGGTCTTAACCGGACCCGCTTCTCGCATTTTCGCAAGGCCTTCACCGGGAACCAACGCTCGCAAGATCAGTTCATCGTCATCTTCCGTACCGTATTCCTTCCGAAGTTCCTCGATTGTCGGATCGGGCGTCGGGCTGGCCAACACTTCTTTGGCGCGTTGCGAGGACATAATTTGATCGAGAACGTCCCCATCAATTGGCCCGGCCGGCTCACCGTAGAAGCCAGCGGCATACTGAATCACCTCATCGGGAATGGACGAGTATCGACTACCAGTCACAATGTTAAGTACGGCCTGAGTTCCGACAAGTTGGCTGAACGGCGTTGCCATACCTGGGTACCCAAGTTCACGACGGACCACCGCAGTTTCCTGTAAAACTTCTTCAAGATGTTCGTCCATCCCGTGTTGCACGAGCTGCGCCTTCAGGGTACCAACCATACCCCCGGGAATCTGATGCTGTAGCGAAAGTACATCATATTCCGAGTGCTGGTTCACAGGAAATCCCGCCGCTTTCCCAACTTTTTCGAAATGCATCGCCACTGGCGGCAACAATGCTTTATCGAGGTCATGAGTGTGCCCCAACAATTCGATGTTGCGTACCATGATCTCAGTCGATGGAACCGATGGTCCGTTAGCCATCGGACGAACCGCCGTATGTAAGACTCGAACGCCCAGATCGATGGCGTCCAGATAGGCTTTTGCAGATTGCCCCAGGAGATTATTCGAATGGAACTCGATCGGCTTCCCTCGTGCTTTTTCAATAATCGCGGGTAGAAGAGTCCGCATACGTTCTTTCTCAAGGACTCCCGCCGTATCGTAGAGCAGCAAACTGTCGATGTCCCCCGAGCTTGCTAGCTCATCCGCTTTCTCGGCGTAATAACAATCCGTGTGTACCGGACTCAGAGTAAACATGATGGCACCCGCGACCTCTGAATCAAATTCCTTCGCTATAGCAGCTAGGCGCAGGGTTTTATCCGTATTGAACAGGACGTCGTAGATCCAAAAGCTTCGTGCCCCGTGGACATTAAGTTGACGCATCCAAGCGTCCATTAAAGCATCTGGTGTAACGCCAAAGGTGACAGAGGCATTGGAACGCATACCGCAACGCACCGGCGTGCGGGGCATCGAATCCACTAGGAGATCCATACCTTCCCATGGGTCCTCGTGGCAATATTTGATTAGGCACTCGAACATCGATGAACCTGTTAAGTCGATAACTCGATAACCAGTACGATCGATGATGGGGGTGACAGGTAACGCCATCCCTGCTTGCATTCGCATACCCCATAGGCTCTGCTGGCCGTCGCGTAAGGTCTCATCGAGAAATTCGATATGTGCCATCTGTCGGCACCTCCTATCCGGCCGTAAATACCGGCAACACGGTCTGTTCCAACCACCCTGTCCTGAGTCTGTTTTCTCGAAAGTCGTCGTGCATAACAATCTCCCGTAACAAGGGTAGATTAGTGCGGAGACCCTCGATTTCGAAAGAGTCGAGCGCACGAATCAAACGTTCGACAGTCGCCGGTCGGTCGACGGCAGTAACGATCAATTTCGCGATCATTGAATCGTAGAAAGGCGGCACGATATAGCCGTCGCAGCAGTGCGTGTCGACCCTGATCCCGGCTCCGCTGGGAGGCCGCCAGCGAGTGATGCGGCCTGGACTCGGCTGAAACTCGTTAAGCGGATCCTCAGCGTTAATGCGACATTCGATAGCGTGCCGACCAAACCGGATTTGGTCTTGTCGCCCAAGGAGGTAATCTCCTCCCGCGATCTGAAATTGCATTCGTACTAAATCGACACCCGTGATCTGCTCACTCACCGGATGCTCGACCTGAATCCGAGTATTCACCTCCATAAAGTAGAATGCCCGGCGACCTACGTCGTAAAGGAATTCGACCGTCCCGGCATTTGCATAATTCATCGATGCCAGTAAGCTCGTGGCGGCCTTGCGAAGCTCCTCTCTCAATCTATCGGGCATAGCAGTACAGGGTGCCTCTTCAACCACTTTCTGGTAGCGGCGCTGAACAGAACAATCGCGCTCACCAAAATGCACGACCCGACCTTTACCATCGCCCATCAGCTGGACTTCAACGTGGCGCGCGTTCTCCACATAACGTTCCATATACATAGTGCCATCACCAAATACTTCAGTCGCCTCGCCGCTTGCTTTGTCAAACATCGCGCCGATGCTCGACATGTCTCGCGCCACGAACATGCCGCGTCCTCCACCGCCGGCGGCAGCCTTCATAACGATCGGAAAGCCGATTTTCTTTGCAGCTCGTCGTGCGGCTTCTGCATCGACTATTTGATCGCTTCCAGGGACAAGCGGGACACCGGCTCTTGCCGCGATTTCACGTGCGCGCAGTTTGTCTCCCAGTGCGTCGATTGTATCGGCGGCAGGCCCTACGAATGCCAGACCGTGCGATGCGCACAAACGCGCCAACTCTGCACGTTCTGAAAGAAAGCCGTAGCCCGGATGAACGGCGTCGCAGCCCGTAGCCAGCGCAGTGTGTATCACGAGTTGCGCAACGAGGTAACTCTGTCTGGCTGGCGCCGGACCGATCACAACTACTCGATCGGCGATACACGCCGCTAAGCTATCCCTGTCGGCGTCGGACACGATTTGCACGGCCTCAATGCCCAATGAGTGGGCTGCCCGAATCAC
>Ga0310345_10003564_pt1 | contig 14730 bp, 30 predicted proteins | sample HC15DNA20500_MG_FD_204667 | JGI IMG/M metagenome (GOLD analysis project Ga0310345, IMG submission 204667) | Marine microbial communities from station ALOHA, North Pacific Subtropical Gyre - HC15-DNA-20-500_MG | ecosystem: Environmental > Aquatic > Marine > Oceanic | place: Pacific Ocean: North... | reverse complement strand
ACCTCTAAACCAGACTTATGGACTAGCTGTATTTGAGTTGGAACCTCGTTTACAGACCAATCAACCATCTTATTGGGTGCAGGTATCACTAGCATAATCGTTATGATTAGCTCGTTCATTTTGGGTCAGGCGTATCCCTATCTACACCCATTTTCCAAGTAGCAGCACCGCCTATACCAAGCATACCCCACGCTTCTTGTGAAAAAGAATGAAAACCCCACATTTGGCAAACCATCATGCCACAGCCGAACAACATCAACGCATACGTTTTGTATCCCGGCATTGCTTTATCTATAAAGCCAATTATAGTTGGAATCATCTTACTTTAATCCTCCTGTTAGTCGTTAGCATTACACTCTGACAACCTTTTTACCATATCGTTCTCGAATTGCAAGCGTTCTTCTATCCAAACTGGTGATACGGAGTAGTTACCATCTTCCAGTAACCGCATCTCACCGTCTTTCAGTAGAATTACCTTGCCTGCGCAGGCGTTTAAAGATACCAGCAAGACGACCAACATCACGATCAGCCAAGGCTTTCTTGATGTCCTTCTCGTTGTCCTTCCAAACACGTTCTTTACGGGCTTTAAACCGTCTAGTAACTGTTTCTCTGATAAATCCAACGGCTTCTCCAATGAGGCTCCACATGACGGCTCCAATTTATAGGGACAGTTATTCGTCTTTAGGTTCTTGGTCTTTCTTAGTGATGTAAACCATGTAGTCAGGGTCATTTTCTTTATCTTTGAATGTGTTAGTCATTACCAACATCTTTGTACCGTAGGTAAAATTACCACTAAAATAATCGTTACCATTCTTATCCTTGTTTTTCCAAAGACCGCCTATCTTAACTAATTCACCCATTTTTTTCAATGTCCTTTATGTTAGGTTTGAGTTTATCACTTCCTGCTTCTATATGCCAAGATGCTCCTAGGTCGTTAAATTCTGGTAAATTTTTTTCATTCCACTTCAACATCATCAGGTTAGCACAGGCGTGACCAATGTGATCTTCGCTGCCATGACCCTCTTCCATATAAATGTAAATATGACGTAAGGCGTGGTTTAGGTAGACTGAGTTCTTAAGCCCTTTCTTCCAATTGTTATCCCCATGACTCACCGCACCAACGTGCATGGCTCTAGCCACGGCTTCCACACCCTCTGGCGGTACTAAATCGTATCTAACCCCTTCAACATCAGCACTCCTACTCGCTCCAGTTTCATACACAGTCTTTTTAGACACACTACCCCCCTTCATCATATGAATCTTTTCATAATTGATTATTATAATCAATAGTTAATATTAATACGCCCCTTAGGGCGATAAAAAATCTCTTTTTTTTATAATTCGATTATATCATATTTTTGGTTGATTGTCAAATCAGCAATGTAGGGTTTTAAATTTGATATTTTTTTTATAATCCTACCTTAAACCACCGCCTTTCGGAAATTTGTGTCAGGCTGGGGATGACATAGAAGAATTACGCAGAAATTCCCAATTTTCGGGGTCGTCATTGCGCCAAATAGGAAACGTCAATAGGTTGACACAGGGCGCACTATGGCGTCAATATCAACAGCTTACAGGGCGTCCTATTGGCATCCTACAGGGCGATCCTACTATCATTTTTCTACTATCATTCCTACTATCATGCTTCTACTATCAGAACCACGCACGGGGCGTCATATAGAAGAGACAAACAAACCGTTGTAAGTTTCACCCATTGCACCCCGATGAACCACGCCCTGCCTACACTTTAGCGACTGTAGTAAATGCAACGCAAACCCTGCCACTAATAAAAAAACGGTTGAAAACCTACAGGATCAAAAACCGATCCAAAGAAATTTTTTTCGATCGGCTGGCGATCGCCCCAGCACTGGCCGAACGGCAAGGTGACAACAAAAAAACATCGACCAAAAAAATTAAGGGTTGACGTCTTTTTTGAGATCGGATAAAATTTTTGAGAACTGGTCGCCCTGCTGTAGGGCGTACCTACAAACCAAACAGGGTGACTACATTGCAACAGTCTAAACTCATAAGGAGTAACAAAATGACTAACGCAACAGTAACACCTAGTTTCAACATTAACGGCATGGTAGTAGATGCATCTCACAAGAACTACACTAAGATCAGTGAACTCATGGAACGCAAAACAACAAAGTTGGAAACCATGAAAAAACTTAAAGGTGAAGACTTGGAAGATGCAAAGGATCTGATCGTTGTTATCAACAGCAGGATCGACAAAGCACTCCAACTTACTTCACCTGATCGGGTGACGTATGATCTGAACTTTGGAGTAGGACGCAGTGTAGTCTTAGCAGTACGCCCTGCGTTCATGGCTAAAAAACTTGATACCAAAGCAACAAAGGATCTGATCGCAAGTACGCAGGACAAAACGAAAAAGGTATGGAAGCATGAGGCAGGAGGAGGCCAAGTAGAAGTGCATATCAACGATGTTGATAAGTACAACGGCAAACCTCCGATACTTTATTTTCGTGCTGACGTTTGGGCGTACTTGACCGAAGCCATGAGTGACGAAGCGAACGTGAAAACATCGTACAAAATGTTAGCGCAACATTCCAACAAGGGTGACCAAAAAGATTTTAAGAGCCACGCTAACATCGATGCATTGGAAGACAACAATGGTTTCACTGACGACCAGTTGAACGTACCAAAGCAGTACAGGGTGAAGTCTAAGAAATAATTTTCACCCAAGTTTCACAGCCCTTCGATCTTAGCGGATCGAGGGGCTTTTGTTTTTTGGGCGACCTTGCAAACATCGCAAAATATTTTTCGGTTTTTGCAAGATCGGATCAACGGCAGGATCGCCAGATCGGAGCGGATCGGCACCACGAAGACGTGATCGGAGCGGATCGCTGCCAACTGGATCAAGCTGGATCGGATCGGCAATCTGAGCGGATCGGCACAAGTATGTTGATCCTGTAGGGTGTTTGTTGATCGATAGACGTACACCTTGTTTTATAGGGTGTTAGCTAACATCTTGGGATCTTAAATCCATTTATATGTTTAAATACATACACTTGGGTGATTATACTATCATTGCACTACAGGGTGCGTGGTAGGTATTGACACGACAACCTAGTGACGTCAATATATCAACATGTTAATAACTTGACGCACACATCACACATGGAAGGAGGTGAAAACAGTGGAAAATCTATTACACACAAATTCCCATATCTCTGAGATTCTAGTAGAGGCGATGCCGTTATTCTTTATACTTGCGGTACTCGTATGTCTAGCAGTACCAATGGCTATTGTGCTTAATATTTGCATACAATGGCTTATCGATAACGTGTGGGATGATGTATCTAAGTAAGGAGATGCACTATGTTAGAGACTGTATTCATATTGTTTACAATAGCATTCGTATACTTTGCCTTGTGGCAATTAGTTATATGGGTGCAGATGTTTAACGCAGATGATGACAAATAGGAGAATTACAATGGCTTATAAAGTTTCTCATAAGCGATCTAAAGACTTAGATACCACGATCATTAAGGGCATACTCACGGAAGAGAGGCACAAGATGACCGATGATTGGGAGCATATTCCCATGTGTATCGATGACATGTTGAAGGAGTTCCATAAGAGTGGCACGGCACGCACCTTAAGCATATCGTTTAAGGTAACTAAAGGTAGAGAAGTTCCCTACTACCAGAAATAGGAGAATTACCATGAGTTCACAGAAACTCGTACACGTAGCTAACATGCAGTTAGATTCCCTTACACGAGTACGTCTTCAACGACATGCCCGTGCTAACGATGGTAAGGGTACAGAGTGGTTACAGAAGAGATTAAAGGTTACGCAAAGACCCATGTTCAAGGATGATGAAACAGGGTTGTTCCATTTTGCGTAGTATATTACTAGGGATACATTCATACGCAAGACTATACGCCCAGAGTGGTCTGACCCAGTTGGGTATACGGTCTGTCGATGCAACCCCCACAACCTGTAGCACCAGTGGGTAAGGCATGGTATGGGTGTATCCCTTTTTTATTGCGTGCTGTAAATAGATATGTTAATATTAATTCCCATAGAGGAGGTAAGTTATGCCTATAGATTCAAACACAATAGACAGTTACAAGGCGCATCTAATGCGTACGTTTATAGAGTTATGGATGAAGATATGTCCTGACCATAGCGTATCCATACGTGATGGAGAGTTGGGTAAGAGTGCGCTGTATATTCAATTTCCTGAATCATTTGCTACTAGGATCAGGTTTAATTCCCCTGAGATACAGGAAATTAAAAAGACTACTACATACCGTGATGAATATGGCAGTACCAGTGCAGATAGGGAACGTATATTGGAGCGACAGATAGAGGTAGATGAACTGCGTGCAGCAGCCAAGCGTGACCATGTAGAGAGGTTGGATCGTAAGAACGGATACTTAAGCGTAAAGGATATGAACAAGGTCATCAAGGATATAGAGGATGACCATGATGATGACACTTATATTCCTGCATAAAGGAGGGTAACTGAGGAGATCAGGGGAGTCTACCTTCTCCTTATAGTCAGGCCCATGCTGGCAGGGACTTTAAATGCCTGTTATGTACCTGTAATTCTACCATCGGGGGCTGTTGTCCTTTCATTTGAATTACTTGGTATTCATTCCGCATGTAGATTCCCCCGAAGATGGTGTAAGGCGGTTAATAACGGGAAGCCAGTACTAAATTACATGGGTTGCTAGGAGAAACAGATCAATTCTGTACCGTATGCGCTACGGTTGAAGGGATTGTGGAAAAGATGGTCATCTACTAGGTGGAACGTAAGCCACTCTATAGTTTGACGTAGCCTAGCAACCTAATTTATATATAAAATATTTTGTATAAATATAAAATTTTTTATATTAATTCCCATAGGACATTTGCAGTACCGATAATGTCCTAAAGAAAGGAGCGACTATGAGATTAAAGCATCACTACCCAGTAAGGCAAGTGAATACAATGGAGTATATCCTTAAATTCCACAACCCAGTACCACTATGTCAACCAAACATACCTATTGAGAAAGCTAAGAGTATGGTATTTTCAGTGCATTATATTGATTGCAAACGATGCAAAGACAGGTCTGTATATAGCGACCAGTTATCCGCAACCATTACCTTACGTGGCATTGAGTTGAATGGTAGGCGTATGTTGAGTGGTGTAAGGAGAAAAGCATGAACAGTAACTTTACTAAGGCATTAGATATGATGATTAGCATGTGGTATCACCAGAAATATGGGGTCAGACGACCCAATAAATTCCTTACAGAGAAGGAACTAGGTGAGTTCATCCAGAGTATATATGATTTTAGTTATTATTTATTCTCTAAGGCTGACCATGAGGCTATGAATAAGCTAATGAATAAGAGCTTGGATGAACCCTATAGCGATGAAGATGTAGAACTCATAAAAGAAACCTTAAAGAGAGGAGGTAACGATGAAGATACCATCCATTAAAGATTTACAGGAGAAGTTACAGGATTTACGTGAACATTTACTCACTACTCGCCCCAGTTTACCGCCAGAAACACGACCCTTTACATACCAGAAAGCTACGGTTAATTCCCATGGAGATACTACGGGTTGGGAGTATGTAACGGATCATGTAACGGTACATCTGCGTAAGTTTGGTGTTCCTGAATGTGAAGAAAGATGTATTGAATTAGGTAAAGAGATACGTGAAGTAAAGGATCAAGTAAAAGAACTTGGTTATCAACCTATAGAACATGGAGAAAACTATGCCACGTGGAGAAGTAAGAACCCTGAAAGGTAATGAGATAAGCAATGTCATGGCTACAGAGAATGGTGCAGGCGATGGCATAGCTATAGTACGTAGGACTCCAAAGGTACATGGAGAAGATGCTAAGTGGTACCGCCTTACAGAGATGGTACTACTTGAATTAGTTAAGCGACATGAATGGGAGATAGAAACCATTGGGGCTAACGATTATATTCATAGCCCTGTAACTAAGCGTGTGATGTTAAACATTTCTAACGTATTGGAGGTGACTAATGACTAGATTGATACTGGCTTCATTGTTGTTCATGCAAGTAGGTTGTGCTGAGTTTATTACCTATACTCTGGTGAGTGCAGGTACTTTAACAGGGCAGATAGCCCATGATAAATACAACGAGTACATAGGAGACAAAGATAAGGAGGACAAACAGGATGATTAGATTTAATTTTCTTATAGCATTGATTGTAGGTGCGTTCATCTTTACCGTAGGCTTATGGGTATTTAATTCTTCTGGTAAGGAGGAGTATGTAGAACCTATGGGTGTATGGGAAGAGGTACTTACAAACAGGACAGATGAACATGGTGTATCAGGTAAGACAATCCTTGATGATGACAAGTGGAGGTTCACTCATTGTACTTCCAGTGCATTATCAATGGATTGTGGTAGACTTGAATGATCTTTATAGAATTACTGCTTAGTATATCAACGCTTATAGGCATACGTTTATTCGGACAGGGTAAACGTATCGGTGCGGTGACGTGTGTCTTAAGTAACTTTGGATGGCTGTCTATGTGGATATATACAGGGCAGTACGGATTCATTCCAGTAGACTTGGGCTTGATGTTCATCTATTGGGAACGCCTGTATTCCCAGTTGAAAGGAAACTATGCATAGTAAAGTAAAAGTATATAGACCTGATAAAACTACGGGTGAATTGAAGTATATAGAATCAATTGATCCATCCGATAGGGATATGTATGAAGCGATCAAGGTAACGTATAGAAGTTACCCACATAAACACAAACGAAAGAAGAAGGGAGGTGAGTAACTTGGCAGGGAATGTAGAAATATTACAGGATCGTATATGGATTAAGGTACCTAAACCTAGACGTGGTAGACCTAGACTAGAGCAGCCATGTAAGAGGGATCAGGACATCTTAAGATTGCTTAAGGTAGGCTATACCTTAACAGCCTTATCAGAACGATTCAGTATATCCAAACAGCGTATCTCTCAGATACGTGATCGGTGGTCTTTTGGTAGATACAAAGGCTACACACCTAAAACTTTTAAATACAGGAGGTAATATGTCACTAATGTTACATTGCGGTGCCAGTGAAGTAGGGTTACATGAGTTGAAGGACATTCCCATAACACCTAGGGTTTACCATTACATAGGTAAGGATGGACAGCCTAGAGTAAAGGAACGATCCGACAGGTGGGCAGGTATACAGCACCATGATTTTGCTGATGCAATACTTAGTACCTGCGACACTATGGGTATGCCAGTAGATCATAGCCGTAGTAGATGGGGAGTAAGTGCAAATGGTGCTAATCTATTTGCTTGTATGAAGTTTCATACAGAGATACAAGGCAGGGCTACTGCTATTGCCAAGTATTTCACCGATGATGTAGAGCCTACCATGGGGCTACGTCATTCAAATCTTAGTCAGTTTGCAGCCAAGGCTACGGTAGGTGGTGGTTGTTTCGTATGTGATAACCTGATTATTACAGGCGAGGTAGCTTTTAATACCAAGCATACGTCAGGTAATGTCCGTAGTATTAAGGTCATTATACATAATGGCTTGGTTAAATATCTGGATAACATGCCTACGGTCAACCAGTTGGTTACTAACTTGAAGGCTAAGTATGTCGACCAAGCAACCTTAGCTGAAACCTACCTGAGAGCAGCACGCACCAAGCTAATGCCTTGGTCGCACATCGGAGAGGTGGATAAGTATTGGGAACATCCTACCCATGATGTCTTTGCTAGGAATACAGATGGATGGAGATTATACAACGCCTTTAATACGGTGGCTAAGAAGTATAATCCTACCCGTCAGTTCGATGTCATTGGTAAACTGCATAGTGTTATCCTACCAGCAAATGAAATCGCCCAGCGAGAGGAGGAAGTATGCTTCTAACACCCGAAGAAAGACGTAAGGGTATAGGAGGTAGTGACGTGGGTGCAATCATGGGAGCCAATCCCTATTGCAGTATAATAAAATTATACAAGGAGAAGAAGGGGGAGATTCCCCCTCCTACTCTTAATCACGCTATGGAATGGGGTAATATACTAGAGGATGTTATTGCTAAGAAATATGCAAGCGATAACAACCTCTACTTTGACCCTGATGCCATACCCTTGAACGATGAAACTGATTATGTACCCTGCCCAGATGATAACGATGGTGTGCTTTATAAGCCTAAGATTATACGTGGTGGAGATACCTTGATGGCTGATTTATCTGGTCAACAAACAGTACCATATGATTGGGCGTATGCACATCCTGATGGCTTCGTTCAGACAGGTGTACCAGATCACTATGAGGTGTCAGGCATAGAGATCAAGACCGTTAGCGAAGGTATGTACCGTAAGTACTGGGCTAACAATGAGATACCGCCTTGGCAATACTACCAAGTGGTTTGGTATTCTCTTGTTACAGGTATAGATCATTGGAAGTTAGTGGGGTTTGCGCCTCACCTAAGAGCATCTGCTGATCCTATACTGGTACATGATTTATATATGGATGCAGATACCAAGACTAAAGTATTATCTAAGGTCGGGTATTTCTGGTCATGCTTAGAGAATAATACCTTGCCACATATAGCGAAACCTAGTGAGGCTGACCTTAAGTTACTTTACCCTACTAATACAATGGACATGGTGCAGAGTAGTAGCACTATAGACGCTGCTGTTAAGCGTTTATATGATGTGCGTATGCAGAAAGCTCCATTGGAAACGGAGGAGGATACACTTAAGAATCTTATTAAGTCACACATGGGTAACGCAGGTAAGTTAATCAGTCAGGAGGGTGAGGAGTTAGCGTCCTTTAAATCTCCTACACCCAAGGTAAAGATTGATTACAAAAGTATTGTTGAATCACTTCACAAATGCTTTGATGATATGCCATCAGATGCTACTGATTGGGCTAGAAGTCAGCTAGATAAGTGCATCGCAGATAACACCAAGGCATTTACACAATCACGCAGGTTTTTATTGAAAGCTAAATACGAATAGGAGGTATATGAGTAACAACAATGGAGGCCCATCTATGGGCAATGAAGTGCCTGATGAAAAGAAGGGTACATTCCCTGTAGCGGTAGCGTTAGAGGTGAAGTGTTTACCCAAGTTCATCAATCACATGCAAGGTATAGTTGCAGAGGATGATGGCGGTACGCTCTTGCTTTTTTTCAACCGCAAGGACATACAGCTACGTGATGAAAAAGGAGTATTAACCGTAATAATAACATTAGACTAGGAGGCTCAATGCCTGAGAAATCTAACGAGAAGAAACTAGCAGAGCTATACAATACCTTTCAGTCAAAAGACTTCAGGGAAGATATAGCTAAGTGTATTAAAAGTAAGGGCGATAAGGGTATGGACTATATCCCTTGGCCTAACGTCATGGATAGGTTCTTTCGATCCTGTCCTAGTGCAACCTATGAGTTCCACACCTACAACTTGAAGTTGAATCAGGGTGGAATACAATGTGAAACTGAACGGCCTTACATGGGCGATAAGGAAACAGGTTTCTTTGTCAAGACAAGTATTACTTGCTTTGGTGTAACCCGTTCCATGACGTCACCCATATATGGCAGGACATTTACCTCTGTCAATCTCAAACCCAGTGCTAGGGATATACACAATGCACAGATGCGTTGTCTCTGTAAGAACGCAGCCATGTTTGGTTGTGGTATAGAGCTATGGACTAGGGAAGAGGAAGCACAGATGAAAGCAGAAGCAGAAACACCTGTAAGTACTGGTCTGGATGAAGAGGATATAGTCGAGGTAGCTAAAGAAGTCTTTGAAGCTAAAGAAGTTATCGACATATCTACAGCACCGCCAGAAGAAACACCCGAACCAAGATTCAACGAGGGTGTCAGTCCAGACCAAGTATGTGCTAAGTGCGGTGCAGTCATGGTAACTAAGAACGGTAGGTACGGTAGTTTCTGGGCTTGTCCTAACTACCCTGAATGTAAATTCACTCAACCTATAGTGTCAGCATAATTATTATTATTATAATAATAAGCCTTAGGAATTAATTATTATTATTATTATTAATTATAATGTGGATCGGGGCTATGCCCCTTTCCGCAAATAGGAGATACCATGACTGAAGTACCAGATAATATATTCTCCGCTACGTTTGCAGACAGAGATGTAGAGCGTGTCATCTTATCAGCTATGATGCGTGACCGTATGGAATCATCGTTCTTTCTAGATAGATTAATACAGCAGGATTTTTATTATAGATTACACAATGAAATCTATGCAGAGATACAGGATTCCTACAAACGTGGTGGTGATACAGACTACATAAGTATCAAGTCTCTCTTTACCAACCAGAAAAGACATCAGGAACTACTGGAAGAGATACAGGACTACGCATACGAACAGCCTATTCCCAATGAACAAGCCTGTAAGTTGCTTAAAGAGTTCTCTTCCAAGCGACTCATATCCAACCTATGTGCCAAGGCACTCAATACCCTCAACGATAATAAGGATTCCTCTTCTGTTATTGAGATGATACAGCAAGGCTCTACAGATATACTACGCTCCCGTGATTTTCTATTCAATGAGTCCTGTATATCAGAACCAGAGGAATGGGTAGGAGAAATACAGACAGAGATGGATAAAGGGGAGCGTCAATCAAATGACTATGATGGCCCTGCTACGGGTATGCCTCTACTGGACATGAAGATGCACGGCTTACAGGACATCAATGTTATCTCTGCCCCTACAGGTCTGGGTAAATCTATGTTAGCTCTCAACTGGGTAGTACATATGGCAACCAGTGGGTATGCTGGACGTATCCTATACCTTAACTACGAGATGAACCGTAAGCAACTGGCTAGACGTATCCTTGCCATCGCCTCTGGCGTAACCTATGACGAAATTTATAACCGTAAGTTTCGTAGTAGAGAGAATGCACAGGCTTACAACGATGCTAGGTTGGGGTTCCTAGAGCAAAAGAACCTAATCATTACAGGCAATGAACCCAAAACTCTAGGTACTACAATGGCTTTGATACAGGAACACGCTACCTGTAACAACGTCAAGGTCGTAGTGGTAGATCACTTGGGAGAGATTGCTAGTGAGCGTGATGAATACAACATGGAACATTGGATTAAACTACAGAAATATGTTAAGGAATTAAAGAACGTAACAACAAGACTAGGCATTCACTTGATTGTGGTAGCACAGCAAAACAGGGAAGGATATAATAACGGGCTAGGCTCCGCAGGTGGACTTGGCAGGGTAGCAGGGACGCTAGAGTTAAGCCGTATATGTGATTGTTTTATTAACATGTATATCACCAGAGAGGGGGATCATATCATATCACTAGAGAAGAACCGCAATGGAGAAGCCTGTAAATTCAAGGCTATCTTTGAAGGAGCCAAACAGAAGATTACATTGGAGGGAATCATATGACCACACAAGAATACGTACTGGGCAGGCAATGCGAGGAATGTATGGAGACAGACAACCATCCACATGGCATCGCTTATCTATCCGAGGAATGCGAGCATCATAAGAAAAGGGTACTCATGACATTCCCTAGTAGAGCAGATGCCATGCGTTATATTTACCATGAACTAAAAATGACCGATGATGAAGTAATGATTATACCTAGAGAGGAGGTTGTAGATGACGAACAGTAGAGATAAGGGTAAGCGTGGAGAACGTGAGGTATGTCACCTGTTAACGGAGTACCTAGAGAAACCTGTTACCAGAGAACTGGGTGCTTCCAGAGATGGTGGTTGTGATATTAAAATCACCATGGGTCAGTTCACATACTTCATCGAAGTAAAGTTATACCGAAAGGTAACACAGGCTAGTGTATCAGAATGGTGGGGTCAAGCTGTACGTCAAGCTAACGATGATGACCATGCACTTAACCCAGTACCCGTATTGATTTACAGGCAGAGCCATTGGAAAAACTGGGAGGTTGTAGTACCATTACACTACATGCTCTGGCAACTGGAAGCTACCAACAAGAACATGAACAAGGAGAAACACCACACCGTAACACTCTGTATTAAATTCCTAGCTCACCTTATGTCTATGGATACTGACGGTACTATATCCGATGGTACCATGGACATCTACATGGAGAAATAACTATGCGATTACTTATTGGTCTAGCCCTACTAGGTTTACTGTTTTACGTATTATTGGAGAACCAGATATGACGTGCTTAGCCTGCGGATGTAAAGAAGAGATCATGTTACATGGTCATTATCAATGTTCTAACTGTGGGAGGATGACGTATGAGTGCTGCCAAGGAGAAACCGATGGAGGAGAAACCAAAGAAGAAGATACATCTGAACCTGAGGTGGTATGAGGTATCAGTCGCTATTCACCTAGTAGGTTTACGTCACACCGAATCCCTGCGTAATAACATGAAGGATCAACATGGCTACAAGGGTAGAGATATGCAGGATAATCTCTATGGTATGCTGGGAGAGATAGCGTTTGCCAAGGCAACCAACAAGTACTTCCCTATGTCTGTCAATACGTTTAAAGATGCTGATGTAGGAATCCATTGGCAAGTGCGTACCGTAGGTAGTAACAATAACAGGGACTTAATAGTTAGACCCAATGACCCAGATAAACATAAGTATGTCCTAGTAGAAATATCTAAAACAATGCACCCATGCCTTTACAAAGCCACTATACATGGGTGGGTAGAGGGTATTAATGCTAAAGATAACCAGTACCTCTCCTATTTTGGCAACCCAGATAGACCGCCTGCCTATAGAATACCGCAAGACAAGCTACGGTGTACTTCATACATGCCAGTTTAATCAACTAGCGACCCCCTTTTTAGGGGGCTACAGCTATTATTATTTTTAACCCTACCCTACCCATCAGATATAATTCTAAGGCTCTCAGATCCCGTATTTTGAGAGATTATTAACCATTGCGACTACGGTTTCGGCTCTTAGAAACCAGCCTTAAATTGCCCCTAGAGTTGTTCATCGGGTTACGGTCTTTATGATCCACGTCCTTAGTACTCTTACGTCCATTGAGTACCCTCTTTCTAGCGGTGTTCCTAGCAGCCCTACGTTTCTTCTGCTTAGTCTTACTGTGGTAGTTCCTGTACTCACTCCCATAATCTCTAGCCATTGGCTTGTTTAACTCCTGTTAGTTTGATACATCCTACGTTAGTATTCTGTGGGGGGTTAGCAGACAAAGCCTTATCCATATACCTCTCACAAGTTTGCTTGTCATGGTATATACCTAATACATTTGAATGTATAATTTTTACAGGTGGGTTGCTCAAGATAATTATGAGGAGTATCCACATAACTACTTGATCTTTCTGATCTTCTGTATACACTTTAAAGGTATATGAAACCTACCCTCTAGCCCTTTATCAGAAGATAAACTTCTACAGATAATAAGGTCAATCTCTGTTTTATCTATTTGGTATCCTACTGTCTTGATATACATGGCTGTCTTATCAAGATCCTCCAGATATTCCCAGTTCTCCTCTGCTTGGGCATCTATCCAGAACACTTCTACTAGCTTCTCTTTCCTCTCGTATAGAGGTATCTTTTTCTTTTTTCTAGGCATTTAGTATTCATCGGTTAATTCCCAGCCAAGCTGCAATCGCACCAAGTATAGTGGCAACTGCCGTACCTATACCCTGTACCGTCTTGATCTTTGTCTCTATTCGATCTACACGGGTATGGACTCGCTTGATTGTTTCTTCGTTAGAGTCTATCTCTTTTCCAAAACTGGATATTAACTCATCGATTCTTTTGAATCGTAATGCCTCTAGTTCCTCATGTGCTGAGAACTTATTCTCTATAAATTCTTTTAGTTCCAATATACCTTTGTTCGATGCGGTCATTATCTTTTACTTATTCGTCCAAGCATTTTAATTAATTCCCTAACAAGCTCTAGCAATTGATCCAGCTTCTTGCTAATCCCCTGTAAGATACTTTCACTCAGGTCTGGCATCAGCTTCTCGCATCAACCCATTCTTTGACAAGAGCATTTACTTCGTCATCAGTCATATCATCATCGCTGTCAGGCTTCTTCATTGGATACTTGGCGTGAATCGCTCGTTGCCTAGTCTGTAATTCTGCTAAGGTGTAAGTTACTAATGTATCTGGAACATAATATTCCACTCCATCTGGAATATAACCGATGAATGTATAGTCATCTGGATTGTTCCAATAGCCACCATCGGTAACAAAGTCAGGTGCTTTCATTCCATTTAGCGGTATCGGATGTAGTTTATATTCTATTATGGCCATACTATTACTCCTATTTAAAATTAGGCCCGACTACCCAACATACAATTGAATGTCTTACACCTTTAATAACGGGTGTCACTCGATGGAAATCACGACTGTCAAATACAACAACAGTTCCTTGAGCTTTAATATCGTTTGTTACTTGTTCCCCAGTAATTCCACCCATATCTTCCATTGGTCTGCCACCATTATAAAACTGTAACTCACCACCCTCAAAGGTATCTGGGTTGGATAATGCTAAAGTTAAAGATAATTTTCTAACCTCATTAGAGTTATCTATATTCCCCTGATCTTGATGCCAACCATAGAACCCACCACTTTTGTATTCTGCGAATTGTATGGCTTGAAAAAATGTGAGGTCATAATTAAACTGTATTCTATTCGCTTCTCTTAAATAACTTAATACTAATTCGTTTATCTTATTTTTTCTGTCAGTAATATAAGTAACTTTGGTTTTTCTAATTTTCGGGTCATCTACCCACACCTCTTCTGGTCTT
>Ga0310345_10003563_pt1 | contig 14730 bp, 9 predicted proteins | sample HC15DNA20500_MG_FD_204667 | JGI IMG/M metagenome (GOLD analysis project Ga0310345, IMG submission 204667) | Marine microbial communities from station ALOHA, North Pacific Subtropical Gyre - HC15-DNA-20-500_MG | ecosystem: Environmental > Aquatic > Marine > Oceanic | place: Pacific Ocean: North... | reverse complement strand
GCTTCGCCATAAACTCGCTCACATCCATCCCCAGCGCGCTCACCCGCGCCGCCTTTTCGGCATAGGCGGGATCGGCGCCCAGCATGTGGCCATAGTCCTTGATCGTGGTGCCGCAGCCCGACGTGGTGATGATGATGGCATCAAGGCCGCCCGCATCGATCTCGCGCATCCACGCATCGACATTGCGCCGCGCCGCATCAAGCGCATCCGCCTCGCGCCCCATATGATGGACGAGCGCACCGCAGCAGCCCTCACCCTGCGCAAAAACCACTTCCTGCCCTGCCCGCTCCAGCAGCCGCACGGTCGCTGCCCGGACCTGCGGGCTCAGCACCGGCTCGGCGCAGCCTTGCAGCAGCGCGACACGACCCTTGGGGCTGGCCATGTGCTGCAGTTGGACCAGCACTGGCGCCGGAACGCGCGCCGGCGCAAGCTCCACCATCGCCGCCAGCGGTCGCAGCGCCTTCACGCGCTTCATCAGCGGCAGGAACGGTCGTCCCAGCGGTGCAAGGTCGAGCGCCAGTCGCATCCGCCCCGAATAGGGCAGCACCCACGCCAGCAATCGCCGCATCGCCCGCTCATGCCAGGGCCGCCGGTAGTTCTCGTGGATATAGGCCCGCGCGTGATCGACGAGATGCATATAGTTCACGCCCGAGGGACATGTCGTCATGCAGGCAAGGCACGAAAGGCAGCGGTCGACATGCTTGACCGTCTCGGGCCCCGGCTTGCGGCCGTTCTCCAGCATGTCTTTTATCAGATAGATCCGCCCGCGCGGGCTGTCGTTCTCGTCGCCCAGCAGCACATAGGTCGGACATGTCGCCGTGCAGAAGCCGCAGTGCACGCACTTGCGGATCACCCCCTCGGACGTCGCCATCGCCGGATCGGCGAGCGCTTCAGGCGGAAACCGCGTCTGCATCCGCATCCTCCGGGAAACGACCAGTGACGAACACGCCCTTGGGATCGAACGCGCGGCGGACGCGCGCCTCCAGTGCTGCAACACCCGGCGCGCGGGGATGGAATGCCGGAATACAGGCGAGCATGGCCTCGGGCGCCGCAACCAGCCGTGCCTCGCCGCCCAGCCTCGCCGCAGCCGCCCGCACCGCATTATCCTCGGCGTCCGTCGCGATCCAGACGCGCCCACCGCCCCAATCCATCGCCCACTCGGCACCCGCCGGAAGCGCCGCAATCAGCGCCGGAGCCGCGCGCGGCGGCAGATGCACATCCCAGCGGACCGCACCCTTGAGCCCTGCCCCCGTCATCGCCCGCTTCCACAGCACCGAGGCATCGTCCAGCCGCTCCAGCCCGCAATGCCCCGACAGCAGTCCCGGCAGCGCCGCACACCGCGCCGCGACCGAAGGCGCAAAGCCCGCCACGCGCAGCAGCACCGTCCCGTCGCCCAGCGCCGCCGCCGCCGAAACCTCGGCATTACTCCCGAGCGCGCAGGCCATCGCGGCATGCGCTGCCTCTGGTGACAGGCCGCGCGCCGCCAGCGTCACCACTTCGCGCGGGCGTGGCAGCACTTTCACCGTCAGCTCGGTCATCGCCCCGATCCGGCCCCACGATCCCGCCATCAGCTTGGGCAGGTCATAGCCCGTCACGTTCTTGACCACCTTGGCCCCCGCGACAAACACCTCGCCGCGCCCCGAAACAGCCATCAGCCCCAGCAGATGATCGCGCGCGCTCCCCGCCGTCACCCGCCGCGAGCCTGCCACGCCGGCCGCAATGGTCCCGCCAATGGTCGCCCCCGGCTCGCCCCAGGGTTCGAACGCCAGCATCTGCCCTTCCGCAGCGACCAGCGCCTGCACCTCGGCCAGCGGGGTTCCGGCCCGCACTGTCAGGACAAGTTCAGCCGGATCATAATCGATCACACCCGTCAGCTCCGCCAGCGAGACGATCTCCGCCTTACGCGGCGCGCCGAAATCCGCCTTGGTCCCGCCGCCGCGCAGTTCCAGCTTTCGCCCGCGCGCCGCCGCATCGCCAACAATCTCGGCGAGGTCCGCCGGATCTCTCGGCTGCAGCATCAGAACCTCGGCAGCTCGGGATGCGGCAGCGCGCCGTGGTGGACGTGCATCCGGCCCAGCTCGGCGCAGCGGTGCAGCACCGGAAACACCTTTCCCGGATTGAGCAGCAGTTCCGGATCGAACGCGCACTTCACCCGCTGCTGCTGCTTGAGGTCCGCTTCCGAAAATATCTCCGGCATCAGATCGCGCTTCTCGATCCCCACGCCATGCTCGCCCGTCAGCACCCCGCCGACCGCAACGCACAACCGCAGGATATCCGCGCCAAACGCTTCGGCCTTGTCCAGTTCCCCCGGCACATTCGCGTCATAAAGGATCAGCGGATGCAGGTTGCCATCGCCCGCGTGGAACACGTTGGCGACCCTGAGGCCGTACTCTTCCGAAAGCTCGTCCATCCGCCGCAGCACATCAGGCAAACGGCGGCGCGGGATAGTGCCGTCCATGCAGAGGTAGTCGGGCGAAATCCGCCCTACCGCCGGAAACGCCGCCTTGCGCCCGGCCCAGAACGCCATGCGCTCCGCCTCGTTGTCCGAAACGCGCGAGGTCACCGCGCCATTCGCCCCAGCAATCCGCGCAATCTCGCCGATCAGGAAGTCGCACTCCGCCGCCGGTCCATCGACCTCGACGATCAGCAGCGCCCCGACATCGAGCGGATAGCCCACCTGCACGAAGGCCTCCGCCGCATGGATCGCAGGCCGGTCCATCATTTCCATGCCGGCGGGGATGATCCCCTCGGCGATCACTTGCGCAACGCAGGCCCCCGCCTGCTCGGCATCGGGAAAGCCCACCAGCACCGCGCGCGCGGTTTCCGGTTTCGGCAATATCCGCACCGTCACTTCGGTCACGACGCCCAGCAGTCCTTCGGACCCCACCAGCACGCCCAGCAGATCGAGTCCGCCGGAATCGAGATGACGCCCGCCCAGCCGCAGGATCTCGCCGTCCATCAGCACCACCTCGGCGCCGAGCACGTTGTTGGTCGTCAGGCCATATTTCAGGCAATGGACCCCGCCCGAATTCTCCGCGACATTCCCGCCGATGGTGCAGGCAATCTGGCTCGAAGGATCGGGCGCATAATAGAACCCGCGCGCCTCCACGGCCTGCGTGATGGCCAGATTGGTGACGCCGGGCTGGACCACCGCCACGCGGTCCTCGTAGTCCACTTCCAGCACGCGCTTGAATTTGCCCAGCCCCAGCAGCACCGCATCCGCCAATGGCAGCGCACCACCCGACAGTGAAGTCCCGGCCCCGCGCGGCACGACTTTCACGCCCTCGGCATGGCACCACTTGAGCACGGCGGAAACCTGCGCCGTCGTCTCGGGCAGCACGACCAGCAGCGGCGGCTGGCGATAGGCGGTCAGCCCATCCGATTCCCACGGCCGCAGAGCCTCGGGCGCATCGATCACGCCCTCCCCCGGCACGATCGCCCGCAGCGCCCGCGCGATCCGCTCGCGTTTGGCGAGCGTTTCGGCATCGGGCACCGGCATGGCAATCGGCATGAGAGCTTAATCCTTGTTTCCCCACCCTATCCGTTCGTCCCGAGCGAAGTCGAGGGACAAAGGCCGAGCGCAGCCGAGGCTTGGCATGCAGACAGTTCTCGACTTCGCTCGGGGCGAGCGGACGGAGGGAGTTAGGCCAACGCCTTCACCTTCTGGCGGAACGCGTGCAGCAGCGGTTCGGTATAGCCGCTCGGCTGCGATACGCCATCGAACACCAGCGCCCGCGCCGCCTGAAACGCGAGGCTGCCTTCCGGATTGGTCGCCATCGGCTGGTAGAGCGGATCGCCCGCGTTCTGCGCATCGACCTTCGCCGCCATGCGCAGCAGCGCCGCATCGACCTGCTGCGGCGTAACGACACCATGCAGCAGCCAGTTGGCGATATGCTGGCTCGAAATGCGCAAGGTCGCGCGGTCTTCCATCAGGCCGACGTCGTTGATGTCCGGCACCTTGGAGCATCCGATGCCCTGATCGACCCAGCGCACGACGTAGCCCAGAATGCCCTGCGCATTGTTGTCGATCTCAGCCTGGATATCGGCTTCCGACCAGTTCTGACCCGTCGCGACCGGAATGGTCAGCAGCGCATCGAGGCTGGCGATGCCCTCCGCGCGGCGCTCCGCCTGCCGGGCGAACACGTCGACCTTGTGGTAATGCGTCGCGTGCAAGGTCGCCGCTGTCGGCGAAGGGACCCATGCGGTGTTCGCGCCGGTCTTCGGGTGACCGATCTTCTGCACCAGCATGTCAGCCATGCGGTCGGGCATCGCCCACATGCCCTTGCCGATCTGTGCCTTGCCCGAAAGCCCGCAAGCGAGGCCGATCTGCACGTTGCGATCCTCGTAGGAGGTGATCCACGGGGTCGTCTTCATGTCGCCCTTGCGCAGCATGGCGCCCGCCTGCATCGAGGTGTGCATCTCGTCGCCGGTCCGGTCGAGGAAGCCGGTATTGATGAACATGATGCGGTCCTTCACCGCGTGGATGCAGGCGGCCAGATTGGCGCTCGTGCGGCGCTCCTCGTCCATCACCCCGATCTTGAGCGTGTGGCGCGCGAGGCCCAGCATGTCTTCCACCGCATCGAACAGATCGTTGGCGAACGCGGCTTCTTCCGGCCCATGCATCTTCGGCTTCACGATATAGACCGAGCCGGTGCGGCTGTTGCGGCGCGCGCCGTTGATGTCGTGCATCGCGATCAGGCTGGTGACGATGCCGTCGAGGATGCCCTCCGGCGCCTCGTCCCCGCCGGGCAGCAGCACCGCCGGATTGGTCATCAGGTGGCCGACATTGCGCACCAGCAGCAGCGAGCGGCCATGCAGTGTCAATGTGCTGCCGTCTGGCGCGGTATAGACGCGGTCTGCATTCAGCCGACGCGTCATCATCGCGCCGCCCTTCTCGAAAGTATCCTCGAGGTTGCCCTGCATCAGCCCCAGCCAGTTGGCATAGGCCGCAACCTTGTCCTCGGCATCGACCGCCGCGACCGAATCCTCGCAGTCGCAGATCGTCGAGATCGCCGCTTCCAGAACGACGTCGGCGATGCCCGCCGGATCGTCCTTGCCGATGGGATGCGCGCGGTCGATCACCACTTCGATGTGGAGGCCATTGTGCTTGAACAGCAGGTTCGCACCCGCCCGGCCGACCAGCTGCGACGGATCCTGCAGCGCCGGTTCGCCGCCGGTCCACTCCGTCCACGAACCCGAGGCCAGCGGCACCGCCTCATCGAGAAACGTCTTGGCCCATGCAATCACCTGCCCGCCGCGCACCGGGTCATACCCCTTGCCCGCCGCCGCGCCCGGAATGGCATCCGTGCCGTAAAGCGCATCATAAAGGCTCCCCCAGCGCGCATTCGCGGCATTCAGGAGGAACCGTGCATTGAGGATCGGCACAACGAGCTGCGGTCCTGCGGCGGTAGCCAGCTCGGCATCAACATTCTGCGGAGAAACGCTGAAAGGCGCGGGCTCGGGCACCAGATAACCGATCTCGGTCAGGAACACCTTGTAGGCCGCCATATCCTGCGGCTGCCCGGCGCGCTCCTTGTGCCAGGCGTCGATCTTCGCCTGCAGGTCCTCGCGCTTGGCCAAGAGCGCTGCATTGCGCGGCGCAAACTTGCCGAAGATGTCCGCCGCGCCAGCCCAGAAGGCATCCGCCGTCAGTCCCGTCCCCGGCAGCGCGCGCGTCTCGATGAACGCGGCAAGGCTCTCCGCCACCTGCAGCCCCGAACGCTCGACATATCCGCTCATCGCACCGACTCCTGAAATTCCGTTGCCTCTCCCTAGGCCCGCGCGCTCTCATGCGGTAGAAGGAAATAATTCAACGCAGTTTATCCTTCAGGTTAACAATGTTCGATCCCGACTACGATCTCTTCCTCGGCATCGTCGAAGCCGGCTCGATCTCCGCCGCCGCCCGTGCCCAGGGCGCTTCCACCGCCGCGCTCTCCAAGCGCCTCGCCCGGCTGGAAGAGCGCCTGTCCGCCCGCCTCATCCACCGCACTACCCGCCGCCTCGCGCTCACCCCGGCCGGGCAGGACCTGCACGATGCCCTGCTTCCGCTGCGCACCAATCTCAAGGCCGCCGAAGAGCGCGTCAGCGGTCGCCACGCCCATGTGCGCGGCCCCTTGCGTGTCACCGCCCCCACTTCATTCGGCCGAATGCACGTCGTCCCGCATGTGCCCACCTTCCTCACCGCGCACCCGGATGTCCGCCTCCAGCTCGATCTCTCCGACGAGTTCGCCGACCTGCTCGACGGCTCCTGCGACCTCGCCATCCGCATCGGCGCAAGGATCGGCAACGGGCTCACTGGCCACCGCCTCGGCACCAGCCACCGCGTGCTCTGCGCAGCGCCCGCCTATCTCGCCGCGTTCGGCACGCCCGAGACGCTCGCAGACCTCCGGCACCACCGCGTGCTGGCCACCACCAGCCAACTCCCCTGGCAGCTCGACGGCCCCGAAGGCACCGTCACGCATTCCGGCCAGAGCCACGTTCGCACCAATTCCAGCGAAGTCGTCCGCGAACTCGCACTCGGGGGCTGCGGTATCGCGCTGCGTTCGCTGTGGGATGTCCACGAGGCGCTGGCGTCGGGCGCGCTGGCCCGCGTCCTCCCCGAATATCAGGGCTCGCAGGATGTCGGGATCTACGCCGTCCATGCGCCAACGCCAGCGCTACCTGCACGGATCGAGGCCTTTATCGCGCATCTCGGCGCCAACCTGCAGGCGGGCAGCGGCCTCGGTTAGGCAGTCACTTTCATGCAGGCGATCCCCCGCGCCGTCAGCCGCGAGCAGATTGCAAAGGCATCCGGCCCGGAAGCCCGCAGCCGGTAGACCTGCATCTGGCGGACCACCGCCGGAATGATCACCGGATCAAGCGCCTGCAGTTCCGGCTCGCTTTCCGATAGCTCCTGCCACAGGTCGTCCGCCCCCTCGACATCGGGCGTTGCGGCCAGCTGGATCGTCTGGCGCTGGCCCTGAACTGGCTGCGGCGCGGGTCCAGGTACGGGCTTGGGTGCATCCATCGGCGGGGGGAGATAGGCCTGCCGCACCGGCGGTTCGCGAAACGGCGGAGGCAGCCCCAGCGCCGCGCTCTTCGCAGCTTCGGCATAGGCCAGCGGCTCACGCAAGATGACCACCGACGTGGAAGCGGGATTGGTCAGCGCATAGAGCTGCCGCGCGAAGTCCATCGGCAGGCGGATACAGCCGTGCGAGGCCGGATAGCCCGTCACATGGCCCGCATGCAGCGCCACGCCCCGCCAGGTCAGCCGCTGCATATAGGGCATCGGCGCGTTGCCATAGGTGCGCGAGCGATGCTTCACATGCTTCTGCAGGATCGTGAATGTCCCAGCCGGCGTGCCATAGCCGCGCTTCCCGGTGGAGACGGTGGTCGAACCCCACTCCGCGCCGTCCTTGAACACGAACAGCCGCTGCGACGCGATGCTCACCACAATCAGCACCCCCCGGCGCGCGGCAGACGCCGGCGTCGGCGGAGGCGGCGCCTGCGTAGCATCATCAAGCGCCGGATCGGGACCACATTGAGCGCCGCTGGTGGCAAACTGCACCGGGGTTGCCGCCACGGCCGCCCGGTCGGAAAACGCGAAAAGCGCCAGCCCGCCGCATCCCAGCAGCGCCAGCGCCATTGCCGCCATGACGGAGACTTGTTCCTTAGCCCACCCCATGATGTATGGTTAACGGATCGTTACCTTACGCGACACTGCTTTTTTGCGCCGCACCGGGGCGCGCCGCCTGCCCTAACGGGAAAGCGCCAGCCGCTCGCCGTCCGCCTGCCAGCCACCGCCCAGTGCGCGGAATGCCGCAACGCCAGCCCGCGCTGCCTCGGCCCTTGCGGCGATCGCGGAATCTTCGGCATCGAGCCGCTGCCGCTCCACGCTCAGCGCCTCGACACGGCTGACCGCTCCGGCACGAAACGCCGTCTCGATCCGCTGTCGGCTGTCGCCCAGCCGCGCGGCGACGGTAGCCGCTGCATCGGCCTGCTCGCTCCGCTTGGTCAGCGCCAGGAGCGCATTCTCGCCTTCGGCAGCGGCCTGCAGCGCCGTCTGCTGCCATTGCGCGACCGCTTCCTTGAGCCGCGCCTCGGCCGCCTTCTGCTGCGCCCGCAGCCGCCCGCCAGTGAACACCGGCACGCTGAAGCCCCCGCTCGCCCCCGTCTGCACCGCACCGCCGGTGAACAGGTTGCTCATCCCGTTGGCGACGAACCCGGCAAACCCCGAGATCGTGAACCGCGGATAGCGCGCCCGGATCGCCTCGGCCACGCGCGCATCGCTCGCCGCGACCAGCCGCTCCGCCGCGACCACATCTGGCCGCCGCGCCAGCAGCGAGGCCGGGCCATCGGGCACTGCGGGCGCTCGCACGGCGGGGATTGTACCGCCGCCCAAGTCCGCCGCAGCTTGCCCGGGCGCACGGCCGAGCAGCACATCAAGCCGATTCCTCTCGACTTCCAGCGCCGTTTCCAGCGCCGGCACCGCCGATGTCGCGCCCGCCAGTTCCGCGCCGCTCCGGTCCGTTTCGGTCAGCGCCGCAACTCCGCGCTCCGCCCGCTGCCGAAGCAGCGCATCGGTATCGCGCGCCGCATCGACGCGCGCTTTGGCGATCGCAAGCCGTGCCTCGATCGCGCGCACGTCGATATAGGTGTTCACCACTTCCGCCGCGATCGTCAGCCGCGCGCCCGCAAGCCCTGCATCCGCCGCGCCCGCTTCGGCACGCGCCGCACGCGCCCCGGCAGAGAGCCGCCCGAACAGATCAAGCTCCCACGAAGCCGCGCCATTGAGCCCATATTGCTCGACCGTGCGTTTGAAGCCGGGAAAGCGCGAGAAGGCGCGCCCTTGCACGTCCTCGATCGATTGCTGCTTTACCCCACCCGAACCATCGATCGAGGCCTGCGGCAATAGGGCGCCCTTGGCCGCCTTGAGGCCCGCCGCCGCCTGCTCCAGCCGCGCAGCTGCGGCGGCGATATCGAGATTGCCGGACAGCGCAGTGTCCACAAGTCGGTCCAGCACCGGATCGCCGAAGCTCTTCCACCAGCCCTCGGCAAGTGGCACGCTGTCCGCAGCAACCGGCGCATTGCGGAATGCCGTACCCAACGCAGGCGGCGGGGGCACGCGGTGCGACGCAGCCAACGCATCGGGCGTTGCTGCGCCGAGCAGAAGGAGCGCAGTGGCTGCGGCAAGAAAGGTCCGCATCGGATTGGGTCCTTGACCTGTGAATGATGAAAGAATATATCTTTTTTCATGAAAATCAACCCCACCGTTTCAGAAAAACGCAAGGCCGGCCGCCCCACCGTGGACCGCCGCGACGAGATTCTCGACGTGGCCGAACGGCTTTACGACGCGATGGGGTTCGAGAAAGTCACGGTGACCGATGTCGCGCGCGCGCTCGGCATGTCGCCCGCCAATCTCTATCGCAGTTTCGCCAACCGGCAGGCGATCGATGAGGCGGTGACCAAGCGCACGCTCGCTGCCGTAGAAGACGCCGCATGGCAGGTCGCGCGTACTGCCGCTGCCGATCCAATCGCCGCGTTTCGCCATCTTTGCAGCGATATTGCCCTGAAAATGAGCGATATCCTGTTCCGCAGCGGTCGCGCGAGCGATCTCTGCCTGGCTGCCACGCGCGGACATTGGCCTCCGGTGCGTGATTTCACCGACACGCTGCACGGCGTGATCCGCCACGTCATCGCCGAAGGCCAGCGCCAGGGCGTGATGCGCGCCGACTTGCCACTCGAGCAGACATCGGCCGCAGTGGTGAGCGCGATGGTCAAGGTCTGGCACCCGGTCATGCTCGATACCTTCGGCGTTGCAGACCTTGAGAGCGAGACGGCGGCGCTCACGCAACTGATGCTGAATGCCCTCCAATCATAAAAATGAAAAACGATATTTCTTTTCATCTTTTCTGAAAGCCATACTGCGACTATATCGGAGTCGTCAGCGCCCCGAGGGGCACGGAGGCTTTGATGCGGTCGCAGTCCAGATCCCGGCATTTCGCCCTTTTCGCCGCGCTTGCCGGCAGCTCGTTCCTCGCCGGTTGTTCGGGCGCGCCGTCCGCGCAAACCGCCGAGCCGCTCGTCGCAACAGCAGTGGCGCAAGGCGAAGGCGGCGCGGCGGGCGATGCCTATACCGGCACGGTCCACGCCCGGACCGAAAGCGTGCTGGCCTTCCGCGTCCCCGGCAAGATCGTCGCCCGCCTCGTCGACGCTGGTGCCCATGTCCGCGCCGGACAACCGCTCTACCGGCTCGACGCGCGCGATCTCGGCCTTGCCGCCTCCGCCGCTGCCGACAAGGTCCGCGCTGCCGAAGCCGAAGCCGCGCGCACCGCAGCCGACGAAGCTCGCCTGCGCCCACTCGTCGCGACCGGCGCGATCTCACCCTCGACTTACGACGGCGCCCGCGCCGCCCGCGATGCCGCCGCCGCCACGCTCTCCGCCGCGCGCGCCGCCGCCGCAAATGCCGCGAACGAGCGCGGCTACACCACACTGGTCGCCGATGCCGATGGCGTGGTTACCGAAGTGCTGGCCGAAGCAGGACAGGTCGTCGCCGCCGGGACTCCGGTCCTGCGCCTCGCCCGGAGCGGCGCTCGCGAGGCTCTCGTCGCCGTGCCCGAAACCGCACTTGCCGCGCTGCCGAAGTCCGCGCAGGCCATGGTCTATGGCCGCAGCACACCTGTCACCGCCACCTTGCGCGAAGTGGCCGGAGCTGCCGATCCGCTGACCCGCACGTTCGCCGCGCGCTACGTCCTCTCCGGCACGGCCGAAGATGCTCCGCTCGGCGCGACCGTCACCGTCCGCCTGCCCGGCACCTCCTCCGCCACCAGCCGTGTGCCGCTCGGCGCGCTGGTCGATCTGGGCAAAGGCCAGGGCGTGTGGGTCATTGAGCCCGACCGCAGCCTGCGCTTCCGCCCTGCCCAGCCCTTGCGCCTGACCGAGGAAGAAGCCTTCCTTCCCGCTTCCGCCCTGCCTCCGGGCACCCGCGTCGTCGCGCTGGGCGGCCAGCTGCTCCGCGCCGGCCAGAAGGTTCGCCTTGCCGAAGGACAGGCCCGGTGAAGGGTCCCAACCTCTCGGCTATCGCGGTCAAGGAGCCGTCCGTCACGCTGTTCCTGCTGCTCGCCACGATGGCCGCCGGGATCTTCGCGTTCTTCCAGCTCGGCCGTGCCGAGGACCCCAGCTTCACCTTGAAGGTGCTCACCGTCACGGCCGTCTGGCCCGGCGCCTCCGCGCGCGAGATGCAGGACCAGGTGGCCGACCGGCTCGAGAAGCGTATCCAGGAGCTGCCGTATTCGGACCGCATCGAGACGCAGGCCCGCCCCGGCTTCGTCACCCTGACCGCGGTGCTCAGCGACAAGACGCCGCCCAGTGAGGTGCCTGAAATGCTCTATCAGGCGCGCAAGAAGATGAGTGACGAGGCGATCAATCTCCCACGCGGGGTGATCGGCCCGATCGTCAATGACGAGTATTCCGACGTCTTCTTCTCGCTCATCGCGGTGCAGGCAAAGGGCCTTCCCCACCGCGCGCTGATCGAGCGGACCGAGGCGATCCGCAGCGAACTCCAGCAGGTCAAGGGCGTCAAGAAGGTCGTCCTCATCGGCGAACAGCGCCCGCGCATCTATGTCGAGATCTCCAACCGCAAGCTCGCGACACTAGGCCTCGGCGCCGACGCCGTGCTGAACGCACTGGCGAACCAGAACCTGATCCAGCCCGCCGCCCAGTTCGAGACCTCCTCGCGCCTCGTGCCGATCCGCGTGACCGGCGCCTTCGACGATCTCGATGCCGTGCGCGCCACGCCGATCTCTGCCGGAGGCCGGGTGCTGCACTTGGGCGACGTGGCCGAAGTGAAGCGCGGCTATGAGGACCCGCCGACCTATCAGGTGCGCCATCAGGGCGGCGAAGCCGTGATGCTCGGCGTGGTCATGCAGGACAAGTACAACGGCCTCGCGCTTGGCGGCGAACTCAGCGCCAAACTTGCCGAAGTGCGTGCGGGGTTGCCGCTCGGGGTGACCGTCACCGAAGTCGCCGATCAGGCCGCCAACATCAGCGAGGCCTACGGAGAGTTCATGCTGAAATTCGCGGTCGCGCTCAGCGTCGTCATGGTCGTCAGCCTGATCGCGCTCGGCTGGCGCGTGGGCATCGTCGTCGCGCTCTCGGTGCCGCTGACGCTTGCCGCCGTCTTCGTGATCATGCTGATGACCGGCCGCCAGTTCGACCGCATCACCCTCGGCGCATTGATCCTCAGCCTTGGCCTGCTTGTCGACGATGCGATCATCGCGATCGAGATGATGGTGGTGAAGCTTGAGGAAGGCATGAGCCGCGTCGAATCCGCCACCTTCGCCTGGGGCGCGACCGCCGGACCGATGCTGGCGGGCACTATCGTCACCATCGTCGGCTTTCTCCCGGTCGGCTTCGCGCGCTCCACCGCGGGCGAATATGCCGGCAACATCTTCTGGATCGTCGGCTTCGCGCTCCTCGTCTCGTGGATCGTCGCGGTCTATTTCACCCCCTATCTCGGCGTGAAGCTGCTGCCCGATATCAAGCCGGTCGAAGGCGGCCACGATGCCATCTACGCAACGCCGCGCTATCGGCAGCTGCGCCACTGGATCACCCGCAGCGTGGCGCAGCGCGGGCGGCTGACCATCGGCGTGGTACTCGCGATGGTGCTTGCCGGGGTGCTGCTTGTCGTCGCCATCCCCAAGCAGTTCTTCCCGATCTCCGACCGCCCCGAGCTGCTGATCGAGGTCTACAATCCCCACGGTTCGAGCCTCGCCGCCACCCGCAGCGTCGTCGAGAAGATCGAGCACGACATCCTCACCCGGCCCGACATGAAGGCCGAAGCACGCTACGTGAACAGCTACCTCGGCGGCGGCGCCCCGCGCTTCTTCCTCTCGCTCAATCCAGAGCCTGCCGACCCTTCGTTCGCCAAGCTGATCGTGCTGACCCACAGTCCCGCCTCGCGCGACCGGCTGCGGCTTGCGGTGCAGAAGCGCGCCGCAGAAGGCGCCTACCAGGGCGCCCGCGTCCGCGCGCTGAGCCTGCTGTTCGGCCCGCCGGTGCCCTATCCGGTGGCGTTCCGCGTCACCGGCCCGGACCCCGACCAGCTGCGCCGCATTGCTGCCGAGGTTTCGGAAGTTGTCCGCGCCAACCCGAACACCGTAGCCGTCAACACCGACTGGGGTGACCGCACGCCGTCCGTCACGCTCCAGTTCGACAACGACCGGCTGCGCCTGCTCGGGCTCGATCCGGCCAGCGTTTCCCGGCAGGTCTATGCGTTGATTTCAGGCACAACCGTCAGTGAGGCCCGCTATGGCGACCGCACCACCGATGTCGTCGTGCGCACCCCGGGCGTCGAACGGCAGGCGCTCGGCGATCTCGGCAGCCTGGTTATCGGCACCGCGAACGGGACAGGCGTGACCTTGTCACAAGTCGCCAAGATCGTGCCCACCAGCGAGGACCCGCTGCTCGTGCGGCGGGGCCGCGTGCCGACAATGACCGTGCGCGCCGATATCACCAAGGGGCTCCAGCCCGCCGACGTCACGGCCGCGATCCAGCCCAAACTGCAACCGCTGATCGACAAACTACCCGCCGGTTATGCGATCACCACCGCCGGCTCGGTCGAGGAAGCAGGCAAGGCCAACGCCGCGCTGGCACCGCTGTTTCCGATCATGATCGGCTTCATGCTGCTCGTGCTGATGCTGCAGACCCGCTCGTTCCGCATGACCGGCCTCGTCTTCGCGACCGCTCCCTTGGGCTTGCTCGGCGCGATCCCGGCGCTGCTCGTCACCGGATTCGCGTTCGGGTTTAACGCAATCCTTGGCCTGATCGGGCTGGCCGGAATCCTGATGCGCAACACGCTCATCCTCGTCGACCAGATCGACAGCGAGCGCGCGCGGGGGCTGGGCCTCGAAGACGCCGTGATCGAGGCGACCGTGCGGCGCGCGCGGCCCGTGCTGCTCACCGCGCTCGCCGCAGTGCTCGCCTTCCTGCCGCTCACGCTCTCCAGCTTCTGGGGCCCGCTCGCAGTCGTACTGATCGGCGGCACCCTTGTCGGCACCGCGCTGACCCTGTTCTTCCTGCCCGCGCTCTACGCGCTGTGGATGGTGCGGCGCTGAAGCCCTCTCCCCTTGAGGGGAGAGGGTTGGAAGTGGGGAACGGCCCTCACCAGGTGCCGGTGTTTTCCATGCTCACCCACGGTTCGGCGGGTTCGAGATGGCCGTCCTGCAGCAGTTCGATGGAAATGCCATCGGGGCTCTTCACGAAAGCCATGTGGCCATCGCGCGGGGGGCGGTGGATGATGTGCCCGGCCGCCTGAATCCTCGCGCAAGTCTCGTAGATATCGCTTACCCGGTAGGCGAGGTGGCCGAAGTTGCGCCCGCCGGTGTAGACTTCCGGTGCGCTGCCGTCTTCGGGCGGCCAGTTGTAGGTCAACTCGACCTCCGCGACGCCTTCCTGCCCGGGAGCGGCAAGGAAAATCAGCGTGAAGCGGCCCTTCTCGCTGGAGAAGCGGCGAACTTCCTTCACTCCGAACAGTTCGAAGAAGGCGATCGTCGCCTCCGGGTCGGTCACGCGGATCATCGCGTGGAGGAACTTGGTCACCGTAGTGTCTCCTTGGTCATTCAAACTCGGTTCATCGACAGAATTGCACATTTCACCGCAGGGCTGAACGCCCGACAGGGAGACCGCAACGCCATGACTATCGATAGTGAGCCCGCCGCCGATTCCCAATCCTTTCTTGGCCGCCTCGCCCCA
>Ga0310345_10003562_pt1 | contig 14732 bp, 16 predicted proteins | sample HC15DNA20500_MG_FD_204667 | JGI IMG/M metagenome (GOLD analysis project Ga0310345, IMG submission 204667) | Marine microbial communities from station ALOHA, North Pacific Subtropical Gyre - HC15-DNA-20-500_MG | ecosystem: Environmental > Aquatic > Marine > Oceanic | place: Pacific Ocean: North... | reverse complement strand
GATGACTCCATTCGAGTGAGCTGTAGGAGGTGAACTCGAAGGATCACGCGGTGGCCGCGTCTACGTCTGGCGTACACGCCGGTGACGATCTCGGCGACCGCGCTACACCACTATCGGGGACTCAACTGACGAATCCCCTCGTCGTCGCTCGGGGATCGACCCGACAACCCGACCTCATCGCGAGAAGTGCTGGCCGATGGCGAACTAGCAACCGGTCCTTTTGAGGGGTTGTGTCGCCTCAATGACGTCCGCACCTCAACGACGTCGGGCACGGCTCACGCTGACGGCACAGACTCCACGACCGCCATCATGCCGTTGTCCTCGTGGTCGAGGATGTGACAGTGGTAGACCGTTCGTCCGGTGTAGTTGTCGAAGGACACCCGCACGGTCACCTCGCTGCGAGCTGGCACGTTGACTACGTCTTGCCGGAACACCCCTCGGACGGGCTGACCAGCCTCAGCGGTGATCTGCATGGGCCACACGTGGAGGTGGATGGGGTGATCCATCGGCGAGTCGTTGACGAGCGTCCATTCCTCGACCGTGCCCTGCTGGACGGTCTGGTCGATCCGTTGGGCGTCGAACTCCTTGCCGTCGACGGTGAAGCTCATCCCCATAGCCTCTCCCCCACCGCCGCCCATGCCCATGCCGCCGCTCATGTCGCCGCCCATGCCCATGCCCATGCCCATGCCGAAGGTGATCCGTCGCCGCCTTGCAGGCTCGACGGCGCGCAGGTCCTCCGGCGTCGGTTGAACCGGAACCGCAGGCAACGCGGGCGCGGTGTCGCCCTCCACCCGGAGTGTCGCAAGTGCCCCGACACCGCCGGACAGGTCGCCGAGGGAGCTCATCATGCCCATCCCACCGCGGTCGACAGACCCGGTCTCCCACGATGCTGACCCGGCACGGGTCGTGACGAGAAGGTCGGCTCGGTTGCCGGTGGCGAGCACGAGCTCGTCGACCGGTTGAGGTTCGGGGAACCGGCCGGAGTCGATGCCGAGGAGCTCGCAGTCCTGACCGTCGAGGCGCAGACGCAGGTAGCGGGCGGAACACGCGTTGATGATGCGCCAGCGTTCCCGCTCACCGGGACGAGCGCTCAGTCTTGGCGTCGCCTGGCCGTTGACCAGGACCAGGTCACCTTCCCTACCCATCATGCGGCTCATCGTGGACGGCTGCACGACCTGACCGTCCCTGTCGAGGGTGAGGTCGGAGATCACGAGCACCCGTTCGCGGGTGACGGGGATGGGGTCCGGGTCTTCGACGATGATCGCGCCGTAGAGGCCTCGGAAGATCTGGTCGGCGACCATGCCGTGGTGGTGGGGGTGGTACCAGTACACCCCGGGCGGGTGGTCCTCGGGTAGCTGGTAGTCGTAGTCAAAGGACTCACCGGGCTCGACGCTGACGAAGACGTTGTCGCTGTTGTCCTGCGGGGAGACATGGAGCCCGTGGACGTGCAGGTTGGTCGCCGTCACAAGCCGGTTGACCAACCGCACCTGCACTCGGTCCCCGGGATGCAGCCGCAGTGTGGGGCCGGGGAGATTCCCGTTGTAGCCGTACACCGTTGCCTCGCGGCCAGCCACAGTGATCTGGCCCTGGGCTGCCTCCAGGCGCACCTGCAGGAGGCCTTCGCGGCTGCGGAGCACTTCCGGCTCGGTCAGGTCCGAGCCGGTGACCGGGTCCAGGCGTGAGCCGCGCTGCCACAGCAAGCCTGAGGTGCCGATCGCGAGGCTGGCGACGCCGAGGCCGCCGAGTTGAAGGGCCTGGCGGCGGGTGATGGGTCGCACTACCGGTCTTGCCCCAGCGCGCGTAGCCGTTCCTGGTACTCCTCGGTAGTCAGTTCGCCGCGGGCGTAGCGCTCATCGAGCACCTCCCGGGCTCGGCCTGGACCAGGTGGCGCATCCGTCGGCGTTCCCGGCGCCGAGGAGCGAGGCGACACGCCTCCACCGATGGCGCGCACGGCGAGGACGATCAACAACACCACCCCGACCATGACCAGTGGTCCGAACATCCATCCCCAGCCCATGCCAGAACCCATTATCATCGCTCCTTCTCTGGCTTCTCCGTCTGTGTCAGACCTCGTTGTGTCGTTGCCCGCCAATGTGGCAGTCCCCCGACTCCTGGGGTCGGGACATGCGCGTCTACCCTTCGGCGCCGGCGGCCGGTGGCCCATCTAGCGATCAAAGCGAGCACGGCGATCGCGAGGCCGGCTATCGCCCAGGCGGTTGGGCTCGGCCAGCCGGGACCCACCGAGACAAGGCCGCCCGGCGCGGCGGCGGTGAAAACGTTGAGTGGCTCAATCATCGGAACCCTTCTTGTGTGTTGTGTTCGTCCCGCTGGATAGTTGACGGCCGCTTCTGCTGCTTGGCGCCGGCCGACCGGCGGGTGCAGTCGATGAACCCGAGTTGCGATTCGCGGGCGACGACCGCAGCGGTCCCACTCGGGCATGGTCCTGGCCCTGATCGTCCGAGGGTGGGACGGACGGGCTTCTTGGCCGGCGGGCGCGTTGAAAGGGCCCCGGGTTCGGGTCTCGGCGCGTCTTTGCCTGCATCCGACGGCGCCAGTGACGACCGAACTCTGTGCGCCGAGCCGCGAGCCGGCGCGACGGGATGGCCGCCCCGATAGACGGTAGGTGCGGGGCGCGTCGGCCGGGGCGCCAAAGTGTCACTCCGTCCGGATCGGCGTGCTCCATAAGACGTTTGGTCATCTCCGCTCACCCATTGAGGACGCGAGTGAGCCAGCTGGCCTTCCGGTCCGGTTGTGGGTGGCGGGGCACCACTGGTCTGGGGAGGAGGTCCGCACCTGGTTGGCGTGTTGGCCGCAGCCTGTCCAGGTGGACCTGCCGCAGGTGCGGCATGTCGTGGCAAGGCGCATGGTGTGCTCCTGTTCTCGAGGGTCGGTGGTGCGACGAGGTGTGGGTTCAGCCGGTGCGAAGGTGAAGATCACCGCGACCATGACGGCACCGGCGGCGAAGATCACGCGCTCGGGATGGGCCAGGGAACCGACGATGGCGTCCGTCGGGTTCCCGTACCGCTCGTAGTGCTCCTTGCCGGGGGCGAGCAGGAAGACGGTGTAGTCCATCGCGATCGCGAAGATCATGACGAAGAAGAACACCGGCACCGGGTCGTGAGCTCCGCGGATGGACCGCCTCAGGCCAGGGCGAGGAAGAGCTTCTCCATCTTCTTGACGTCCACGCCGTCGAGACCCTCGTTGGACTCGGCGAGGCAGTGCTGCAGCCCGGTGGCAACGATGGCGTAGCCAGCACGGGAGAGGGCCTTGTTGACCGCGGCGAGTTGGGTAAGGACAGACTCGCAATCGGAGCCTTCCTCCATCATGCGGATCACGTGGGCGAGGTGGCCGTTGGCGCGCTTCATACGGGTGATGATCGCCTTGATCTCGGTGGGCTCGAGGTCCATCAGGCCTGCCCTCCGTTCTGGGTAGAAGCAATAGGGCCAGCGGCGACGGCCGACAGCGCCGTAAGGAGTCGCGCCCGTGCGTCCTCGGAGACGGCACGCAGCGCTTCGCTCGGCTCGGCGACGAACGACGTCATCATCGCCGGGTCGAAGGCCTCGACAACCGTGGCCTTCTCTCCCACCGAGCGGACGACGACGTTGCACGGCAGCAGCGCCGCGATGGACGGCTCAGCCTGCAGTGCCTGGTGGGCGAGCTGCGGGCGGCAGGCGCCGAGGATGACCTGGGGGGCGACGTCGACGTCGAGCTTGGTCTTGAGGGTCGACTTCAGGTCGATCTCGGTGAGCACGCCGAAGCCTGCCTCGGCGAGCTGCTCGCGCACGGCAGCCAACGTCTCCTCGTAGGTGCGCTCCGTGGTGATCGCGAGCGTGTAGTCGGCCATCGTCCTGCCTTTCGTTGGTCCTTGGTGGCCCTTCCGGGGGCCTCGTCCGCCAACTGTACAACCCCCCCGGGGGTTAGGCTAACTTGCGTCTCGAACCCCCCCGGGGGTTGTGTTGTAACCAGGTTCGATCAGCCAGTGAAGGAGTCCCTCCATGTGTGAGACCACCGTCGACCAGCTCGCTGCAGCGATCGATCAGGGCGCGCCTGTCATCGACGTCCGCGAGCCTGCGGAGTTCCGCGAGGGCCACGTGCCCGGTGCGACCAACATCCCGATGGGCCAGTTGACCGCCCGCCTGGGCGAGATTGACCCGAACCGACCGGTGCACGTGGTGTGCGCCTCGGGCAATCGCAGCAGCGCGATGGCCGACGTCCTGACCGCCAACGGCTTCGACGCGATGAATGTCGCCGGTGGCACCAGAGCCTGGATCCGCTCCGGGCGACCGATCGAGAAGTGAGGCGAACATATGACTGACGACACCACCACCGAGACACCCGCGCCGGCCTCGGCGACCGAGGAGGCGCAGCAGCGGCCAGCCGACGGGCTGACCGTCCGGACCCTGGAGACGCCGTCCCTCGGCGACCGCACCTACGTGGTCCACGACGGTGAAGTCGCTCTCGTGATCGACCCGCAGCGCGACATCGACCGGGTGCTCGAGGTGCTCGAGGCCGACGGGGTCCGATTGACCCACGTCTTTGAGACCCACATCCACAACGACTACGTCACCGGTGGCCTGGCGCTCGCGCAGACGACCGGAGCGGCCTACCTGGTCAACGGCGAGGACGACGTGTCCTTCGCCCGCACCCCGATCGCCGACGGCGAGGTCGTCGAGGTCGGCGACCGCATGCGCGTCCGCGCGATCGCCACCCCCGGCCACACCTTCACCCACCTCTCCTACGCGCTCTCGGTCGACGGCCCCGACGGCGAGGAGCCGTACGCCGTGTTCACCGGCGGCTCGCTGCTCTACGGCGCCACCGGCCGACCCGACCTGCTCGGCGAGGAGCACACCGACGCGCTGGTACGCCACCAGCACGCCTCCGCGCACAAGCTCGCAGCCGAGCTTCCCGACGAGGCCGAGGTCTACCCGACCCATGGGTTCGGGTCCTTCTGCTCGGCCACCCAGTCCGACGCCACCGCCTCGACCATCGGGAAGGAGAAGCGCTCGAACCCGGTCCTGACCCAGGACGAGGAGACCTACGTCCGCGAGCTCCTCGACGGCCTCGGTGCCTGGCCGGCGTACTACGTCCACATGTCACCGGCCAACGCCGCTGGCCCATCCGCGCCCGACCTCTCCCCTGTCCAGGAAGCCGACGCGACCGAGCTGCGGCGCCGGATCGAGGCCGGAGAGTGGGTGGTGGACCTGCGCAACCGCAAGGCCTTCGCCGCCGGGCACGCCCCCGGCACCTTCAACTTCGGCCTCGACGGTGCCTTCTCGACCTACCTCGGCTGGCTGATCGAATGGGGCACCGCCGTGACCCTGCTCGGCGAGACCGCCGAGGACGTAGCCACCGCCCAGCGCGAGCTGGTCCGGATCGGCATCGACCGGCCCGCAGCCCAGGCCACCGGAGGACCACAAAACTGGAGCGACGGCGACCTCGGTAGCTTCCCCACCGCCACCTTCGCCGATTTGGCGCAGGTGCGTCACCACCGCGACGTCGTCGTACTCGACGTGCGCCGCGCCGACGAGCACGAGGGTGCAGCGATTGCCGGGGCGGTCAACATCCCGATCCACGAACTGCCCCGTCGCGTCGGCGAGGTGCCCGCCGGTGAGGTGTGGGTGCACTGCGCCAGCGGCTACCGCGCCTCGGTCGCTGCCTCGTTCGTCGCCGCCGCCGGCCGGACCCCCGTCGCAGTCGACGACTCCTTCGAGAACGCCGAGAAGGTCGGTCTGCACCTGGTGAGCCCCGAAGACGACAGCACCGACACGACCGACGGTGCCGACGGGCCCGACGCCTGAGATGACACTGCTCCTCGCCGTCGCCGCCGGCGCGCTCATCGGCCTGTCCCTGGGGGCACTCGGTGGCGGCGGCTCGATCCTGGCCGTGCCGGTGCTGGTGTACCTGCTCGACCAGTCCGCCTCCCAGGCGACGACCGGGTCGCTGGTGGTCGTCGGCGTCACCTCCCTGATCGGGGCGATCGCCGCACACCGCGCGGGCAACGTGCTGCTCGGCCGCGGCCTGGTCTTCGGCCTGGTCGCGATCGGCGGGGCGGTGGCGGGAGCGGAGGCGTCCGATCGGGTCTCCGAGGAGGTCCTGTTGGCCGCCTTCGCCGCCCTGATGCTGCTGGTCGGCGGGACGCTGGCCTGGCGCCAGCTACGCCACCGTCGCGGAGACGACGCTCGGCACGCCGCGCGGCCCACCCTGGACGACCCGATCATCACGTTCAGCCCGACGTTCGCCTGCCAGTGCCCCCGGGCCCTCGAGGTGCTGCTGACCGCCACCGTCGTCGGGGCACTGACCGGCTTCCTGGGCGTCGGCGGCGGCTTCCTCGTCGTCCCCGCCCTCCTGCTCGCCCTCGCGCTGCCGATGGAGTACGCCGCAGGCACGTCACTGGTGGTCATCACCATCACCAGCGCCGCAGCGCTGGCAGTCCGGGCCGGTGCTGGCGCCACGCCGGACTGGACGTCCGTCGCCGTCCTCACCGCAACGTCGGCGGCAGCAGCCGTCGCAGGGGCCCGCCTCGCCGACCGTGTCGGCACCCACCGCCTCCAGGCGGCCTTCGCCGTCCTGGTCCTCGGCGTCGCCGTCTACACCGCCGCCCGCGCGGTCCCCGCCCTTCTCTGATCACACCCATCGCTCACCCTCACCGAACGGAACATCCATGAGCACCACCACCGCCCCGTCGAAGGGCGCCTCCCCCGACTTCACACCCGGCTTCCGCCCCGGACCCCTCGGCCGCCTCGGCCTCTGGGTGACCAGCCACGCCAAGCTCGTCACCGCCGTCTGGCTGCTCCTCATCGTGGGCTTGGGCGCCTTCGCACCCCAGGTCGAGCACAACCTGTCCGGCGCCGGCTGGCAGGCCGACGGCTCGGAGTCCGTCGCCGCCCGCGAGCTCGCCCAGAAGAGCTTCGGCGGCAACGCCTCCTCCGCCATCCAGGTCGTCGTGCACTCCACCGACGGACCCGTCACCGAGGGCCCCGGCGCCGAGGTCCTCGCCCAGGTGACCCGGCTGCTCGAGGCCCAGCCCCGCATCGCCGACGTGATCGCGCCGATGCCCGGCGCGACCATCAGCCAGGACGGCAGCACCGCGATCATCCTCGCGGGAGCGGGTGCCGACACCAACGAGATGGTCCGTGTCGCCACCGACCTGAAGGGCGACCTCCAGGACCTCTCGGTCGAGGGCATCCAGGTCAACCCGACCGGTTCCTCGCTGCTCTGGTCGGACTTCAACGAGGCCAACCTCGAGGCGATGCTGAAGTCCGAGATGGTGTCCTGGCCCGTCACCATGGCGATCCTGGTGCTCGCCTTCGGCGCACTGGTCGCCGCGGGCCTCCCCCTCATCCTGACCCTCGCCGGACTGGTCGCCTCCGCCGGCTCGCTGGTCCTCATCAACGAGCTCGTCCCGGTCTCCATCTGGGCGATGAACTTCGCGATGATGTTCGCCCTCGCGCTCGGCATCGACTACGCGCTGTTCCTCGTCGTCCGCTATCGCGCATCCCGCATGGGTTCGGGCAACTCCGCGCGTCAGGCCGTCGCCGAGACCATGGACACCGCCGGCAAGGCCGTCCTCCTCTCCGGCGCCACCGTGCTGATCTCGCTGTCGGCCGTGATGCTGGTGCCTTCGCCGTCCTTCCGGTCCATGGCCGGCGGGATCATGCTCTCGGTCGTCTTCGTCCTGGCCGCGACCGTGACCCTGCTGCCACTGGTGCTGTTCAAGCTCGACCACAAGATCAACAAGCTGTCCCTGCCGTGGGTCAAGACCGGAGAGCACCGCTCCCCGAAGTTCGCCGCCTGGGGCGAGCGACTCTGGAAGCGACCGCTCGTCTGGGGACTGAGCGCGCTCATCGTGCTCCTCGCGCTCGCCGCACCGATCATCGGACTCAAGACCGCCATGCCCTCCATCAAGGTCCTGCCCGAGGACGCCAGCGCCCGGATCGGCTACGACCTGGTCCAGGAGTCCTTCGGTGAAGGTGCACCCGGCACACTCCAAATAGTGATGACGGCCTCCGACGCCGAGACCGCGAGCACGGTACTTGCCTCCGACCCCGGCATCGCCGGAGCGATGCCCTCCATGCCGGCGGCCGACGACAGCGGGCTGGTCCTCATCCAGGCCGTCCCGACCGTCGACCCCTCCGACCCCGCCCTCAGCGACACCGTCGACCGGCTGCGCGCCGACCTGCCCGACAGCGCGCTCGTCGGAGGAGCGGCGGTGGAGAACCTCGACCTCAAGGCCCAGCTCGACGAATCCACGCCCCTGGTCATCGGCGTCGTCCTCGTGCTCGGCTTCCTGTTGCTGCTCGTCGCGCTCCAGGCGCCGCTGATCTCGCTGCTCGGCACGCTGGCCAGCCTGCTCTCGACCGCCGCCGCGTTCGGCGTGGCCCGTCTGGTTTTCCAAGAAGGCATCGGCGCCGACTTCCTCGGCTTCGAGAGCCAGGGCTTCCTCGACGCGTGGGCTCCGGTCTTCTTCTTCGCCATGATCTTCGCGATCGCGATGGACTACACGGTGTTTTTGCTCGCGTCGGCCAAGGAGCACTACGAGCACTCGGGCGACCCGAAGGACGCGATGGTCGGCTCGCTGACCCACTCCGGACGGGTCATCTTCGCCGCCGGCGCGGTCATGGTCGCGGTGTTCTTCACCTTCGCGCTCTCCGGCCCGCTACCGCCCAAGGAGATGGGCATCGTGCTCGGCGTCGCCGTGCTTCTCGACGCCTTCCTCGTGCGGCTCGTGCTGTTGCCCGTCATGCTGCGCCTCACCGGCAAGGCCGCCTGGTGGTCGCCGGCCTGGCTGCGCAAGGTGCTGCCGACCATCACGTTCTCGCACGGCTGACCACCCCTAGACCGCCGCGGCGTATCCCCCCCACGCCGCGGCACGTGGTCCGGACGCCCTCCCCCCGGGCGTCCGGACCACACCCACCCGCATCACCGCGCACCACCTTCGTCCTTTCCTGCACCACCTCGAACCAAAGGAGCTCTCACCATGTGCCGAGCAGTCAGCTGCAAGAAGTGCGGCAAGACCACCTGGGCCGGCTGCGGCCAGCACGTCGACCAGGTCCTCGCCCGCGTTCCACGCGCCGACCGGTGCTCCGGCCACCCCCACGAGCCCGGCACCGGGTTCTTCAGCCGCCTCTTCGGAGGCAAGGCATGAACCTCGACCGCGCCGTGCTCCTCCTCGCCGGCACCATGACCCTGCTCAGCGCACTGCTGGTAGCCCTCGTGTCACCCTGGTGGCTGCTGCTGACCGCCTTCGTCGGGCTCAACCTGCTCCAGTCGTCCATCACCGGCTTCTGCCCCGCGGCCGTCATCTTCCGCCGGCTCGGCGTCAGCAACGGGTGCGCCTTCCGATGAGCGACGACAGCGCTGACCACTGGGATGCTGTCTTCGCGTCGCGCGACCTCGACACGGTCTCGTGGTTCGAAGAGACGCCCACCCACTCCTTGGAGCTGCTGCGCCAACAGCCCGGCTCGGTGATCGACATCGGAGCCGGCGCGTCCAGGCTCCCCGACGCGCTCCTGACCGACGGCCGCGACGACGTCACCGTGCTCGACATCTCCCACGAAGCGCTCGCAGTGACGCGCGAACGTCTCGGCTCCGCGGAGGGGCGTGTCGCCTACGTCGTCAGCGACGTCCTCGCCTGGCAGCCCGCCCGCACCTACGACGCCTGGCTCGACCGCGCCGTGCTCCACTTCCTCACAGCTCCGGCCGACCAAGCAGCCTACGTCGACCTGGCCGCCCGCACCCTCTCCCCCGACGGCCTGCTGGTCCTGGCCACATTCGGCCCCGACGGACCCACGTCCTGCTCGGGCCTACCAACGGTCCGCCACTCAGCCGACGACCTCGCCGCCCTTCTCACACCCGCCTTCACCCTCACCCACGCCGAAACGCTGCTCCACCGCACCCCCGCCCGCGCTGAGCAACAGTTCACCTGGGTCACCGCGCGGCGCACGAACGACTCTCATTGATCTGCGCGAGTACCCGGCTCGCGACGTTCAGCCAATCTAGAAAGCGCTTGATATCTAGATCAATCTAGGCGCTCCATCTCACCCGGGGACGTCCAGAGCACGCGGTAGCCTGTTACACATCCGGTACAAACAGCCGGCCAACCTCGACGTTTGCGCAGGTCAGCATGGGTCAGTCAGTCAGTACTACGACATCTGAGCCGAGCGCTCACACGTCGAAGCGACGGCCCCGGGGGACTCCCCCGGGGCCGTCGTCGTGTCTCACGGGCCCGTCGCGGGTGCCCGATCATCTCGGAGGACCATCGTCACCAGGTGGCTCTGATCCTCCGAGATCGCCACCACGGAGGCCCGACCCGGCGGGCGTCAGTACGCGTAGCCGTACGCCGTCGCCTGACCGAACGCGTAGGGCACGGCCGGGTCCTCGTCGACATGCGCAGCGCAGTGCGCGTCACGGGCTGCGGAGGACTGCACCAGTGGCAGGTAGGACTGCGAGGCGAGGATCGTCTGGGCCGCGGCGTTGGCGGCAGCCTCGATCTCCGCCTCCACCAACGCCCGGGCCGCCGGTGTGGGTGCGGTGATGAGCGCCTCGGCGTTGCGCCAGGCGTTCTCGCGCCAGCCCGACACCATCTGGAACAGCGTCCAGTTGCCGAGGCCGAAGGGGTCCTGGGTGTCGTCCGGGACTGCTGCAGGCATAGGTGACATCTGATCTGTGGTGCCGAGAGGTGCCGCTGGAAGGATGTGCGCTGTGCCCAAGCCCTACCCCAAAGAGTTCCGCGACGACGTCGTTCGTGTCGCGAGGAACCGTGAGCCGGGTCAGCATCTGAAGCAGATCGCTGCTGACTTCGGGATCAGCGAGTCGTGTCTGACGAACTGGATGAAGACCGCCGATGTCGAGGACGGCATCAAGCCCGGCACCACCGCGGCTGAGAACGCCGAGCTGCGTGAAGCCAAGAAGCGGATCCGGTTGCTGGAGCAGGAGAACGAGGTCCTGCGCCGTGCTGCCGCCTATCTCTCCCAGGCCAACCTGCCGGGAAAATGATGTTCCCGCTCGTCCGCGAGCTGGCCGCTGCCGATGCCCCGATCCGGGTGCCGGTGGCGGTGACGTGCCGGGTACTGAAGCTGCCTCGTCAGCACTACTACCGGTGGCTGGCCTGCCCGGTCACCGACACCGACCTCGAGGAGGCCTACCGGGCGCACGCGCTGTTCGTGGCCCACGACGACGACCCCGAGTTCGGCTACCGGTTCCTGGTCGATGAGGCACGCCAGGCAGGCGAGCCGATGGCGGCACGTACTGCGTGGCGCATCTGCTCAGAGAACGGCTGGTGGAGCGCGTTCGGCAAGCCCAAGGCCCGCGGACACGGCAAGAAGCCCGGCCCACCGGTCCACGACGACCTGTGCGCCGTGGTCGATGAGCACGGCGTGGTCCGGCACCAGTTCAACGCCACCGCCCCGAACGACCTGTGGTTGACCGACATCACCGAGCATCGCACCAGCGAGGGCAAGCTCTACCTCTGCGCGGTCAAGGACGCCTACTCCAACCGGATCGTGGGCTACTCCATCAGCGACCGCATGAAGTCCCGCCTGGCAGTGGACGCCCTGGCCTCGGCGGTCGCCCGCCGCCGCGTCGAGGACGCCGACGTGGCCGGGTGCATCGTGCACAGCGACAGAGGCAGTCAATTTCGAAGCAGAAAGTTCGTCCACGCCCTCAAGCGCAACGACCTGGTCGGGTCCATGGGTCGAGTCGGCGCCGCGGGAGACAACGCTGCGATGGAGTCCTTCTTCGCCCTGCTGCAGAAGAACGTCTTGAACCGCCGCACCTGGACCACCCGCGAAGAACTTCGGATCGCGATCGTCACCTGGATCGAGAAGACCTACCACCGACGCCGCAGACAAGACGCCCTCGGCCGATTGACCCCCATCGAGTACGAGACCATCATGACCACCCACGACACCACGCCGGCCCCTCAGGCCGCGTGACCCAACCTGTCACCCGAGCCTGCAGCAGTCCCTCCATGACCGGGTCGAAGCGCTGCGCGAACTCCGCGATCAACGGGGCCGTCGCCTCGTAGAGCCACTCCTCCACCGCGTCGTAGTCGCCCTTGCGGCTCGAGCCGTCCGGAGCGACGAGACCCACCGCGGCCATGACGTAGGGAAGGTCGCGGTTGATGTGGGCGTTCATGCCCAGCAGCAGGTCGCCGGTGCCGCTGACGCGCTTGTCCCGCGCCGCGTCGAACGCGGTCAGCCAGACCTGCGGCACCTCGTCGCGGTCGCCGGCCTTCCAGGCGTAGTAGGCGTCGGTGTAGTAGCGCGCGAAGACGGCGTCGACGTGGTTGAAGTACGGCTCGTCCTCGTAGTAGCCGTCGATGTCGCGGGTGTGGCCGTAGAGCTGGGTCATGCGCACGTACGCCCGGGCGAAGACCGCGTTGTGGCTGCAGCTGGCCGCGGTCTCGTCGGCGATCCGGCTCTGCTCCTTCAAGGTCGCCTTGAGGCAGCTCGGTCGCCCGGCGACGCAGTCGTTGTCGCTGCTGGGGACGTACTCGTCGGTCCATCCCGCCAGGTACGACGACCAGGGGACGTAGGGCAGCACCTCGGCCTGGGCCGGGGCGGCCGTCACGACCGCCGCCGAGGCGGCAGCGACGCCCCCGACCAGCGCTCCCACGAGTGTTCGGGCACAGCGGATCCGCCGCGTGGTGTTCATCGCATCCCTCCCAGAGCGAAGACAACCCTTCGATGCTGCCCCTCGTGGCCAGAAGATGTCTGTGCCCCGTCCGGGCCATGTGGGGTGGTCCGATCGGCGGTGGCGGCCCTGGGTGAAGGAGCCCGCGGCGTACGCCGGAGGGCCGGGCGTGCACCGCGCGGCTCACCACCGAGGGCCTAGGTTGTGGACATGGAGTTCCGCTACCTCGGCAACAGTGGTCTGAAGATCTCGGAGATCACCTACGGCAACTGGCTCACCCACGGCTCGCAGGTGGAGAACGACGCGGCCACCGCGTGCGTGCGCGCTGCGCTCGACGCGGGCATCAGCACGTTCGACACCGCCGACGTCTACGCGAACACCAAGGCCGAGACGGTGCTCGGCGAGGCGCTGAAGGGCGAGCGTCGCGAGTCGCTGGAGGTCTTCACCAAGGTCTACTGGCCGACCGGCCCGGGCGGGAAGAACGACACCGGGCTCTCGCGCAAGCACATCATGGAGTCCATCAACGGGTCACTGACCCGGCTCCAGACCGACTACGTCGACCTCTACCAGGCGCACCGCTACGACACCGAGACGCCGCTCGAGGAGACGATGCAGGCCTTCGCCGACGTCGTGCGGCAGGGCAAGGCGCTCTACATCGGCGTCTCGGAGTGGACCGCCGACCAGATCCGCGCCGGCCACGCGCTCGCGAAGGACCTCGGCATCCAGCTGATCAGCAGCCAGCCGCAGTACTCCATGCTGTGGCGGGTCATCGAGGGCGAGGTCGTGCCCGCGTGCGAGGAGCTCGGCATCTCCCAGATCGTGTGGAGCCCGATCGCGCAGGGCGTGCTCACCGGCAAGTACCAGCCCGGTCAGGCTCCCCCGGCCGGCTCGCGCGCCACCGACGACAAGGGCGGCGCCGACATGATCAAGCGCTGGATGGACGACGACCTGCTCACCCGGGTCCAGCAGCTCCGCCCGCTCGCCGACGAGGCCGGGCTGACGATGGCCCAGCTCGCCGTCGCGTGGGTGCTGCAGAACCCCAACGTCGCCTCCGCCCTGGTCGGCGCCTCGCGCCCCGAGCAGGTCGAGGACAACGTCGCCGCTGCCGGCAAGAAGCTCGACGCCGACCTGATGAAGGCCATCGACGACGTGCTCGGCGACGCCGTCATCGACGACCCGGGCATGACCGAGAAGACCGCACCCCGGACCCGCGTGGTCTGAGCCACCCGGGCCCGGGGCGTCCGTGACGACCGGGCAGGTCCGCGGTCAGAGGATGTAGAGCATCTCCTGGTAGGTCGGCAGCGGCCACAGGTCGTCGGCGACGAGGCCCTCGAGCTCGTCGGCGGCCTCGCGGACCGCGGCCATCGCCGGCAGCACCGTGTCGCGGCAGTACGCCGCCTCCTCGATGCCCTCGTGCTCGTGGGCGCCCTCGATGGCCGACGACAGCGCCGCGAGCCCGGCACGGAGCGCGGTGAGGGGCCTGGTGACGGTCTCGAGCGTGGAGGTGTCGGCCTCGACCCCGGCCGCTTTCAGCGCCGCGACGTTGGAGGCCAGCTCGGTCTGGTAGCGGATCGCGGCCGGCAGCACGGTGGTCGAGCCGATCTCCAGCGTCAGGTTGGCCTCGACGCCGACGGTCATCACGTACTGCTCGATGCCGACCTCGTAGCGGCTGTGCATCTCGCGCTCGTTGAAGACGCCGTACTTCTCGAACAGCTCCAGCGCCTCGGGGGTGACGAGCTCGGGCAGCGCGTCGACGGTGGTGCGGAGGTTCTTCAGGCCCCGCTGCTCGGCCTCGACCTGCCACTCCTCGGAGTAGCCGTTGCCGTTGAAGATGACCGCGCCGTGGTCGGAGATGATCGAGGTGAGCAGCTGCTGCACGGCCTCGTCGAAGTCCGTGCCGTCGGCCACCGCGGCCTCGAGCACCGTGGCGCAGTGGTCGAGCGCCTCGGCCATGATCGTGTTGAGGATGACCATCGGGCCGGCCACGGTCTGCAGCGAGCCCGGGGCACGGAACTCGAAGCGGTTGCCGGTGAAGGCGAACGGGCTGGTGCGGTTGCGGTCGCCCGGGTCCTTGCTCAGGTCGGGAAGGGTGTCGACGC
>Ga0310345_10003561_pt1 | contig 14733 bp, 32 predicted proteins | sample HC15DNA20500_MG_FD_204667 | JGI IMG/M metagenome (GOLD analysis project Ga0310345, IMG submission 204667) | Marine microbial communities from station ALOHA, North Pacific Subtropical Gyre - HC15-DNA-20-500_MG | ecosystem: Environmental > Aquatic > Marine > Oceanic | place: Pacific Ocean: North... | reverse complement strand
CTCCCCCATGTTTATATAGTAGTCATATAAGGTTATGTTAATTGTAGTTAATTTACCTAAAATAAATAAAATACCTAAAAAGTTCACACCTTAAATACTACATTAACGTAGATATAGTGTATGAATCGCATAGCACAAACACTAAGAGTTGATAGACGAACTAAGAAAACTATCATGGTCAAGAATATCGGTAAGGGTGTTATGGAATTACAAATAGGATTCCTAACCCTACATTTGAAAACTGTAGAAGCCAAAAGAATAGGTGACTTGTTAGTAAAGTCAGTTGACATACAAAACACACACAGAACTGTAGACGCAAAGATACAAAGTGAGCAAGATATTCTTAGTGAAGTAAATAGACCACTACTTAGAAATGGTCAGGAAGATATAATCCAATGACCACTTCTAACCCCCCTTCTTTTTCTGATAAAGAAATATTGAATGAAAAGGTGAATAACTAATGGATTTAATAAATCAAGTCAGGTCTAGTTGGTGTCCTAAATTTCAAAAGAAATGGGAAAAATCACAAGACCAAAAAGATATGTTCGTGCCATGTGTATTTGAAGAAACAATTATGACAGACATAGACGAATGTAGGATCACTCACTTATATTGTAAAAATTGTGGATATACAATTAGCATATTTTCAATTAAAGACTCACGACTAAAGGAAATCAATAAAGAATGAAACGTGAATGGAATTGTTGGAAATGTCGTAAGACAATCGGTAAAAGATATAGTCGTCACTATTGTTATGATTGTGCTATGACTTTAGCAGGGTATTATAAAACAGACTATGGTGTATGGCGTGAAAAGTTTGAATTTGGTGGATCAAATTGAAAACTAACGAACTAAAGTTTTGTTCAAACTGTCACACCATGAGCAATATTAAATTTGGCACAATAAAATACAATGTTCAAAAGGAAGTAATAAAATCATTTCAAAAAGTAATGTGTAGTAATTGTAGTAAAGAAAGAAATTTAATTATAAGAAAATACTCAAAGAAAACACCTGTAAATCTTATTGTAGGAAAATACACAAGGAAAATGATTAAAGGCTACATATCTGATCGAGCTGAAATTGATAGAAAAGTGTTAAGACACTTTACAAAACCACAACTAAGACGTTATCTTATTAAGGGAAAATTCCCACTTCATATTCATTGGATTGAAGTTAAGAAGGGTGAAATTGTTAAAGTCAAATGCACGAAATGTCAATATGAAATGATAAAAGAAACACCAATAGCCATGAAAATAATGAGAAAAATATTTTGGGAACAATGGATAAAGTATGGTAAGATGTCAAGTTCATGGAAGGAAGGTAAAAAACAACCACACTTAGATCAAGTATATTGTAAAGAACATGAACGTAAAGAAAATGTTAGTTTTGTTCTTGTAGGTGGTGTAAAAACAGCTGTGCGTGTATGTGAAAATCATTGGTTTATCAGACACATGAAAAGTATGGGTTGGGGAAAAAAACAATATCAGGATATAGATATGACTAACTACATACCACTAACAGAAAAAGAAAAACAATCCAAAAAATATTATTCTATTTCTCGTAAAAAATATGTGCGTGATAACTATGATAACTTTAACCATGAGATAAGAAATGCAAATTTAAAAGAAGTGAAATTTTGTGGCACAGATTTATGTCCAAATAGATTTCAATACATTACAAGACCTGACAAACTCAATGAAATTTTCGGTAAAGGAATGATAGCCACATGAACAAGACCATAAACGTTGACGAAACGGTAAAAGAAATGTTTGTACTAGCTATGATACATGAAAGTTGGGAACAAAAAATGACTATGACAGAAAGTGAGTTTTTACGCTTTTTGTTAGAATCTAGCTATCCAACTAAAGTATTCAAGAAGGTGAAAAAATGAAAGAAAAGATAGAATATGGTGTTGATCATTTTGGTAATCTTCCAAAAGATATACACGAACAACAAATACCACTTTGTAGTATTTGTAAAAGAAATTTCTTATTTTTACAAGATGATTACCGTAATAATCCACTTGATGATATTATTAGTAGGTGTATGGAATGTTACGGTGATAAATTTGGCATACCACATTTAATTGCTAAACTAAAAGAAATGGAAAATGAGATATTTCCTTTTACACCCTTTACAAAAAATAAATTATGGGAATATTCTGTAGATGATCCAATTATTATAAATTTGTTCAAGACTATTGGTATAGATATTACAATGTTTAACAAACGTACACAAGAAGTAGGTGATCAATAATGCACTTCTATTCAGCTAAACAAGCTGCTAAATGTATTCAAATGGCATTAGAAATACGTCATAAGATTATTACACAAGTTCACCACCAACCAACTGAAAGAGCATTACACATGAACTTGATTGAGAAACTTGAAAATAATAATACAAGAATACACCACATAAAATTTACAAGGAATCATTATCATACATTTGGTGTTAGATTTCCTAAATGGAATGACGAAGAAGGTGAATCAATCAACAAAGAAATTATTGATAACTTAGCAGATAACAGCATAATTTATTTCGTAATGCCTGATTCAATATGGACTATCACTAGAAAAGAAATTGTTGACTATGATTGTCAATGGTTAATTAAAGATGTCAGACCTGTTTATTCTGTGCCATTGTCAGCACTAAAGGAATTTTACAATCAAACAGGTGTTAATTCTGATCCATTTGGATTATATGAAGTGTTTATCTAATGGATAAATGTAAAGAATGTGAAGCTTATTTGCCGATAATGGCTTTAACTAAATGTAGATGTGGTAAATGGTGGTTGAGATACAACACAGATTTACCTATTGTATCATTATCTAACGAACAAGCTCACGAAATAATCACACAGTATAAACTAGGATTAGATGATATTGGCTAGTAAGATCAATGCAGCGATCAAACGTTATTTGTCTTTTATCAGACCAACTGACGAAGCTGAAATTGTTGACGAAGTTGAAAAATTCAGTAGTGCTGAAACAAGATACAATAGAGAACGTGGTATCAATAGAAACTTAAACGCATTATGGAAAAAAGGTGAACTTGAAAAATATTATCTTGATGATAATGACAATCTTGTAAAAATGAAGTTAGACGAAAAAAATACTTTACCTAAAATATGGCAGCTGATCAAGAAACCATATCTTAGAAAAGAAATTAGTATTGATGTCTATTGTGGCAAACACCCTGAAAGACGTGAAAGAATTGATCTAAAGGTGTGGACTTTTGAAGATAACACCGACTCACAAGAAGAATTTTTGAAAGAAAAATTAGTTGAGATACTTGAAGCATATTACAAGGATTGTTTTTCACCCAAACAGGAAAAAGAAGAATATGCAGGTGACTTAGATGTTAATGACATAACAAATTATGCGTATGATGATTCACAATTAATTGATGATCCTAATCATGACGAAATATTCAACGGTTTTGGTTATCACGAAGCATAATGGTATCAATCGCTTCTAAATCCACACGAATACGAATATTTGAGAATCTACACAAAAAGTGTGAAAAGTTAAAGTGGAATCAGACATGGTATAAAGACGGAAAATCTAGATATTGTGCTACTTGTGTGTGTTGGTTTGAAGCTTCAAAATATCACCGTTGTCCATGCTGCAATCGTTTGTTGCGTGTTGGTCGATTTTGGAAAAGAAGGTGGTATTGGAAAGATGAACAAAGAATTAGAGAAGGAATGTCAAAAAATGCAAATGAATAGTATGAAAGACGAATTTATCACCATCACGCTAGACTATGATAAAATAGCGTGGACTCAATGTAAAAAAAGAATTGATTTTATCCTGAATGATCATAAAGATATTCTTGACATTGATGTGTATAGTTCACCATTGAATGACGGTTATCACCTGTATGTGAACATGACAAAATACATGAAATGGAATGAAATTATGAGATTAAGACGAAGGTGGAAAGATGATGGTAAGAGAATTATCATAGACTTGATGAAAACAAGAAACGAAACAAAGATGATCATGTTTAGATCAAAGACTAGACATGGCTACAAGTTTAAGGAAATATTTATTGGAAAATTTTTGTGTATGCTCATAGTTTCGTGAGTATGAAATTGGAAATCAAGGTTAACCCATGAACATACAAATTTCGTTAATAAAACTTGTATTTATATTCACTTATCAAGGGAATCAGACGTGCTATCCCATAGGAATTTAGCACCGAAACCACTAAGACCAGACAAAATAGCTAGGTATTCAGTAGGAATTTCTTGAAAGACTACTGCATAAACTGTGTAAAGAATTACTGATCCAGCTGTGAAATTTGCTACACGACTTTTTGTAAAAAGTTTCAAATTGCGTTCACATGATCTCTTATGTTATATAATCTACTTTTAAATTTCTCTAATTCTTCAAGTTGATAATGACCTGTAGGTATATGTTTCAAGTCTTTAATTTCAAACGCTAAATCATTATAGTCTTTTATTGCTCGATCAATAAATCGTAATGCAGCTTGTTTCTTACCTTCATAGTATTTTCTTTCACTTTTTGTTTCGTGAAATGTATTACAGTCAATCAATGTAAAACATATCCTTCACAGAAAATCCTTTGTGTTTTTTATCGCTTGACCATACGAACAAAAGATAATGACCTGTATCATAACCAACTGTCTTACCACGCTTTTTCTTTTTCAAGTTAAACTTCATAAAATTAACGCCTTGTGCAATTTGCATTAATTTCCAACCATACCAAACTTTCTTTTTTATTTGACCTGTGCATACTATAGCATTTTCTAACTTAACTTTTAGCGTGTCACCTGACTTTATCGCATTACCAAATTTTTTGTTCCTATGCCAATTAGCTGAATATTTGATCATGTTAATCCCACCTTTTTTACATATGCTATAATTTTTTTATCTTCTGTTATTAATTTAGTAATATTTCCATTCATATCGGAATGAATACTATACCATTCGATTATGTTTTTGGGTTTTTTCAACGTTTTAATAAATTCATTAAATTCTTGAATTTGTGTTTTTTGTAGAGTTTGAGTAAATTTTGTCATGTTAATTTCCTACCATATATTGCAAAATTTGATCCTGTTCCCCATCCAGCTAATGAGGCTTGTAATTTTACGTCAGTAATAATGTCAGTTGATCCAATATCCAAAAACGTATCTAAGATCATTGATGTGCCTGATGAGCTCGTGCATATAGAATGATAATTAATTATGTTTGTTGTTCCGTCAATTTGTGCCAAAGTTGTTTCAAAGTGCATACCTTCACCACTTGATAAATCCATAGCAGCGTCAGAAATAAAGCCAACTGATGATCCAGCTTTCGTTAATTGTGTCATGGTTGTTCCGTCATAATAATATCCATTCGCACTTTGGTAACCACTTGTTATTCCATTAAGATTAATGTAAGTATCACCAAATTCGGTATAAGGACTAATCCAATACATATTCCCAATAACAATTAATTCTGAGTATGTGGTTTTCATGTTAGCTGAAAATGTTGAGCTATTCCATATTGATGAGCTACTTGTTGTATCTGAATCTATTAATTCGAGATTACCACCACTAGCAATAGTTGACCATGTATCATTACCTGTAAGATAAGTTGTTGCGTCTTTTGTTCCCGTTGCTGTTAATCCTGTAGTAGCTACTAAGCCTGTTCCATTAGTTAATGTAATTGTTGGTGCTGTGCCAAAAACTAATGATCCACTTCCTGTTTCGTCAGAAATTGCTGTTATTAATTCAGCACTTGATCCTGTTATTGTATTTGTGCCTAATGCAATACTTTTGTTTGTAAAGGTTGTTATTGAATCTGCAGTTACACTTGAATGTGCGTTTTCTTTCCACGCCACGCCAGCTGCATTTGTAGAATCTTCTGTAAGAACATAATCATCTACACCTGAAATATCTATTGCAGCTTGTGAAGTGTCAAAACCGTGAATTTGTCCTTTTGTGTCGAGATCAAAACCTTCACCACCACCACCACCACCAATGCCACCTGACATTAGTGAAACACCTTATCGTGAATTTCTGTTATTTCTTTTCTTACAATATCGATCTCTTTACAGATTTTGTTTATTTCATAACGAAATATGCCAAACAAGCTACCCGTAATTACACCAATTATTGCTAAAGATTCAGCTAGTTCAGTCATTGTGAATAGAGTATGTCGTGTCCAATACAATCTATTTGGGTTGCTGCAGCTGTAGTCGTAACTGCTTGAAGTAAGCCATCATTACCATTAGGATTTCTCATTAAAGCTGTATCAAAGTCATAAACAAAACTTCCTTCACTAGCAAAACGTATCAGACCGATTTTTTCTACATTAGCACCAACACTATCTGTAAATTGTAATTCTACAGTTTGTGCAGCTGCAGCTGCGATAGTAATTTTATAAACACCAATAGTTGCATTAGCAGCTGGTGTCCACACAGTAGTCGTGGCAGCTGCAGCTATGTTTGTTGATGTAAAATCGTCAGTATCAAAGTTAGGTGATTGATGTAAATTTTCATTGACGCTAGATTTTATCAATGCTAGTGTTCTTTCTTCTTCGTCATTAGCCTGACGTAAAACACCCATGCCATGAAAACCAACTAAGGAATTAGCTGGAACATGAACTTGAACTTTTTGTAATGGTAAGTTGACAACCTTTAACGTTTCATAAGGTCTTAAATCGTGTTTGTGCATAGTAGAAACACCACCTTGTTGAAGTGCAAATAATGATACATGAATTAACAATCGTGATAAGTTTGTAAAGTCACCCGAAAAAAACTGATATTCGTTACTGCAAATATTTTGTTCAGAACTAGGTAAGTTTTCGTTAGCGACACCTGTGATAATTTCTGTGCCACTTCCCGCCCAATTATAAAGACCTGTTAAATCCATTAGCGTTTCTTCCTTTTTGTTACTTCACGAGCTACTCTAAATAAAAGTAATGCCAATCCACCTACAAACAATAATGGAAAAGGCATTAGCGTTTCTTCCTACTTATTGTGTAAATAGCTAAGCCACCAATCAAAATATAAGGAATCAATCTCTCAACACCACATTTCATTTGACAAGGAACGTCATAAAATGCACAATCACAACCACCACCATTATGACCATGACCTGAATCTGCTTTTTGACCTATTGAATCCCAAATATTTTGATGTTCAGCTTTAGCTGAATCTATTTTAGCTTCTATGCTATCTCTATGTGCTTTTGTTTCAAGTAATGATGTTCCCACACTTGACACATTTTTATGAAGTAGGTCAATATCATCTTGATATTCACTTCTAATTATGTCTAAGACTTGTTCACGATCTAGTGCGTCAATAGCTTCTACTTTACTTTCAATGCTTTTTCTATGTTCCCATGCGTCAGTAATTCTTCCTTCTTGTTCTTCGTGTATTCTGTATAAACTTTGAATATTACCACCATAGGTATTTTTTACTATGTCTTTAATTTCAGTTGATGTCCAATGTGGACTTGAAGCTGGTTTTGTAATATCATTATCAACTGAACTTTTTAATTCTACTCTATGACCTAAATTAGTATAGTGATCAACCATTGATGGTGTCAAAGTCATTTCTGTATGACTACCATCTTTCCAATAAACAACATACACATTTCTAGCTCGATTACTAGCATAGCTAGTTTGTGCAAACGGTAAGTCAGGTCTGTCAGGATTTATTGTTCCAGACCACATAGGATTGTATCTAACTTGTGCAAAAGGTAAGTTTGGTGTGTCAGGATTTTGTGTTGCACGATATGTCACACAACTATTACAAGGCATTTTAACTTCCTAAAACCATTATGCCTATACCAACTGCACTTACTAAGGCAGGGTTTTCATGCCATATTTTAGCTAACCCTGCTTTTTCTGTTATGACTACTTCATGTGTTGAAGTGTGAATTGGTTGATGTGTTGATGATCCTGATCCTTCATAATTTACTTGTGATACTGCTTGATTAGTTACAACATTATTTTGGTTTTGTTCTTCAATCGGATTATAAACAACATTTGAATTTCCTTGATACAATACGTTTTCACTATGTGATACAATGGTATCGTCAGATAATCCTGTGAAATTTACATGAGTATCGGTTGAAGGTGGGTTGGTGTTTGATACTGTGACGGTTTCTGTAGGTGTTGAATCACGATCTATACCTGATTCTAACATTTTGTCAATTATTCTAGGTGAAACACCAGCTGCAGCTAAATCTGCAGGGTTGGTTAGTGGTTGAGCTTGAAATATTACTTGTGGGTTAACATTCATTTCGTTAAGTTTTTGATCACCTAATTCAGAAACATACTGTGTAAAGTTTGTTCCTGTATCTTCTTTTCTTTCAGCGTTTAAACGATCTTCTATAAATTCTGTTAATTGTTGTTCATGTGTTCTATTCTTAAAGTCTAATGCCATTTGAGCTTGTTCAGCTTGTCTAATTTTTTGTGCTTCAATTTGTGCTTGTAATCGTGGGTTGCTAGATAATGTAACAAGCTGATCTGTAGCCTTATCTAAAATTAACATTTCAGGTTTTGGTGTTCCTAGTGTTCCATCTTGTTCAGCTTGTTTTTGTTTTTCCATAGCTGTTAATATTGTGATTTCTTGTTCACTAGCTTGCCATGTTGTTGTAACGTTATTACCATATTGATTGACTGTAGCTTGTGTTGGTGAAACCTTTACCGTTGAAAGTTCAGGTTGAGCTGCTACTTTTGGAATTAAAGTATATTGTGTATTTGTCCACATTGTTTCTAATACGTTAGGTTTTGATACTAATCCACCTGTTTTTTCTATTTTTTCAGTTGTAAATACTGATTTTGACCTTTTTCCCATTACATTATCACTTTCACTTGTTTTTTTTTAACTGTTATGGTAGGCGTAGGCATACGAACTTGTATGTGAAAATTAACTATATTTGAAGCTAATCTACCGTCTAATTGAGATAAATATTTAGCTTCATTATATTCTGTAAAGAATTTTCTTGTAGCTGATTCAGCACTATGAGTTTCATAATAAGATGGGTGTACTTGTGGTACGTCAGGTAATGCAGGGAATAAAGCTACAAAGGCTTTTCCATATACCTTACCGTCATTACCTAATTTGTTAAAATCAATAAGATCATTCAATTCTGATTCGTGATGAATTAAACCCATACTTTGTGGATTAAACGCATAAAATGTTTCAGGTAATGTTCCAGCTTTACGATATGTTGTATTAGTATAAAAAACATTTTTGCCTTTATCATTTTTTAATGTGTAAATTAATGTTGGTGTACCATATCTTTTACTGCTATCTTTTCCATATCTATTTCCATCTACAGCTGGATAATAGCAACCCTTGTAATTCCTTGATCCCTTACCTTGTTCATAACACATTACTTCAACACTAAAAGAATTTTTAGGAATAACTAAACCTAATTCAGGATTATAGAAATGTGATTTTTGTGAACTTAAAGATGATTCACGCCATTGATCTATTCTAGTTTCGTTAGGATAAAATTTTAGGTTAAATGGTTTAGTAGAATCTATCCGACTGTCAGACCATGCACCACCTGTTTTTCTTGTTCTAGGTCGTGATCCCAATTTAGTTCACTTCCAAAAATAAAAAAAAAGATAATGATCCTGTCATTGTATTGAAACAGCGACATAGAACTTGATTGAGTCAGCACCAACACCAGCTACGATTGTAGTGATTGTTTCCATTGTAACGATTGATCCAGCTTCAAAACCGATTGGTTGTGGAAGGAATCTAGGTCGTGTGTTGGAAGTTACTAAAAGTGCTGCTAAGCTAGTAGATGTTCCCATAGAAATTGCACGATTCTTTATGAAATTTACCATAGGTTGTGAAGCACCATAATCTGCAGTTGCTAATACATAACAATCTGTGAAAACCCAATTTTCAGTTTGTGGCACAAAAATTTCTGTGTCACCTGTTTGTGTTGGACTTGTCTTAATGGTAACAGGAAGTATTGTTCCTACTGCACTTGCAGCTGGAACGTTTCTAGTACACTCTAATGTGATACCTGTGTTTCTTACCATCTTATACCATCCCCTTGTTGTTGTGCTACTACTACTTGTTTTTCTTCTACAGGTTTTTCCTGTTTAAACATTTGCTGAATTTCCTGACTAAAACCACCACGAGCTATCAGACCTTGTAGTGCAGTTGAGATACCTGAGATTAAGACACCGTCAATAAGATAACTTACTGTAGAGTCTTTACCTTTTAGCACCCATTTAGCTACTGTTCCAATAACAATTTGTGGTAATCCACTTACAGCTTGTATTGAAGCTGGAAGAACATTACCTAATACACCTGCAGCTGTGCCACCGATAGCAGCACCACCAGCTGTGATTAGTATTCGTTTGTCAAGAAATGCCAATTTTGGCATAGCAAAATTAAGTTCTTGTTGTTCAAAGCCTACAGGATCAGTTTTGATAGAATCAAGTAATTCTTGTTCTAGCAGTTGGGTATCCAATTCTAATACCTTCTTGCTCGTCTGCGTCTGCGTCTTGCTGCAAAGTCGCCACCTGTGAAACTATCGAGTTCTTGTGCAAAGCTATCATTGTCTAATGTTAGCTCGTCAGTTTGTAAGCTCATAGATATTGACAGTTTGTGTTATATTTATAAGCTGTAATCAGAATCTAGCCACGATTTTTTTGAAACCGTCACTTTTGTTAAACGCCACAACTTGATTTCTGTCTGCTAATCCGATAATTAACCATTCTTTTTTTAGTCTGTTTGTGGTCTTAATGTCAGCGTCACTAGGATAATCAATATTGTGTGGGTGTGTGTGAAAAGTAAAGTTTGAAAACCCTGATAATGTTTGTGGGTGTATCACTTCACATTGAATTGCACCTTTAACGTCATTAGCAAATTCAGGGTGTTCTTGCATACATTGTCTAGTTTGACGCATTAATTGTTCAAACATACCTTTTTGATTTTTTATTTGCTGTAATGATTGTCGTTTTTGCCAATACATTGGTGGTTTTTTTAATGATTCTAAGGTGGTCACCGTAAGCCACCTGATTTTTTTCTCATATTGATAAGCATACCAGCTCGTGAAGGGTTAGGGTATCTTAATTGTTGTATTATATCCAATAAATGATTTAAATCACTTAGAATTATTTTATTGGGAAGTGTGTGACCTTCCATTAAATCTTTTCTTGTAGCCATAATATCTTCAATTACACCACCTGTGCCATAAATATATTCGTCAAAAGGATCAGTTTGGTGAAAACTTTGTGTGTGAAAACTCATTGTCTGTATGCTACTTGTTTTATAGGATCGTCATAATAAGATGGTCTTTCTTTATCAATGATTGGATCAAACCACCATTTGTCAAAGTCAGCTCGTGATATTTTTCGTGGTGGTATTTGTGTTCGTGCCATGATCAAAACTCTTTTTAATATTTTCCATTTATCTTCTTTTTTGTATTGATCAGATAAACCAAAATGAGTAAAAATAAAATCAACACCTGAAAGTCTAGTGTGTTCTGCAGCTCGTTGAAATCTTCCTTTACGACCACGTTTTTTTTGTCTGACTTTTAATTTACCTTCTTTTATTAGTCTTTTAATATCCGATTCTGTCAATAAATCTAAATCTTCTTGTGTCCTTACGTCAATATCACCTGTAAGTCCATACAATGTGTCTTTTCTTCTAGCTTCAAATTTTATTTGTTTTTCTTTCCAATCTTTTAGATTATCAAGTTCTTGATTAGGATTTTCCTGTTTGTCTATACAATTACTCATGTTTTTCACCTTGTTGTTTTTGTGCAGCTGCAGCTTGTTTTTGTTGTTCAGCTCGTATTCCCATTTCTCTTATTGGTTTCATGAAATGATCTGATGTAGCTTTTGTTGCAGCTGGTAAGTCTTTACCTAGAAATTCATTTGCGAATTTTTTCATAAGTTCTTCCTGAATCCAATCACCATAGTTTGTCTTAGACATACTGTTTCTCATTTGAGTCTGCAAAAACATTTTCATTAGTTCGTTTGAACTATCTTTTGGTCTTAGAACTTGTGCAGCGATATTCAAAACAGTCATCATTAATTCGTCTTTATTTCCTAATTGACCTTGTAATGATTGTTGACTTTGAATTGGTGGTGTGGTTGTTGGTTGTTCTTCGTCAGGTTGTGCCATAACGCTTTCCATATTACCGTTATCGGTTGTTGGTGGTTGTGCAAAATGATTTCTAATATCTGTCATTTCGTTGCTGATCTGTTTAGAAATTTCACCTAGTTTGGTTTCCATGCTAGTTGAAATTATGTTTAGTTTCTTTTCCATGTCAGGTTTTAACACATTAATAATTTCTGAAATTATTACCTGTTTAAAATCTGCAAACTCTTTTTTTCTTTTTTCTTCTACAGTTGGTTGTGGTTGTGTATCATACTTTTCTTTTTCCCATGCCTCTTTTGGATTATCCTTATTAGAATTTTCCTTTATTGGCTTTTCAGTTTTTTTCCTATTTGTATTCCTTTTAGAAACCATGTTTTACTCTCTCTTTCTTTTAGATTATGAATATCGCAATCGTCTTTTTCACAACTTTGATAATGGTCAACAAAGTCAGCAATCGTATGTTTTTCTTCATTATTTAGTGACGCTATGTTGTTAGTCATATCATCTTTTAATTGTGTTAATTCTTCTTTTTGTTTTCCCATTTCTTTAGCTAAAGTGTCAATACCTTGTTCCTGTGACATGGCTTATTTCACATACAATCCTTTAAAAATATTCTGATGTTTCTTTAAAGTCACCCATATTGCGTAAAGTAGGGTGTAATTTGTGACCACTTAGTCTTTCACCTTCTTCTAAGAGTTCTTTTTTCTGTTTTTTCTCAAAAAATGGTTTTAGTTTTTTGTATGATACTTCTAAGTTTTCCTTGATCAATTTATCGTCAGTTGTTAAGATTTTACGCTTTAAAAATGGAAAAACCATTTTTGAATATAGTGATAAAACTACTGAATTACCGACATTTTCCTTGACAATTAAATCAACCATTGTTAACATATCTAGTGCTAAATCTTTTACTTGACTAGCCATTTCAACCATTAAAACACGCACATTCCATTAAAGTTTGTGATTCTTTTCCTTTTAACATAACAAGTTTAGTTTTAGTAGAACTATTCTTTTCCATTTCAATAGACTTTTCAAATAGGTTTTTGTGTTTGTTGCGTAGGTCAATCCACCCAGACTTGGTTGTAAATGGACACATATAACACCCTGATTTTATGGGTAATTCATAACCTTTTGATATAATATATTTTTTAAGACTTTCACGATCTAATTTTTGTTCTACTAGAGGGTATTTGTTATCAATGTATTTTACGTCAGGTTTTCTCATTCTATGAAATTCTGAATGATCTATGAAAATATTCATTTCAAACCGTTCTTTTTTTCCATATTTTTTTCTTAGATATTTTCGTATTGGGTAAATCTTCCATTTGCTAGAACACCAATGATTGTATTTACTAGGTTGAGAATTTTTTTTAAAATGCCAATCATAAATGCTTCCTAAATGAGATATGACTTTAGTTATCTTAAATCCTGATTTTTCTTCGAAATATTTCAAATAGTCATAAGTTTCAGGTCTTTCATCTAAAGTATCAGCAAAAATAATTTCGTCATATTCTATTCCTTGTTCCTGTGACAATAACAGACCAGCTACACTATCAACACCACAACCAAAAGAGGCTATTTGTTTCATTGTTTCAATTTCGTTTTCATTTTCTTGTTAAAACATGGTATGCACACCCAATCACCTGAAAAGACTGATCGTGCCATTTCAACCATATCATCTTTTTCTAAAGATTGACAAAATTTGCATATCCTTTTTGACATAGACTAAATCGTATTTTCTATCTTCCTTTAAAAGTCTGATTCTTTCAACGTTTTCAGTCACTTCATAACATTTTGGACATAATTGGTGTTCCTTCCATGTGAAACTTTTGAATGAGTTTTTGTGTGTCTTACCACATTTTAGACATTTCATTATCCTTCCATATCTTTAAGCCATTTGTTAAAATCTGTTCTGTCTGTTTCGACTTTAGGAACTGAGTCAGTTTTATCAGTATAACTATGAAGTAAGAATCTAATCACACTAGCGATTGAATGTAAATCTTCATTTTGGTTTCTAATTTCATTTAAGGCGTTAAAATCTTCTTCGTTTAAACTAGCATTTACACCTACTTTACCTGACATTAGAAACCACTAGCCATTTCTGTCTGTTTTCTAACTTCTTCTAATTCTTCGTCAGTTGCGTATTTCTCACCTTGTCTTTTATCCTGCATATCTGTATATGATTGGTCAATTACAAATTTTATTTCCATCACTTTTTTCTCTAAGTCGTTAAATTCTCGTTTATCAAGTTTGTTTGCGTGTTCCTTCCATGTTTCATTATTTGAAAACAAAGCTGGTGTGGCTTTTAGGTCTGCATTGTCTAACCATTGTGTTAGTTGGAATTGCTCATTTCCTGTTAAATGATGTTTTACATATTCTTTAATTTTCTCGTTAAGAAATTGTTTTATCGTAATTCCATTTTTCATTAAGATTTTTTTACATTCATTATACAATTCTTCTTGTTCGACTTCGAAAGTTCTTAACACCATGATTTCCACTCTAGCATTACGATTATAATAAAAGAATACGATATTTATTTATTTATTGTTTTAAATTGACTATTTACAAAGTAAATTTTATTTTTGACCAAATGAATATTTGTTTGTTTAAAACTTTATATGACTACTATATAAACATGGGGGAG